>Ga0315295_10000286_pt1 | contig 42646 bp, 35 predicted proteins | sample YL17G14_0_MG_FD_204453 | JGI IMG/M metagenome (GOLD analysis project Ga0315295, IMG submission 204453) | Sediment microbial communities from Yellowstone Lake, YNP, Wyoming, USA - YL17G14_0 | ecosystem: Environmental > Aquatic > Freshwater > Lake > Sediment | place: USA: Wyoming | collected...
ATGAATCGCTTCCGGCGCATCCTCATACGCTGGGAGAAGAAACCGGAAAACTATCTGGGTTTGCTTCATCTGGTTTGTGCTCTCATTACCTACCGTGCCACAGGTCTACTGGGATAAGCTCTTAGTGATACGCAGCGAAGAATTACAGAAGCTCAGCAGCGCCCTGAGCGAGCTTCCCTACGAGCAGCGAGAGACCATCGTGCTTCGCCTGCACGGCGACCTGAGATTCAGACAAATAGCCAAGATGCAGAGCGTCTCGACCAAAACAGCCCAAAGCCGGTACCGCTACGGGCTGGATAAACTGCGGTCAACACTGAATGGTGAGGTACGAAAATGAGACCGGCAGAAAACATAGAAAAACTGATTATGAAGTTGCGTTACAAAGCCGGCGCTGAGACGCACGAGAAAGTCCTCGGCAATGTCTTGCAGGCGCTGGACGAACATGAAAAACAAAAATCAGGCGTCACAAAGCCTGAGATATGGAGAACGATCATGAACAACAAGATAACAAAACTGGCCGTAGCTGCTGCGATAGTAATCGCAGTGCTTATCGGCTTACATTACTTCGCCGGACCGGTGAGCGTGACAAGTACCGTTTATGCAGAAGTCGCGCAGCGGCTCCAAAAAGCCCGCACGCTTCTTTACACCGTAACGACATCGACAGCGGTGGAAGGGATGCCCGCCATGCGGATGGAGATCGCCTTCAAGGAGCCCGGGTATATGCGCATGACGATGCCCGGCGGATACGTCTCGGTTCTGGATGGCATACAGGGAAAGGGCCTGAGCATCCTCCCGGACAAAAAACAATTCATCGAAATGGACATGTCCAATCTGCCGGATGACGCCGCTCGCCGGCAGTTCGATGCAATCGAGCGATTGAGGACGCTTCCGGAACGAGCTGATGAGGTCCTCGGTGAAAGGAACATAGAGGGCCGGGTCGTTCAGGGATTCCGCGTGAACGAAGAGGGCGAGACCAACACCGTCTGGATCGACGCTCAAACCCGAGAGCTGATCCTCGTCGAGAGAGAATTTCCAAACGTCCCCGGCATCAGCGCGACAATGACCGATTTTCGGTTCGATGTCGAGCTGGACGATGCACTCTTTAGCCTCACCCCGCCGGATGGGTATACCCGTATGAATGTTCAGGTCGATGCATCCCAGGTTGCCGAGCGAGACTTGATCGAGTACCTGCGATTGTGGACGACCTGGACCAAAGACAGTACGTTCCCGCCGACGCTCAATCCAGTTGAGCTGGCGAAAGTCGCGGCAGAAATGGAAAGGGATGGCAAGTTCGGTGAAAGACAACCCACGGAACAGCCGAATATTGAGCACGTCAGGGCAATGACTCGCGGCGTGATGTTCGTGATGAAATTGCCCGTCGAGAGCAACTGGCGATACGCCGGCGAGAACGTAAAGCACGGCGACGCCCAGAAGCCCATCTTCTGGTACAAACCCACCGGCTCGCAAACCTACCGCGTCATCTACGGCGACTTGACCGTCAAGGACACAGCACCGGAAGACCTGCCCAAATAGATTTCCAGCCGGGCATAGTTACTATCCAACCAAGGCCGGGCGCCGCCGCCCGGCCTTTTTCAATAAACCGTAAGAACAAAAATACCGATTCCGTCCCGGTATCCGTCTGGTATAATGGCTTTCTGTGATTGTGCGAATCCGATGCGTCAGACGCAGTTTCCGTAGGATGGCCTGTGTGGGGCGGCGCTGCCTGCCAGTTATATAAGGGCTTAAAGGATCATAGGACATGGCGAAATGGTTCACCGTGACGATTGACACCGAAGGTGATCGCGTCTGTCCGTTCTTTATCAGAAAATGGGGCCCTTTGACCGGAAAATTCAGTTCCATCATAGAGGGCATACCGCGGCTTCGATCCATCTGGAACGACTTTTCCGTCCTGCCGGTGTATCTGGCGACCGACGGTGTTCTGTCTTGTCCTGATTGTGTTGAGGTGCTCAAGAAGGAACAAGAGGCGGGAGCGGAGGTCGGCACGCACATGCACATCGGCGACGATTTTCCCTGTAACGTGCCAGAGGAACGCCGGTGCCTCGAACAACTGACGAGTCTGTATGAGCAGGCCTTTGGAACGCGGCCCTGTTCTTACAGAGCCGGTCGTTACGGAATGAGCGACAACACCCTGACGGCATTAGCCGAGCTGGGCTACAAGGTCGATACGTCCGTCACGCCCTACGTGGACTGGTCCGCCCAGGGAGGCCCGGACTATCGGCAACATTCGAACCAGCCGTACTGGCGGCGGGGAATCCTGGAGGTCCCCGTAACGGTTCTCGGCGCCAGAAAATGGTGGCCTTTCGGTGGGTGGTCAAGATACAGGTGGCTGCGGCCGAGTGTCGCAACCGCCGGACATCTCAAAAGGATCGTGGACCTCGCCTGCGAAAGCGGACTCGACGTGCTGAACATGGCCTTTCATACGATGGAGCTGATCCCGCGGGCCTCACCTTACGTCAGAACACGGGCCGAAACGGTGCTGTATCTGCGAAGAATCCGCAAGACGGTCGCTTACATAATCAAGCGAGGTTTCGAACCCACAACGCTGAGCGGCTTGTACGCCCAATGGGGCCGGAAGGACCCGATGGGTGGCAAGGTATTGCAACGTACTTAAAAAATCGGGCTGAGGATTACAGATATGGCTGCTCGTGACTTTTACGTGAAATCCACGCCAACGAAGTTAGGGGCCCTGCTCGGGGAAAGAGGGCAACGCGGCATCGTGGCCGCCCTACAGAAGAAATACAAGATTCGCAGCCTGCTCGAGATCGGTACGGGCAAAGGCCGAGTGGCACGGGCCTGCCGCGATTTCGGCATTGATTATTTCGGAATCGACTGTTCCGCCGCGGTCGTGGAACAGGCTCAGGCGGATGGATTGCGCGTGGCCTGCGCCTGCGTCCCGCCTTTGCCCGACCTGGCCGGCTTCAAGCCGGACGTCGTCGTCTCTATCGACACGCTCTCGAACCTGTCTTCATACGAACAAGCCCAGGGATTTGTTGCGAGCGCCGGCTCATGCCTCGCTCCGGGAGGCCTGTTTCTTCTGATGGCTCCTGATTTGCTGTTTGCCAAATGGTCCTTCTGGGACCCCGACCTGACCCGAGGCTTTCCAACGACCAGACGCAGGCTCGCGCGGCTGCTGGACCAGGCGGGATTCGACATCATCGAGAGCACCTACAAGCTGGACGGAATCGGCCGGCCGTGGAGCGACCTGATCTACTACGCCACGAAGCTTGTCCCGTATCGGCTCCTCGACGCACTTACGGGAAGATGGATCAAGCGGAACCTGGCGCTCTATCCGAGCGTTTGGGAAACCATTCACCACAAAGCACCCGGCGCATACGTCCTGGGCAGGAAAAGATAAGCAGCGAGTTCACCAGTAACCAAGCCGATAAGGCTCATCATTTTTTTGCCGGCACGCCTCCGCCGTAGTAAGGATACTGATCGAATTTATCGCCCTGGCCCAGGACGCGCGGGTCATTCGTGGCTTTCAGCTCGGCCATCAAAGCGGCGGACAACTCCTTCCTGACTTTGGCGTATTCGGGCGCCTCCGCGACGTTATTCAACTGGGCGCGGTCTTTACGCAGATCGTATAGCTCCTCGGCGGGACGCTTCGCGAAGGCCAGCCCAAAGAGTCCGGCGACCTTCGGATCGTCACGGTGTTTTATCATGTAAGACTTGGTCGGCGAGGCGTCGGTATCGGCGTACCCGAACCCGGTGTCCCGAGGTTTGGAAACAACGATGTCCACCGGTTGTGCGTAGCCGGACGGGCAGCCCGCTGGCCAGCGGTCCGGCTTGAAATTGCGAATGTACAGAAAATCGTACGTGCGTATCGCGCGCGCCGGGTAGCCGCCCATATCGTTTTCCTGGGCGGGCACGTGACGCTCCTTGCCGGTCAGGACATGATCGCGCGCCGCGTCCACCCGGCCGGACTTGCCCGACGTCAGAATGCCCAGGAAACTCCGCGCCGTCATCTCCGCCGGCGGCTTCAATCCAACAGCCTCTAAGAACGTCGGCGCCAAATCCGACAGGCTGATGAAATCTTCGACGATGCGGCCGCCCTTGATCGCAGCGGGCCAGCGAACGGCCAGCGGGACATTCGTGCCCGTATCGTACAGGTTGCTCTTGCATCGCGGGAACGGCAGCCCATTGTCGCCCGACATGACGACCAGCGTATTGTCAAGCTCACCCTTGTCCTGCAGAATCTTCAGCAGCTCGCCGACTTCGGTATCGAATCGCTGGACCTCCCAATAGTAGTCGCACATATCGGTGCGGACTTCTTCAGAATCCGGCAGGCACGCGGGCACTTGAACGTCGTCGAGTTTCATGCCGCCCTGAACGCCGGACTGCCATTTGTAGGGGCGATGCGGGTCCTGACTGCCGAACCAGAAGCAGAACGGCTTGCCTTCCGGCCGGGCTTTCATGAAGTCCTGGAAGGTCTTGTAGCTTGGTCCGGCGGGATTTCGCGTCCGCCCACCCGTCGCGTCCCGGCCGGGACCCCAGCCCTTGCGTGTGACGCCGACGTGATACCCCGCCGCCTCCAGCAGGTCGGGATACACCGGGAACCTGGCCGGCAGCGTGCTCCAGAGATTGCCGCCCTCTTCCAGGCGCCAGTGCCACTGGCCGGTCAGGATGGCTCCTCTCGACGGCGTACAAGACGGAGACGAAACGAAGGCATTTTCAAACAGCACACCTTCGCGCGCGATCAGGTTGAACGTCGGCGTCCTGACGACCTTGTCACCGGCGATGCTCGCATGGGGCCAGGACCAGTCGTCCGCCAAACAAAAAAGGATGTTCGGGCGTTTCTTCAACGCCTCGCCTCCAAACGGCTCCGAGGCGTGAGAACACCTTGCAACAGCCAGCGACACCGCATCGGCGCCAAGGATTTTTAAAAAGCTTCGACGCGTGTGATCAGTTGCGATCATTTATCTTGCCTCCGTTGTTGCTTCTGATATCTGTAAATGAAGGATTTTTCGTGTTTCGCTGGTGACTTTGGCCTGCTCGCTGATTCGGATGGGCCAGACCCAGATGATTTTTTCTGCGTCGGTGACAACAAGCACCTTGGCACGCATCTGGTGCGGGACGCGCTGGCTGGTCAGGAACTTGCCGAGCTTTTTTTCCCCGCCCAGACCCAGAGGGATAAACCGGTCGCCCGCCCGCCGGAAACGAATGCTCACGGGCGGCGTCACTTTCTCCCAATCAAAGCACTCTGTCCCGCCGGAGTCGGGCATTTTCGATTTGCGATTTGCGATTTGCGATTTTGCGCAAAGGCGGTCGGCATCCAAGAGGCTTGCCTCTATCAGGTATCGGCCGAATCTTGTCTGCCCTGGGATTTCCAATCTGACAGGCTCGACCGTTCGGCCATCCAAACAAACCTTTCTTTCGGGCCGGGCGAAAATCAGATTTCCGTATTCACGTTGAACAACAAAGCCGCCCGCCAACTCGATTTTCACGCCGCCGACATTGTGTCCGGCTAATTGCACTATCCGTTCATAATGCCGCTGCGTCAGATGTCTTTGGCCGCAACCGACGCCCGCCAGACTTCGACGAAGAAGCTCAACTTTGACCGGCAGCGGGTGAGTTTCAAACTTTTCCAGGTTGAGCAACGTCTTCTGACCCGTGCAGTCGGCCATGCCCGGCCATATTTCATCGGCTCGACGGCTGACCAGACGGGCAAATCCGCGGGCGCGACGGGCCAATTCGGACAACTGTTCCACGACCGAACTGGCGCACTGCCGCTGTAACGCCGGAAGAAGCCGATGCCGGATATAATTACGCCGATACGTGCAATCGGCGTTTGTGTGGTCGCGGCGCCATGCCAGATTCCGCTGCTGCAAATAGGCGATAATCTCATCGCGGCTGACACACAGCAAGGGTCTGACAAAGATCGTTCCATCGGCGAAGACCCGCACGGGCCAAATCCCGCCGAGTCCCTGAAAGCCGGTCCCGCGACTGAGCCGATGCAGGATGGTTTCGGCGTTGTCGTTCTTCTGATGCGCCGTGGCGATCCGGTCGCAGCGGCCGGCCTGTGCGATATCAGTCAGGGCACCGATCCGCAAGTCTCGAGCGGCGGTTTCGATGGAGAGCTTGTTATCACGAGCGTACCGGCGAACATCCAGCCGCTGCGTCGTGACGGCCAGGTTCAGCCCGGCCGCCTGCGCGACTACAAACTCCTCGTCCAGGTCCGCCTCGGCCCCTCTGAGCTGATGATTGATATGAGCACAGAGCAGCTCGGCGCTGAAAACCTTCGCGGCTTTCAGCGCGTGCATGGCATATAAAAGGGCTGTCGAATCCGCCCCGCCGCTGACGGCCAGCAGGATTTTCTCCGCCGAGCCGAAAAGCTCGTTCGCTTCTGCAAAACGGGTAAGCTTCTTCTCGAATTCCAGCAGCATTTCTTCGACATAAAAAAACGGGCCTGATATTCAACCAGGCCCGAGATTCGATTGTCATAATAGATTCACGCGGAGGCTGCCGTCACTGTTGGCCCTCGTTCTGGTCGAGCTTCTGCATCTCACGAATGCGCCTCTCGGCGAACTCCCGCCACTCACGGTACTTTTCAAACCGGCCTTCGGTCTTGACGGCCTCCTGATAAAGCTTCAGAGCCTCGGCATTGCGGTGCAGATCCTTGTCCAGAATGCGTGCAGCTCTGAACCTGGCCGGATAGATCGTATCGGGATCCCACTGGAAAGCCCTTTGGAAATACAGCAGCGCGATGGAGTAATCCTGGAAATACTCATAGATCGTGCCGGCCATATAGGCCGCATCGTCAATCTTGTCACTGGTCGGATACTGCTTGATCAAATCGTTGCATCTTTGCAGAGCCAGACGCAACGAATTCTCATCCTTGAAAGCAGGCAAAGGTCCGGCTTTCTTTTCAAAAGCCTCGGCTTCATAATAAAGGTCGTCGGCCTGGGGGATAGACGCGGTGGGCTTGAGGCTCGGCCCGGCGACGATGGCTCCGACTATATAGTTGTACTTGGGCATGGTATCCAGCGCGTTCAGCTCTGTCTGCGCCCACTGGAGCTTCATATTGTTGCCCGTCCTTGTGTAAAAGGTGACGAGTAACTGAAGGCCCTGCCGATACGCCTGCCGGCTGACCGCCATTTGCTCGACGAGATCGGCCTCACTTTTGTCGGCAACGTTGACGACGGCAGCCGGTCCGTATTTTTGTGTTGGGCTTTGGGGCACCATCTGCCCTCTGCCCCTGTCGGCACTCTGACAACCAACAAACACGCCCAGTAAGACTACGAGCACTCCGGTACACGCTATCCTCGCCATAATGGTCTCCTTTCAATCCCTAACAAGACTCAATCCCAAATAGCTCAGTAACAAATCATCAATTATCACTTCAAAGTCCGTGCGTCAAGAACAAAGGCCAAAAAAATCTCGATTCTGAATTCCCCGGCATCGAGTATCCGCCGTAAGGCGTCCCCCAGGCAGAACTCCAGGCTGCGAGCTTGTGGATATATCGGCCGAAATGCGATTAGTATAGGACCCTCACGCTTCGAAGCGGCCCCGCCGGCCAAAACACACGGGAACCCCCCAAAAAGGGTTGACTTAAACGGCCAATTCAGGTACAATAATGGTATTAAGCTCGGCGATCAGACCGTGAGGAGGTCACCTGAAGATCGTCGTCCGGATATGCGCTTTTCGTCAAGCTCAACGCTTTCGTGAATGGGCTGAAAGACTTCATCGCAATAGGATTTGAGAGCACGAATATGAGACCGAATCAATTCACAACGGCGATTCTCGTTTTGATGGGCGTTTTATTCCTGCAGACCGGTTGTGAGGAGCAGGCCGCGGCGCCGCAACAGCTTAGTCCGGACTGGTTCCGGCAATTCGAGCAGCGGGCCCAGCCGGCGGCGCAGGCCCCCACGGCCAGAACGTCGCCGAGAATCACATTCGAAAAAGAAGTCCACGATTTCGGCGTCGTCGCCCCGGAGACAAGCAGTTTGTGTGAGTTCAGGTTCAAGAACACTGGAACCGGCGTTCTGAAAATCGGGGAGATTGTCAAGGACTGCGGCTGCACCACGTTCGCACTGGACAGGACCGAGTACGCGCCGGGTCAAATCGGCTCGGTGAGAGTGAAGTACCTCTCGGATACCCAGCTTGGCCCGGTCGCGAAGCAGTTGACGGTACCCACCAACGATCCGGCTAATCCGGAGGTGATACTGGCTCTCAAGGCCACGGTTATGGCGAAGGTCGATTATCAGCCCAAGACACTGACCCTGGCGCTGAATCAGGAGAATGCGGGTTGTCCCCCGATTACCATCGTCAGCAGCGACAACCAGCCGTTCGCCATAACGCACGTCACGTCAACCGGTAATTTCATCACGGCCGACTTCAATCCCGCCGTACAAGCTACCAGTCTCGTCCTTCAGCCGAAAGTGAACATGGCCGCCCTGGAGAACATCTCCGTCGGTCTCGTCGAGATCGGCCTGACCCACCCGGAATGTAAGAAGGTCACGGTCACCGTCAATACGCTGCCGCGATTCAGGATCTCCCCGTCCTCGATCATGGTCCGCGGAGTCGAAGCGAACAAGCCGATCGTCAAACAGGTGCGGATACAAAGCAACTACAACGAGCCTTTCGAGTTCGAGACGGCCTCGTCCCAAAACGGGACGGTGCGAATCCTGAAAAACTCGGTCATCCAAAACGGCTATGAGCTGGAGCTGGAGATCACGCCGCCGGCAGACAGAACAAAGTTCTTCAACGAAGCGTTTTTTATCAAAATGAAGGGCGGACCCCAGGTGGAAATTCCATGCAGGGTCTTCTATTCTGGCGCGCCGCCTTCTTCACGTCCAACTGCAACAATTGACGCGCAGAAATGCCCGACGTGCGGACCAAAGATCATCGACCCCGCCACGGGTGAGGTTAAATACGGCACTAAGACGACAAATCCCACCACCGGCGAGGTTTCATACAGTGACCGGAAATAGGACTAACAAGGGGATCTTATCCCTGCCTGCCGGGCGGGAGACTTAGCCTAAGCGGCTGGCCATCCGGAATACTTTGCCCGGACTATGGACTAACGACGAACAAGAACCGCTGGTTCCCTACGGACTCGACCGTCAACTTCGTGGACTTGCCTTCACCGGTTAGATTCTGCAAAGTGAATTCGGCCCCCCAGGCGCCGTTCGGCCCATCCGCTCCGGCAGCCTCGCTCGAGCTCGAACGGCCCTCACGGCTTTCGATGACAAGCAAGACATAGGACGCCGACGATGAAGCGTCGCGGGATCGGGTCACCCGCAATGCAAAAGTATGGAATTGGCCATTGCCGAGACGCCGATAGAGCAGAACCGGCTCATCAGGACCCCTCTCGGCCTTCAGCGGCTCCGTGAGCTGCCCGGCGCTCACGAAACCCACGCCCCCCAGAGTTTCCTCACTCATGGGAGCATCCGCCAGGCTCTCATCGGCGAGCTTTTTTGCCAAGCTGCGGATTTCCTGCGATTTCGCATCAGGCTCTTTTTCAGCATATAACAAGGCCCGCGCCCGCATGAGGCACTGCCGTCCTTGGTCCATCTGGCCGCGAGCCGCCCAGTACCGACCGAGTACAAGAAACCTGTCCAGAGTACAAAGTGGGCTGGCTTCAACAACGGTCCCCAATCGCTCTAACTGCTCCGGCGTGAAATAGCGCTCGAACGCCAGAAGCGTTCTTATGTCCGTCTGGCCCGCCAACAACGCATCCATTGCCTGTTTTATCTGTTCATCCGTGAAGTCGGATGTGTACTGAGCAATCATCGAAACGCCGGATGCTCCGGCCGCCGATGGATTGGCCCGGTTGCCATCGAGATCTCCGCCCGCCGCATCACGGCGGTGCTCCTGGAAAATAGACACCTGCTCATTGCGCCTTTGCATCCACAGGTAGTCTTTACTCTGCTCCTGGCAGTTCCACCCCAAGGCTTTCAATTCATCCCGATAAACCGTCAGAGCCTCGTCGATTGTTCCCTTCTCGGCAAAGCGCCAGACGGTCTGATTGTTCTTGAGCAATCCATGACCCGAGACGAGCTGTTCGGTCTCATGATCGGCCAGAAAGGAAAACGCCGGCGGCTCATGATAAGCCCCGTAGAGCGTCAGAGGCGCTTTGGGCAACCCGCCGTACTTGTCCAGCAGGCTCGCAAACTGTTTGCTGATGGATTTTATCATCTCGGCGGAAATGCCGTCTGCCTCGAGCTTGTACTTAGCGCGCGGCCCTTCAATTCCGACGACGGTACTTTCATGATCGAGCCGGCTCTCCGCATTAAACCCAGCAACCACCTCACCGGAGGTGGGGACTTTCGAATTGTCGCACAGGGTGTTGCCCACCTTCCATCGGATAATCCCTTTGAGGTGACGGCTGCGGAGGAAGGCTGTCTCCTGGAATTCAAGCGTATCGACGGTAATAAAGACGTCCGGCAGGATTCCACCCGGCTCAGGCCGGCTTCCATACGGGTAATATTCAACCTGGTCCACGTCGGGCAGCCGGACCAGGGATTTCTGCAACTGACGCGCCACACGATCAAGCAGGCGATAGCGATTCTGACAGATAAGCATGACGTTGCGAACACTCGTGCTGGTCCCGCTCTGGGCCGATGTGCTGCCAAACGTCTGGGCTCCGTTCCTGGCCTTTCCCATCGCGAGGCGCCCCTGCCCGGCGGCCGGCAGGCAGGTCTGGCTTCCCAAACGCCATGTCTTGTGATTGGGACCTTCTTCAAGTCCGCGAAACGATTCGTTGGGCTCCTGCGATTCACTACGGATGATTACCGGCCTGGCGTCGTAACCGCCAAAAGGCCACTCGTACAACACCAGCACGAAACCGACGAATGCAAGCGCGACGACTGCCCCGCCGGTAGCGGGGAATTTCAAATCTTCGCCCGACTCCCGGACCTTCACCGGACGAAGCAGGAAACCAAAGACAAAATACAGAAAGGTCAGCAGCGGATTGAAGAAGACGAACGTCAAGAGCCAGAAGACCTTTGTCCCCCATCCCAGACCGAACACCGGGTAGAACCGACGCCGCATCAAACAATGGATCAGCAGCGCCGACCATATAACCAGGTAAAGTCCGCTCAGAAAATACCAGGGCATCAGCTCATCCTATGGAAAAAGATTTTCGATTTACTTTACGATTTACGATTTTTTCTGTCTTCAATCGGAAATCGGCAATCCGCAATCGGCAATCCTTTCTATCGGCCATAAACAACCGCCTCTGTAGTACTGGATTCTTGTCAGATTTTTGTCGGGCCTGGCCCTCGAAAGGAATGACTCCTATGCGACTCATAACAGCCTATATACAAAGAACTTATAGGACGAAGACTGTTGTGGTTTTTGGCCCGCGGGAGCGAGAACTAAATTTTTTTGTATTTTTTTCCTCAACAGCCCTTGACGAAAGATGGGTCAACGTTATACTTGTAATAGTTAGCATAGTACAAGTATCAGAGGTTTACTTATGCAGATTCGCATAGACAACGCTTCCGGCCGAGCAGTTTATCAGCAGATTATCAACCAAATCAAGCGCGACATCGCCCTGGGCCGGCTGATCAAGGACGAGAAGCTGCCTACGGTCAGGCAGTTAGCCGCCCAGCTTGCCATAAACCCCAACACCATCGCCAAGGCGTACCGTCAGTTAGAGCAGGAGGGCATCATTGTCACCAGGCCCGGGGCCGGCGCGTTTGTCGCGAGCCTCGACAGCAGCTTAAGCGAAGCCGTCAAAATGAGAGTCATTTCCGAAGAGCTTGAGCGAATCGTCGTTGAGGCGTTCCACATGCAAATCGACAGCCAGACGCTGCTCGAATGGTTCGGCAGCGCGGTCGAGAAATTCAACTTGTCTGCAAAAAAACCGCCGTCAGAGATTACCACGGGAGAGCAATCGAATGAATGAGAACGTAATCCAGGTCGAGAATCTTGTGAAGTACTACGATGGCCGGTGCGTCCTGGACGGCATCGACTTCGCCGTGCCGCGAGGTTGCATCTACGGGCTGCTGGGCCGAAACGGGGCGGGTAAGACGACGATTATCCGGATTCTGCTGGGCCTTGAGCCGCCGACGCGAGGACGGACGACGCTGCTGGAGGCCGACTCGACGAGCCTGCCTGCGAAAATCCGCGGCAGAATCGGCTGCGTCGCCGAGGGCCACAATCTCATCCAAAGCTACAAAGTCAGCCGGCTGATCAGGCTCTGCAAAGACCTCTCGCTTCAATGGAACGACGAGTTGTTTAATCGTCTGATAGAGACCTTCCGCCTGCCGGCCGACCGTCGGGTCCGAGAGCTATCCATCGGGATGCGAGCGCAGTTGAACCTTTCGCTGGCGATGGCGATTGACCCAGAGTTGCTCATCCTCGACGACCCGACGTTAGGGCTCGATACCGTCGCGCGAAGGCAGTTCCTCGAGCTGGCCATCGACATCATCCAGAAGCAGGGCCGGACCATCTTGTTTTGCTCGCACATCCTCAGCGACGTCGAGCGCATCGCCGACCGCATCGGCATCCTCGCCGCCGGCAAGCTCGTCGTGGATTGCCCCCTCGAGCAGCTTAAGGAGCGCGTCAGGAAATTGCGGGTCATCTTCCCCGAAGCCGCGCCGGCCAACCTGTATCTGACCGAAATCGTCAACCAGCAGATCGAGGGCCGGGAGATGGTCATCACCGTCGCCAACTGGAACAGCCAGAAACAGGCAATTCTCGAAACGTTCAAGCCCTCAAGCTGCACCGAAATCCCGATGAGCCTCGAAGACATCTTCATCGAATGTACCCGGCCCAGCGCCGAACCGCTGGAGGTCGCATAGGAAGGAGAAACGAAATGTTCGCACTGATAAAAAGAGAAATCCAGGACCATCTTGTTTACTTCATCGCCGCGGCGGTTTTCTCCGCACTCCTGGTCCTCGTATTAGTCGAGGCGGTGTTCAAGTACGACTCTCGGAACCCCCCGGTGATTTCGATTTCGCTGGGAGTCGCGTTTGCCGCTATCGTCACACTTGGCATCTGCGGCATGGGTGCGAGCCAGATGTACTTGGACAAGAGCCGCAGAATCTCTGCGTTTCTTTCGACGCTGCCGGTCAGCAGAAGCCGGATACTACTTGCAAGAATCACCGCCGGGATTCTGGCCATCTTGATTCTGCTCGTCCCGTTAGCCATCACAGCCATCTTTCTGCTGCGTCTCTTTACGCCGCCCATCCCGCTGTATTCCGGCATGGTCTGGGAAATATTCACGGCCACGTTTCTTCTGGCTCTGGCCTGTTACTGCATCGGCCTGCAAACCGGCTGGAACTCAAGCGCGATTACACCATCCTTAGGCGGTCTTGGCCTGACCTGTATCTTTGTGCCCTTAGTCGTTGTCAAAGGTCTTGGCCCGGAGATCATGGTTATTCTTGCATCGTTTATTGCCGCTTCTCTATTTCGGACATGGCACAACTTCTCATCAACGTCACTTTAGGAACATCATTATGAAGTTTGTGGTAAATTATCCTATCAAGGTCCTCGCCACGGGCTTTGTCGTTCTGGTTTTCCTGTCGCTCCTTTTGTTCTGGATTCGGTTTATATGCGAAACATCCATTGCCGTGGGGATGCCCGACGAGGCGACGTACGTCCGCATCGAACCATCCGGCCTGGTTCCACCTGAAATTGAAAATGACCCCAATGTAGTTCTCCACTCTCGCGTGTCCGCCGGTATCCATATCGAGCCTCCCTTGTCTGTTGTTGGAATTGCCGATTATTCTCTCGCAAGGTATCCAGGAGGCCGCCAGTCAAACATCTACCTCCTCGATGACGACAATTGGATGTACTTTGATAAGAAGTCCGGGCAACTGGTCTTAAATTACGTCGATACACAAACGATGCCTGACAAAAGCATAAGGGGCAAGGATCTAACAGTGTATATCGGCCCGGAAGGAATTTCAGAAACTCCGGACAAGACGCTCGGTCGATTTGCTGATCCCATTATAGATGGTAATTGGAACCTTCGGACCCAGCGAAGCCCGCGGGAACTCATGGTGTATGACAAGCAAATGCGACGGTTTTTCAAGATCGACTTTGACAACAAAACCGTCGTCAAGGGCCACGAGCTCGCCACGGACGGCTCCCACGAGCCAATCCAAATAGGCCAGCTCCAAAATAAAGAATTCCCAATGTATTTGAATTGGCAACCGCCCCGAGTTAAGGTCCCTGACAAAGACCCGAACGACTATCGTATGCGGCAAGATTACGAACCAATCATACCGACTTTTTACGATGGGAATGCCGGTCCGTATCTCCTGGTTCTTGACCGGACCGGGCGGATTGATCTGCTCGACAAAGAGACCCTCGAATTCGCCGGAACTGCATGTCGGCGGCTGCCCGCCCCCGAGACGTACTTCGGTACGACGCCTCCAGTAACCCCCAAGGATTTGCTCTTCTACGAGGTTTCGCCGCTGTCCTTATGCAAGTCTTACCTCGCTGACGGCAGATTGCTCAAGACGACTTTTGGCGAACCGCTTGATCTTGAACCGGCGGCTTCCAGAATGGAAAGGGAATACCTGGGCATGTTCGTAACCGGCACATCTCGCGACGGCACCGCCATGGTTCTGGCCGTCTTCGACGCACAGGGAAATCGAATCAAGACGGAATATACAAGGCTGCCCCAATATGAAGGTCGCCGTACAACGTATCTTCAATCGAGCAAAGCGGCCTTCTGGGAGGCACGTTGGGCGCCTGTCGCGACCATCGGCAAATATCTGGTGGAGAACCTTCATCCGCCGGTTCTCTCTCTGGCCTCTTATTTCACAGCCTCGACGTTCGAGGCGGGTTCCGGCCACAGGGCGTTATTCCTGCTTCCCAATTCATTCGTCGCAATGATCGCAAGAGACAGTCGGGGAAACGTTGCCGAAAGATTGCTGTCTGCCTTTGGCCTGATGTTGCCTTCGATTATTTTGGCGATAGGACTCGCCGGCCGGGTCGGTAAAAACGCCGCCGTCGTCGGGCTTTCGCGAAACGCGAGGCGTTACTGGATCGCCGGGACTATCGCCTTCGGGCTTGTCGGCTATATCACCTACCGGCTGAGCCGGCCGAAAATGGCGATGGTCACCTGTGCCAACTGCGGCCATCCGCGACGGCCGGACATGGACAAATGCCACCGCTGCGCCAGCCCCTGGCACGTCCCCGAGCTGACCCCGCCCGCATGGAGAGTGCTTGACGGCGCCGGAACGGATTAGCCATGGAGGCACCAACCCAACTGCTTGTCGGACAAGTCGGACGAGTCCGACCGGTCTGACGCGTCAGACCACCTTGATGACTTCGTGTCTTTGTGGCAAAGAGAAAACGCGACTTTTTCGTTACCTGCGGCCAGCGGCCGGCCTTATGAGGGTGAGGGCCGTAGAGATGAATCAAAGCAGTCAATCCGTTCAGCCGTTCCTGATCGCCGCCCGCTCGGGCAGCCGGGAGGGCATGGGAAGCCTGGCCGTCGCCGTCCGGGAGCAGTTGTATCCGTTTGTCCTGCGGACTACGTGGGACCCCGACCTGACGGAGGATATTCTGCAGGAAACGCTGCTGACGGTCGTGCTGGAGCTCGGCTCGCTGCGGGATACGCGGAAATTCTGGCCCTGGGTGTATCGAATCGCCTGGAACAAGATTCGGGACAACGTCAGATTATCCCGGCTGCACGCCTCGGCGAAAGAACATCTGCTCGGGGACCCATCGCGCAACGGGCGCAATGACGGCGTTTTGGAATCGAGAATCCACGCCGAGACGCTCCAGCGGCTTTCGGCCCTGCTGGAAGAACTCAGCCGGGAGCACAGAGACGTGCTTGGGCTTCGCTGCTACGAGCAGCTCCCCTACGCCAAGATCGCCTCCCTGACGCGCACAACGCCCCAGAAAGCCCGCGCCCGATTCCACCGCGCAACCCAATGCCTGCGAGCGAAGTTGCTGTAGGAAAAGACACAGCATGGGTAAACAAGGGCTTCGACTGAGCTCAGCCGAACGTCTTGCCCATCCTTTTTCGTTTACGGGAAGAACTTGCGGAGGTACTCGATACTCTTGCGGGCGATGGTTTCGGGGTCGGGGTCGTATTTGAAGACCTCGACGCTGAGCCACTTGTCGTAGCCGACGTCGCTGATCGCCTCGGCGATGGGGCCATAGTCCACTTCGCCCATTCCGGGGCCGTAGAGGTTCGGGTCGTTGACGTGAAAATGGCCAATGTCCGCCGCCCGGACCGAGCGGATAACATCGGGCACAGGCGTCGACTCGGAGCTCATGGCCTTGACGTCGAGGTGAATCTTCAGATTGGGATGATTGACCTGGCGGACCATTTTCATCCCCTCAGCGACGGTGTTGATGAAGTTGGTCTCAGCAGGCGAGAGCGGCTCAAGACAAATCGTCAGCCCCAGCTCGCCGGCCTTGTCCAGAACGGAGCTGAGCAATTCGACGGCTCGCTGCCAGGCGCCTTTTTTGGTCTGGTCCTCGATGATGCTTCGCTGCTTGGGCGAGCCGAGGACTAAGACTTTGCCGCCTAAGTCTCTGCACAAATCAAGGAGGCAGGACAAGTAGTCCCTTGTCCTGCCCCATGTTTGATTATCCGTTGTGGTCATGTGTAAGCCGGTCGGGCCGGCGAAAAGCCAGTGCAGTCCGACGGTTTCCAGGCCGTGGTCTTCGATAACTCTACGGACCTCTTTTCGCGCCTTGGGCGTAACATCCTCTGCGGAGGGCGCCAGGGTAAACGGCGCGATCTCGATCCCGTGGTAGCCTAACTTCCGGGCGACCGAGCAGACCTCGGCCATCGGCCGGCTTTCGAACATCTCATTGCAAAACGCAAACTTCATTACACTTTGTCCGGCACAACAAAAGGCTCGCGGTAATTCCGCTTGATGAACATGTTGGCCATTTCACTGTACTCGCCGATGTATTGTTCCTTCTGCGGGTCCATGGTCAGCATCGGGCCAATTGTGATCGGCTCTTTCTCCAGATCCACCTCGTTGGCGGCCAGGTGTTCGAGCATCCTGTTGAACGAATCCATCATCTCGGCGTTGTCGCCGATGGCAGCCTTAATCTCATCGGGTGTCGCCTTCTTGCCCAGACGGTAGGAGGTGTTGGCCATGTGGCACAGGGCGGCCGAGAGATGGCCCACCTCGATGTCAGCGTTCTGGTCGCTGCGCTTGTGGCTGCGTACGGCCTTGATGAAGTTCTCGTGATGGCCCTCACCACCGACGCCGGCGTAGTCCTTCCCGGTGAAGGATTTGCTGGTCCTCTTACCGTCGTTGTCGTATATCCAGCCGCCGCCGTCGCCGCAGGGGAAGTAGCCGCCTTCGCACTGCACGCAGTCGCCGATATCGACTCCGGTCCGGCGGTAGTTGTCCATGTTGCGCACGCCCTTCTTGGTCGGCAGCCCGCGCACCTCGAAGATCAGCGGCGCCGGCTTGTAATCGAAGAAGGCGATTTGAGTGTTGGCCGTCTCGCCGGCATCGCCGACGCCGAACCGGCCTCCAATGCTGAAGGCTCGCGTCGGCAGCCCCGGATCGCCCAGCGCCCAACGGCCCAGGTCCATCTCATGGGGGCCCTGGTTGCCGATGTCGCCGCAGCCGGTGTTCCAGACCCAATGCCATACGTAATGCAGCTCCTTTCGCCGCAGCGGTTCCATCTCGGCCGGACCGCACCAGAGGTTATAGTCCACAGTTGCCGGGGCCGGAATCGGTCCGTTGGTGCCTTCCACGATCCCATTGGTGCCGGGACCGCGGCCTTTGTAGCAGAAGCCGCGAACCCACTTGATCGCGCCGATGTTGCCCGCGCGAATCCACTCGTACGCGGCCTTGTGAGCCATGGAGGAGCGTTTCTGCGTGCCGATCTGGACGATACGGTCGTACTTGCGGGTGGCCTCGACCATCTTGCGGCCTTCCCATATCTCGTGGCAGGCGGGCTTTTCGATATAGACGTCTTTGCCCGCCTGGCAGGCCCACACGGTGACAAGAGCGTGCCAGTGGTTCGGGGTGGCCGAGGTAATCGCGTCGATCTCCTTATTCTCCAGCAGCTCGCGAACGTCTGTGTACGTCTTGAGCTTGGCGCCGCGCGATTTCTCGAAGTCGGCGGCCCTTTTCTCCACGTGGTCGCGGTCGGCGTCACAGATCGCCACAAGGCGGACGCCCGGAATCTTGCTGAAATAGTTCATGTGCCCACCGCCCTGGCCGCCAACGCCGACAACCGCGATGCGAAGGTCGTCATTGGCGCCCAGCACGCGCGACGCAGTCCCGGCCAGCGCCAGCCCGGCCCCTGCGGCCATCGAACTTTTCATAAAATCTCTACGACTCAGCTTGCTCATAATTACTTCTCCTAACTTGACAAAAAGGTTTTGTGCTCCGGCATACGTTCAATCTATTTCGTCCCGGCGTAGTCGCGGTAATGCTCCGCCACGCCGCCCTGCTTCTCGTCGCCCTTGTGGAAGTAGAAGCGGTACTTAAAGGTGCGGCTCTCGCCGGCCGGAATCTTGAAGTCTCCGGCCCCTGCGGGCTTATTCTCGAAGTCGTGCACGCCGAACGGATTGACGGCGAACAGCCCGTAATCCCGCACGTGCCACCACGTTGGATGCATCGGATTCGAAGGATGATCGAATATCGCCACGCCGACGACACCGCCTTCAACGGGCCCGTAGTAATCGACCCAGTTCGCTCGCTTGCCCCACGTGTCTCCGTCGGTGACGCCTTCGCTGTTGATGATATGGCCCTTGCCCACCGCGCCCTTGAGCCGCATCGTCGGGGCCAGGCGAATCGCCATCGAGCCTTCCTTCGTGTCGCCGAAAACCACTTCACCCTCCGAAGCGTGGATCGTGACCTCGAAGTCCATGATTTGTCCATCCGGTGTATTGTAGAAGCGATGCGTGCGCGTATCGGTGCAGGTAGTCGTGCCGTCCGGCGCAATCCACTTATTCTGCGACTTGATCACGCCAACCTGCGGTCCCGAGCTGACTTCGAGGAATTTGTCGTGGACGATTTTTCCTTTGCCGTCCGACCAGAAATCCACGCCGTTGACGGCGCCATGCGTGAACCACAATGATTTATGGTGCGGATGGTCGGGTTTGTCGCCGCCCTTGTCCAAATCCGGATTCATCGGGTAATGCCGGATAACCGGTACGCCGGTCGGCCCGATTACGGGATAGAAGAACGGACGGTACTGCTCCTTGAACCGGTACTCGGTGAACAGTTTGCCGTTAACCGTGACCGTTAGCTTATCGTCGGATTCTTCGATCGCGACGCCGCCCTTCGCGCCGGGGGCCTTCGAGGCCCGGGCTTTGGCCAGCATGCCGTCCCAGACCGTCCGCTGCTCGGCAAGGGCCGCGACGCGGTCCTTCGGCTCGGTGCGGGCTTCGAGCAGAATCCAGCCCTTGTAGTCCATGGCGGCGAACAGATTGATCAACTGTTGATAAGGATAGTCGCCGATATTCAGCTCGCGCACGTGGACCGTATCGCTGAAGCGCCCTTTGACCAGATTGAAGTTATATTCCAGCCCCTCGCCTTCGAGGTCCTGCTCATTGCAGTTCCAGCAGACGCCGACGTTGGGATGGTCGGCCACGTCCATAATCGCCTTGATGATGGGCAGCCGGGAGCAGCCGCCGTGGACTTCGAGGCGAATTTTCTGGCCGTAGTCGGCCCCGAACTTGCCCAGCTCGTTCAGACTCTTGCCTATCTGCTCGATGGTCTTTTCCTGCGGCACGCCCTTGGGCAGGTCGTTCGGCTTGACCTTCACGCCCAGGCCCCCGATATCGCGCGAGAGCAGGACATACGCCTTGGCTCCCTCGATGTCTTTGGCAAGCTTGTCCTTCTCGGCGTAATGAAAGGCGAAGTTTGTCCCCATGCCCACGAGCGTCACGGAGCTGTCGGCGAAGCGCTTTTTCACTTCCTTCCGCTGCTGAGCGCTGAGATTCGATTCGACTTTGTGCGCGTGCTCGGTTCGCAGCTCGACGCCGAGCACTTTAGTCTTTTCACAGTTGGCGATCACCGTCGGAAGGTCCCAGTCTCTGCCCCACTGGTAAGTAACCAGGCCGAACTTCATCCCGGAACCGGCCCCGGCCATACCGGCGGCAAATACTCTACTTAGCGGGCTGGCCGAAACCGCGGCGACGCCAAGATACATTGACTGCTTCAGGAAATCACGGCGTGTACTAATGATTGTCTTCATCTTGATCCTCTTTCTTTAATCCTGATCCCCATTTCGAAAGACTCTCGTACATCTGGTCCATAGCAAAAACCGGCTCAACCCTCCGCCCCCCGCCCGCGGATATTGACGCTGGCACTTCAAAACCATCCTCCCTGATAGCCGAAATTACGATTTTCCTCGTTCAGCCGTCCCCTGTCAAGCCATTTGCGGGAAAATCTGATGCCCGGAGCCTTTGAAAACCGCTCCGCCGATGCTGGCTTCACTGCCCGGCGTGCTATTCACCATCCGCCATTTTCAGCAGTTTCTCTGCGATTTTGAGGTCCGCCTGGAGATTCGCGACTATTCGGCATCCCTCCGCCATCACCTGCCGGGCTTTCTCGTCCTGCATCAGTTTTTCCAGCTCTTCCCACAGCCACTGGGCCCGGTCGTCCTCATTAGGCACGTCATCGACAATGACAGCCGCTCCGATCTCGACCAACTTGCCGGCATTGAGATACTGCTGCCTGTCCTTGTGATGCGGATAAGGCATACAGATGCTCGGCACGCCGGCGGCGGCGTATTCAGCCACGCTGACCGCCCCGCTTCTGCCGATCACCAGATTCGCTGCCGCTAACAGATCCGCCATATTATCGAAATAACTCAAGACCTTGTGCTCGATCCTGGCGTCATTGTAGCAGTCCCGGACTTTCTCGTAATTATTGTGCCCGGCCAGATGGACAATCTGCCAATCATCCATAAAAGAATCGAGCTTTGCCAGCAGCGAGCAGACGGCGTTGTTAATGTTCTCGGCGCCGCTCGATGCACCGGTTACAAGCAGAATCTTCTTGCGGCTATCCAGCCCCAATTGCTTTTTCGCCTCCTCCGGTTGGGGGTGGCTGAACCGCCCTCGCAAGGGGCAGCCGAAAACGTGGACTCGCTTTTTTCTCCTGGCGAAGTATTGCCCAGCCTCCTGGAACTGAACGAAAACGTCGTTCGCCCAGCGGGCAACGAGCCTATTCGCCCGCCCGGGGACCATATCAGTATTCAGCAGCGCAATCGGAACCCGGCGCTTGTGAGCCGCAAGGCAAACCGGCGCCGAGACGAATCCTCCGACACCTATGACCACGGTGCCCTGCTGCGTGAAGCCCGCCGTGTACCGCGTATGGCCCTTCTCCGTGGCCGGGCGCATCTCGTACGAGGCGCGACCCGATGCGAGCGAGGCGTCCAAGGCCTCGGCGGCAACGCGATAACTGACCAGGAACGATTTGCCGAACTCGATAAAGGCTTTAGGCCGGATAGAGAAAGCCCTGGCCGACAGCGCTGTGTACTTAAAGGCGGTCTGCCCGAGAATATGCCTGTCAATATTGCGGGTACTGCAGAAGAAATGAATTTCCGCAGCCGGGTCAAGCCGGGCGATCTGCTCGGCCACGGCCACAGCCGGATAGATATGCCCCCCCGTGCCCCCGCCGGCAAAGAAAAAATGTCTGTCGCCCATAATCCTGAGCCTCCCTGCACGATTCTCGATGTCCAACGCTCGACGAGAATCCAGAATCGACACTGAGAGTTTGCCCGAAGCGGCCAGACTATGCAAGTGTTTTCTCTTGCACTGCGCGAGCGATCTGACGCTGAAATGAATGGGGCCTGCACCGAATCAATCGGTACAGGCCCCGAATTAACGCAAAACTTCTCAAACACCTGCAGCGCGGTTACTTGGACGGCACGTAGTCGCCCTCGTAGAACCTCACGCCATCGATCCAGAATTCACCGGCGTCAAAACCGATGTGGAAGGTGGCGCTGGCCGGATCGACATTCCCAGCAAGAACAGGCGTCGTTACGCTGTATTCGACCCATTTGTCGGACATGGTGATAACCTGCTCGCCATAGCCCGTCCACGGATCTTTTTGCAGTTCCGGCTTGAAGTTGACTCTCATCGTACCTTGCTTACACTTGAGCCAGGCCGAAAGAGTGTACTTCTTACCTGCCTGCATAACAAATGGACTCTGGTTCAGGCCGCTATCCCAGAAATTGGCGCCCGCTTGAGCAACCGTCACATGCAGACAAGACTTTCCCTCAGCCGGGTCGGTGGTAACTACCTCAGCGGTAGCACCCCAGATTCCCCACGGCGCCATAACGCCGTCTTCAAAGCCGCCGTTGGTCAGTATATTAACGATTTGCACCTGTGGAGTACGACTGACCCGGATGTCGTCGAAGTACATCTTGCCCGATCCGCCGGCCGTGGTCATGTTGCCTCTGGTCCCCAGACCGATCGCAATCTTGTCCACGTTCTTAAGGTTGATGCCCTGATCAGAGAACTTCGTCAGCGGGATGACCCACTTGGTCCAGGCGTTGATCTGGGCGGCGGCGGGATTGTCATGGACCACCACAGCGGGATTGCCGGTGGCGTTGGAAACCGCCACGTACAGCCGCTCGGCCGCGTTGCTGGCAATGCCGATGTCCTGGTGCGCCCACTGCGGACCGACCGTACCGGTCGTCGTGACATTGGTGAACACCGCCCGGCACGTGGCCGTCGCATTATGCGCCGTCACAGCCAAACCAATATAGACCGTTGAGGCCATCTGGATGTTCGTCGGGTTGCTGCCCGTCACCGGCGCCCACGTCGTACCGTTGGCCGAATGGGAAACCGTGAATCGACCCGAGACGTCGCGCTCCAGCTTCACCCAGTACGGGGCGGTGATCCCGCCCTGCGCCGTGCTGAAACTGGCGCCGCCCGTGTCGATGCGGCCCTGGGAGGCGACTCCATTGGCGGGAGTCACAGCAGCAAAGGCATGCTTCGAGCCCGGTTCCAGAGTCTCGCGGATCATCACGCCGGCCTTGGCCCATGGGTCGGTGTTCTGGACGCTCTGGACCCGCGCGACAATCGAGCCGGCGCCGGTCAGCGTCTTATAGGCGAAATGGAACTCGTCGCGATAATTACCCGCCGTACCGACGTCCCAGATGTCTGTGCCGGAGGCAGTCATCGTGAAGGTCCCCGCCGGGGCCTCAGCGAAGCTGCCGACGGAGCCGGGTAAGCCTCTGAACCACAACGTCAATTCCGAAACGCCTTCTTCCGTCCAGTCGCGGACGGCCGTCAGCTTATACTCGGTCTCGGAATACTTCGCGAAGCCCGTCTTGTTATTGTCATACGACACCGGCATGGACTGCTTGCCGCCGTGAACAATCGTCTCTTCGGTAAACGACGCGGTGTTTTCGTCGCCCACAGCCGCACCCGTGCCGTTGCCGGCAAAGTACGGCGGAGTGCCCGGTGCGCCGTAGCCAAGTCCATCGTGCCATGCGTACCAGATCTGGTTGGCGCCGGCGTCGTAGGACTCGAAATCATCAATAACAAGGAAGTCGGCCGTTGTAAAGCTCCAGACGTTGCCCACCCACGGACTGGCGGGGTTGGTGTTATTGACTTCGTCAACACGCCAGTAGAAGGTGGTCGCCCAGGCCAGCTTGCCCGGATCGTAGCTCTCGGTGCCGAGCGCTTTGCTGCCCTTGTACTGCGGGGAGGTCTTGGTGGCGTTCTTCACCGCTGCTTCGTCCGTGCCAAAGTACACTTCGTGTGACGCGGCGTCATCTCCAGCGCCCCAGGTCAGCACGATGGTCTGCTTGACATTGACGGACCCGCTGCGAGGATTCGGACTGCTGGCCTTCACCGGCAGCGACAGAGCCGCCTGCGGAACAATCTGCTTGGGCGTGCGAGGACTCGACCAGCGAAGCTCCGCCACGGCGCCGCCGGTGTTCTCATAGTACTCCATGACAAGGTTGTACGTATTGCCGGCGATCAGGTCAATCGTCCCGAAATCCTCAGCCGCAGCGCGGTCAACCCAGTTATCCACTAACAATTGGCCGTCCACATACAAACGCACACCGTCATCCGTTCGGGCATAGAAGGTATAGGTTTCGGTGAATGCCGCCTCTACCTCACCCGTCCATCGGACCGAGAAGTTGTCATTACCAACCACCGGATCCGGACCGCCGGGGTCGCCCCAATTGAAGTCGATCTTTGGATCCGTCCGGGTCAAGACATGGGTCTCAAAATTCATCCCTTTATAGTAGTCTGCCCGTACGCCGCCGCCGATGCGCGCCGTCGAGAAGCCCCAGACGTCGCCTTTATACGTATTGACGCCGTCGAACTCATCGATTCGCCAGTAATATGTCTTGCCTGCTACAAGGCCGCTGGGCGTATAGGTTGTCGTTCCCGACGGACCCTTGGCGGTTCCGCCCGTTCCGGCTGCCACATCGGCGGAATTCTCGCCGAAATACACCTGGTGCAATCTTGCATTGAAGCCCGGCTTCCAGCTCAGCGTTACCTTCGTGTCTATGAATTTAGCGGTATCCGGCGGGTTGGGACCAAAAGCCTTCTTGGGGGGAACCATGAAGCTCCAGACCTTGCCTTTCCACGGGCTGTCCGGATGCAGAGCGTTGACTTCATCGACACGCCAATAGTACGTTGTGCCCGGAATAAGGCCGTCCGGATAGGGGAACCCCGGAAAACCAACGACAAAGAACGTCGAAACCTGGTTGCCGTAGAACGTGTTACCCGTTCCGGCGTCCACATCAGCAGAATTCGTTCCGAAATATACGTCATGCGAGACGGCAAAGTCGCCTGGCTGCCATGACATGCTGGCCCACGTATCCAAGTGCACAGCACCATCGGCTGGGTTGGGATCGTGCGCCAAAGTAGAGCCCGGTGCGACATAGTCGCCTATGTACCATCGTACGTTATCCACCCAGAAATCACCCGGGGCAAAAGCTATATGGAACGTGAGGGAACCGGGGGTTACATCCGCAGCAAAAACAGGAGTTGTTATACTATATTCCTTCCATTTGTCCGTCATGGTGACTTGCTGCTCACCATATCCCGTCCACGGATCCTGGGCCAGCTCCGGCTTCAAATTGACGGTCAATGTGCCACTCTTACACTTGAGAAAGACCGAAAGCGTGTATTTGTTGCCCTTCTTGAAGACATGGGGCGAGTGCTGCAGGCCAGCATCCCAGAAATTTGCACCTGCTGCCGGGATCGTAATATGCAGGCAGTACTTTCCCTCAGCCGGACCCTCAGGGACCGCTGCGCCCGTCAATTCTGAAACCACCGCTATGGTATGGGTGCCGTACACGTTCCACGTTTCCGGCGCCCAAGAGTCTAACGGCATTCCCGGACCCTCTTCAAAGTTACCATTCGCCAGCTCGTTGACGCCCGGCTGTGCCTGGCTTGGACTCAGCCCAATAAAGCCTATCAACAAGAGCACAGTCAACCAGACTACTCGATTTCTCATGATACTTGCTCCTTACTTTCAGTCGCACTGCGACCTAACACAGTTAACTTCCCCCGTTTCTACTGACACTCTCCCGGAAACTATCCGGAACCATTTCACACAATGATAATGCCTCTGATTCCTTAAAACTCTGCAACATTAACAACCATCCGGTTCGGCCCCCGGCTTCGAAACAACCGAGGCCAAACAAATCGGTTTTTTACAGGTAATCCTCCTTCAAAGAATCATAATTTAAGGTAGGTTTATCATGCTTTGGCCACACACCAAAACATACACTGGATCCGATATTGCGTGAAAAAACATTCGGATTGATAAAGCGATTTGAACATATAAACTATCAGCATCCACAGCCTGACTGGGCCCTCTCTCCTCTCCAGGCACTAATTCAGGTGATCTATAAACAACTATACCCACAAGCTCCAACGACCTTTCTTTTAACAAACTTGCCATACCTCTGTCAAGCACAATCTGACGCATACGAGGCTTTTTTTGCGGAAAACTCCCCTGGAATACCGGACTTTCGCCACTGGATTGCACCTCGAATTTCGTTGCGAACCCAGCGGATGTTCGTGTAACATATCCAATACTATTTCGGCGGTTGCCGTTATGGATATAACTGCCAAGCAGGAAATTCAGGAGCTCAGAATGAAAAAAAGGATTTTGGCCTCAATATTATTACTGATCGGGCTGGTCATCCCCGGCTGTAAAGCCCCGGTGAAAGAACAAGAGAAGATATCGTACGACAGGCCCCTGCCGCCGGGCCAGCTTGCCCTGCGAAAAATCACGAATCCCGCCGAAATTCCCGATTTTACGATGGCCTGTCTGGATCTGGCCGAGCTGCGTGCAGCTATCAACAATAGCCTAAACTATCTGCGGAAGCCTTCGAGCCAGCAGTTCTATCCCCTCGGCGAGATTACCCACGCTCGGGCGACAGAGAGCCTCGAAGCCTTCGCCAAGCTGCTGGATTCGGGTACAGCCGGCGCCCAGTTGAATCAGGCCATCCGGGAGAAATTCGACGTCTATATCTCCATCGGGTGCGACGACCACGGAACCGTGCTGTTCACCGGCTACTACACGCCGATCTTCGACGGCTCGTTCACGCGCACCGAGCGATTCCAATACCCGCTGTACCAGCAGCCCGAGGACCTGGTTAAGGATTCGCGGGGTGAGATCCGCGGCCGACGCATGCCGGATGGGCAGATCGCGCCCTATCCGCCGCGGGCCGTCATTGAGGGGGCTGGAATGCTCCAGGGCAAAGAGCTGGCCTGGCTCGGCGACCCATTTGAAGTCTATATCGCCCACGTGCAGGGCTCGGCCAAGCTCAAACTGCCCGACGGAAAACTCGCCACCGTGGGCTACGCCGCCAACAATGGACACGAATACAAGAGCGTCGCCCAGGAGCTGGTCAAAGACGGCAGGATTCCCCCCGACCAGATCAGCCTGGCCGCCATGATTGACTATTTCAAAAAGAATAGAGACCAGGTCAGCACGTATATCCGGCGTAACGCGCGATTCGTATTCTTCAAGAAGGAAGAAGGACAACCGCTGGGCTGCCTCAACGAGCCGGTCACTGCCTATCGCAGCATCGCCACCGACAAGTCGATTTTCCCGCGCGCGTCGTTGGCCTTTATCACCACGACGCTGCCGCGCGCGGTCGGCGGCCAGCCGATCAAGCAGCTCTACAGCGGCTTTACCCTGGACCAGGACGCCGGCGGCGCCATCCGCGCCCCGGGCCGCTGCGACGTCTATATGGGACAGGGTGACCTGGCCGGACAGTTAGCCGGACATACGTATCAGGAAGGCCGGCTGTACTATCTGTTTCTCAAGTGAACCGCCGACGGCGGCCGATATGCTCTAAGGAAGGAGTTTGAAGATGACTGCGCGATTACTCTTACTGGCGATTTTGATTGTCACGGCGTTTTCGCTGCTCGGCTGCGAGACCGCCAAAGGACTCAAGGAAGATGTTCGATTCATCGGCGACAAAACGTATGAGGTAGTGGACAAATAAATCATGGCGAAAAATACGGATCGACGCCATTTCCTCAAGACCGCCGCCGGTGTCACGCTGGGGCTGAGTCTGGAGGAAAAAATCTTCCTGAGCCAAACGGCAGCCAAAGCCAATGCAACCGAACAACAAGCCTCCGGCAACAGTTTACCGGCCGGCGCCATCGGCAAGCTCAAAATCAGCCGGCTCATCTGCGGCGGAAATCTCATCAACGGCTTCGCCCACGCCCGTGACCTGATTTACGTCTCTCCCTTGCTGCGGCATTACTTCACCGATGAAAAAATCATGGAGACCTGGCAGCTCTGCGAGGAAAACGGCATCAACACGATGATCTCGACCATCGACGATCCGTACGCCGGCGGCAACGATCCGACTGCACACGTCATCAACAAGTACCGCGACGAGCGCGGCGGCAAAATCCAATGGCTCGCCCAGTGCTTCCCCAAGTCCGATGACCTGTTTACCAAGGTGCAGATGGCCATCGATAGCGGCGCCGACGGCGCGTTCATTCAGGGCCAGGTCGGCGATGTGTGGGCCCAGCAGAAGCGCGTGGACCTCATCGGCAAGGTCATGGAATTCATCAAGCGCAACGGCCTGGTCGCCGGCGTCGCCTGCCACTCTATCGAGGTGCCCATCGCCTGCGAGAAGGCGGGCGTCTCCGTCGATTTCTATATGAAGACGCTGCACAGCGGCAAGTATTGGTCGGCCACGCCCGACCAGAGCAAAGGCCCGTTCGACCTGCCGGGCCACGACAATATGTGGTGCATCGAGCCGGAAAAGACCATCGAATTTATGAAGACCGTCGCCAAACCCTGGATCGCCTATAAGATCTTAGCCGCCGGCGCTATCCATCCGGCAGACGGCTTCAAGTATGCCTTCGAAAGCGGGGCCGACTTCGCCTGCGTCGGTATGCTCGATTTCCAGGTCATCGAAAACGTCCTTATCGCCAAGAGCATCCTCGCCAAACCCCTGAACCGCCAACGCCCCTGGCGAGCCTGAAGCTCCGCAATGATTGATTCTGTGACTTGTCATTTCCGCGAAGGCGGGAATCCAGCGAATTGGTGCGATTCATCGCACCCTACCTGCGCCATGACGCACGAGAGGATGACGGACGATGGACGAATCGTCTCTCGTGCCTCGTCTCTCGTCCCTCTGTTTCGGGCGTTACTGCCCGAAGCTCCACATGTCCGGCGTCATTTCTTCGGCGGGCACCCAGGCGACGTGCCAGTCGAGATAGAGGGTATTGCAGCCTTTCTTGTGCCGGGCCTGTGCGACGCGCCGGCCTCCTGTAATGTCGTGGCTCTCGGAATTGGGCAGGTGGCTCGGACGGAATACGTCGCATCGCGTGACGTCCCGGTCGGTCGCCTTTTTGATGATGGTCCGCCAGGAGCCGTCCTCGTTGTCGGCCAGGTAAATGATGCTCGCCGGGCGCGGGCAGTCGGTCAGCTTCGTCGGCGTTCGCTGCATCTCGCCGCCGTTCCGGTCGCCGCCCCAGCCGTTCACAACAAAGCAGACGGTTTGCTCCTTGTTCGGATAGCTCGGACAGCGGAATATTTTGACGGTGCGGTAATCGTCGTTGATAGCCTTTTGCGCCAGGAACGGCATGAAAAGCTGGAACCACGGCTTGATGTCGCCGCCCCACTCGGCCGAGCGGGGGATAAACAAGTCGTGCTCGCCGGCGTAGAAGTTCGCCGCCAGACCGATCTGCTTGAGATTGTTCCGGCAGACGACGTCCTTGCCCTGCTCTTTCGTTTTCCGCAGAACCGGCATCAGGATGCCCATCAGCAGCGCGATGATGGCGATTACCACCAGCAGCTCAATCAATGTAAACCCCTGTCGTCCACTCATCTTCATCGAACCTGTCCGGCATCCGCTTCGGCATCAAATAGCCTGACAGACCTTTCTGCCGGACCATTATAACAAATCCATAGGTAATACTCAATGCGATTCAGAAACCAGCGTTGCGTTCGAAACCGGCTTTGGTTATTCAGCCAACGGGATAACCGGCCACAGCCGAGGTTGCCGGACAATAATTGCGGCAAGTGTTTGACGGGCGGCTGAGGGGGCGGTAGAATCTCGCTTTACGACGAAAGAATCATAGGAGTAAGTGCGCCGTTGCACAGGTGCGTAAGTGTGTAAGTGCATAGGCACATACGACTTGTACTCTTGGGCTCCTGCGCTTTTTCTCGTTTTTGCACTTTTTATTTTATTTGCAATTTGAAATTTGAAATCGACAATCCGGTGAGACCGAATATGGCAGGGAAAGTAAAAACTCAGACGGCTAAGCCGAGCGCATCGGTGCGGGACGGCGCCAACGGCGCCGGGGCGACGGCGCCGCTGCGGACCATGCCGGAATCGCTGGCGGCCGAGGCGGCGGTCTTAGGCTCGATGATCATCGACCCGGAGTGCATCGGCGACGTCGTCGAGGTCCTCGAACGCGACGCCTTTTACCGGATCGAGCATCGGCACATCTATGAGGCCCTGATCGGGCTGTACGAAAAGAACAAGGGCGTCGGCATTGACGGCGTGCTGCTCCGCGACGAGCTGACCAAGCGAGGGCTCTTGGAAGAGGTCGGCGGCGTCGAGTATATCGGCAAGATTATGGACTCCGTGCCCTCGGCGGCGAACGTGGCCTACTACGCGGGCGTGGTCAAGGACAAGATGCTGCTGCGGGAGCTGATTTCCGTGGCGGGCGAGATTCTCGATAACGCTTATAACCAGAGCGGCGAGACCAACGAGATGCTGGACGAGGCCGAGCAGCGGATCTTCGCCGTGACGGATAAGAACATCAGCAGCAGCGCCGTGGCGCTGAAGGACCTGGTGGTTCGCTCGTTCGAATCGATCGAGAGCCGCCAAGGCACACACGTCACGGGGCTGGCGACGGGCTATTACGAGCTGGACGATCTGACCTGCGGGCTGCAAAACGGCGAGATGATTATCGTCGCGGGCCGGCCGAGCATGGGAAAGACCTCTTTGGCGCTGAACATCGCCGAGCACCTCGGCCTGGTCGAAAAGACGCCGCTTGCGATATTCTCGTTAGAGATGGGCCGGCAGCAATTAGCCGAGCGATTCCTGTGCAGCATCAGCGAGATCGACAGCCAGAAGGTCAGGCGCGGCCTGCTGAGCGACGAGCACTATAAGAAGCTGGCTAACGCCTGCGCGGAGCTGTCCGAAGCGCCGATTTATATCGACGATGCTTCGACGCTGACGCCGCTGGAGCTTCGCGCCAAGGCCCGGCGGCTCAAGAGCAAGCACGACATCCGGTGCATCATGGTGGACTACTTGCAGTTGATGCACTTAGGCGGCGGGCAGGCCGAGTCGCGCCAGCAGGAAATCACGGCAATCTCTCGCTATCTGAAGGCCCTGGCGCGGGAGCTGAACGTCCCCGTGCTGGTTCTAAGCCAGTTGAACCGCTCGCCGGAAGGCCGGGAGGGGCACCGGCCGAAGATGAGCGACCTGCGGGAGAGCGGCAGTATCGAGCAGGACGCCGACGTAGTGATGCTGCTGCACCGCGAAGACTATTATCATCGCGGCGAGCCGGATTATCAGGAGGACAACACGGCTGAAGTGATCATCGCCAAGCAGCGAAACGGACCCACCGGAACCGTGAAACTGATATTCCGGGAGAAGGTCACCCGGTTTGAGAACGCCTCGCACGTCGGGGAGCAGGTGGCGCCATTCTAAGCAGAATACAGAACACGGAATACGGAATTTCAACACTCAAACGAGGCCTGTGGTTCGTGCCCGGCCGTTCGCCGTGCGACGGGCGAGGCGCGAAATACAAGATGCGAAATAGTATCGTAATTTTCCTTATATCGGCCGTTCTTTGGAATGGTGCGGCCGCCGCGACCGCCGCCGCAGAGGCCGGGCAAAAGAATCCGGCGCCGAAACCCGCCCTGCAAAGCGGTATCGACACGATCAAGTCCATTCAGTTTGAGAACAATCGCAAGTACAAGGACAAAATCCTTCTGAAGAAACTGGGTTTTGCGGTGGGCGAGTATCTCGATCTGGTCCTGATCGAGTCGGGCCGAACGACCGTCGCCGATTTCTATCGGAGCAAAGGGTATCCTCACGTCGAGGTCTTGCTGAACAAGAAGAAGCTGGCCGAGGGTAAAGTCGTTTACACGGTCGTCGAGGGACCGAGGATTCAGATCAGGTCCGTGAAGTTCGAGGGCAACAAGGCCATCAAAAGCAGCGACCTTGAAAACGCCGTCAAGACAAAAACCCGAAGCTGGCTGATCCGGCCGGTCTATTACACCGAGGAGAAGGTCGCCGCCGATGTCGATAAATTGCGAACCATCTATTATCAAAAGGGCTATCTGAACCACCGTATCGCCGTTGCCGGCCAGAGCCACATCAGGTTTATCATCGAAGAAGGTCCGCTTTACAGAGTCAGGCACGTCACGTTCCAGGGCAACACGCAGTATGACGACCAGACGCTGCTGGAAGGGCTGGAGCTGCAATCCGGACAGCCCTACTACCTGCTCAAGGCCCAGGCCCACGCCAGGGGGATTCTCAAGCGCTACCGCGAGAATGGTTTCATCGACGCGGACGTCCGTGCGGCACCGCGGTTTGTGACCGACGCCAACACGGTGGACCTGGAGTTCAACATCACCGAGGGCAAACAGTTCCGGATCGGCAGGATCGATATCGTCGGTAATGAACAGACCCAGGACAAGGTCGTCCGGCACGTGCTGGACGAGTACGATTTCTCGCCGGGCGAGCTGTACAACGCCGACATGGCCCCCAAACAAGGGTACGGCCAACTGGAAAAATATGTCCAGAAAATGACGATGTCGGAGCAGGCAATGATCAAACCCGTTGTGCCCGCCGACGGAGCGGAGGACCGCAGGGACGTCGTCGTGGACATCAAAGAAGGCATGACGGGGATGCTCAATCCGGGCGTCGCCGTCGGCAGCGACAGCGGCATCATCGGCCAACTGATTGTGGAGCAGCGCAATTTCGACGTCACCGACTGGCCCGAGAGCTTCGAGGAGTTTATCACGATGCAGGGCTTCAAAGGCGGCGGCCAGAGCCTGAGGATTGCGCTGGAGCCGGGCACCGTCGTGAGCTATTATTCGATCGCGTTCCGGGAACCCTATTTCCAGGATAAGCCGACCTCTCTGGACGTGGGCGGCTCAAGCTGGGAACGATGGCGAGAAAGCTACGACGAACACAGGACCAAAGGATATTTCGGCTTTGAGAAGCGGCTGAAGAACCGCTGGCGCCCGAGCCTGGATTTCCGCGTCGAAAACGTCGAGGTCGCCGACCTTGATATCGATGCGCCTCAGGAGATTATCGACTACAAGGGATATAACCTGCTTATCGGGACCGGGGTTGGCATCGGCAAAGACATGAGGGATGATATATACAACCCGAGCAAAGGCTACAGGTTCAACGTGGGCTATGAGCAGGTCACCGGCGACGAGGATTTCGGAATTCTAAAGGGAACCGCCACCGGGTACACGACCCTGTACGAGGATCTGATCCAGCGAAAGACGGTGCTGGCCGTGAAGGTGCTGGCCGCCACGACGCTCTTCGACGCACCTCCTTTCGAGAAGTTCTACGGCGGCGGGACGGGCGAATACGGGATCCGAGGCTTCGACTACCGAGGCGTCAGCACGAGGGGCCTGCAGACATACGTGCTGAACCCAACGTATAAGGACCCAATCGGCAGCGACTGGATATTTCTGGCCGGCAGTGAGATCACGGTGCCGCTGGTCGGGCAGAATATCGAGGCTTTATTCTTCTTAGACAGCGGGACGGTCGATACCGGCAAGTACCGCGCGTCGGTCGGAACGGGCATACAGATTATGATACCGCAGTTGTTAGGGCCGATCCCGATGCGGTTTGAATTGGCCACGCCGTTTATGAAAGACGGTGAGGATGAGACGCGAGTGTTCAGTTTCAATATGGGACGATTGTTTTAGCTTGATGGATTGTCAATCAGAGCAGGAATCTGGAAAGGATAAGATATGAAGTTCAGAACAGTAGTTGCGGGTTGCTTGATTGGTTTGATTGTTCTGTTTCTGGTCCATGAATACAGTCTGGCTCAGGCGAATTCCGGCAAGCCGGCCTTGCCCGTCGCCACGGTCAGCGTCTCGCGGGCCATTCGGGACTGCAAAGCCACGGCCAAGTTCGGAGAGAAGGCACGGGTTGAGAACAACCAAATGGACGCCGAGGAAGACAAGCTCTCGACGGAGGTTAAGGCGCTGGCGGCGGGACTGCGGGCCGGGGCCTTGAAACCCGACAGCACCGACTATGTGCAGCAGTATCAGGAATTGCTGCAAAAGCAGGCCCAGCTCAAAACAATGGATGACCTTAATCCACAGCGAAAGGCCTTGGCGCAGCAGCTTTGGACTGAGAAGCTCTACAAGGAAATCCTGCGAATCACTAAGGAGCTGGCCTCGCAAAAGGGTATGGCTTTGGTGCTGGCCGTCGATGAGCCTGAATTTCCTATGCCGCGATACGAGGAGCTTGTGATGGCCTTGCGGACTCATAAGGTGCTGTACAACGGCGGATGTCTGGATTTGACCGACGAGGTGATCGCCGCGCTCGACAAAGAAGAAGCAAAATTGAATCCTTGAGTATGAAACTGACCATTAAACAATTAGCCGGACGGCTCGACGCTGAGTTGGCGGGCCAGGCCGCAGACACTAACATGGAAATCACCGGCGTAGGTCCTATCAACACGGCCGGCCAAAGCGACGTAACGTTCGTCACAAGCGATAAGCATAAAGCCATGCTGGGCCAGTCGCGAGCCGGTGCGGTAATCACTGCAGCCCGGATCGCCGACTTCGGCAGGCCGCAATTGATTGTCCGTAACGTAAACGCCACCCTGATTAAAGTCCTGACCCTCTTCGCCCCCAAACTCAAGCCGGCACCCGAAGGTATTGACCCGACGGCCAGGCTCGGCGATAATGTCCGCGTCGCCAAAGGTGTGTCTATCGGCGCGGGTGTGGTGATTGACGACGGCGTTCAGATCGGGCCTGACAGCATCATCGGCAGCGGATGCAAAATCGGCGAGAATTCGAAGCTCGGCGGGAATTGCCGGCTCGACGGCAACGTTGTCGTTTATCACAATTGCTCGCTGGGCAACAACGTCATCGTTCAGGCGAACACCACGATCGGCTCAACCGGCTTCGGGTATTCGTTCATCGACGGCGCTCATCGGCTGATTCCGCACAACGGCGGCGTGATTATCGAAGACTTTGTTGAGATAGGAGCCAATTGCTGTATTGACAGGGCCAAGTTTGGAAATACCATCATCGGCGCCGGGACAAAGATCGACAATCTCGTCCAGGTCGCTCATAACGTGGTTATCGGCAAATGCTGTCTGATCGCGGCGCTGGTCGGGATCTCCGGCAGTTGCAAGCTGGGCGACGGCGTCGTGTTAGGCGGCCAGGTCGGCCTGGCGGATAATATCGAAATCGGCGACGGCACGATGGTCGGCGCCCAGGCGGGTGTGATGAGCAGCGTTCCGGCCGGAGAAAAACTGGCCTGGACGCCGGCGATCAAAAGAGAAGAAGCCTTGCGAATCGTCGGCCTGACCATGCGCCTGCCGAAAATGGCCGAGCAGCTAAAGCAACTTGGCAAGAGGATTGATAAACTTGAAGCTGCAGAAGACGATAAAGGGTGAATGCAGGATACGCGGCCGGGGCTTGTTCGGAGGCAAAGAAGCCAGGGCCGTTTTTCGTCCCGCTCCCGCCGACTCCGGCATCACGTTCGTGCGGACCGACGTGCCCGAGCCGGTGCGCATTAGCGCCATCGCATCCAATCTGGCCGAACGCAGCCGCCGAACGACGCTGAAAAAAGGCTCGGTCAGTATCGAGACCATTGAGCATTGCATGGCGGCGATCAACGCGATGGAAATCGATAATATCGTCGTGGAAGTCAGCGGCCCGGAGCTGCCGGCTCCGGACTGTAGTTGTGCGGTATACTTCAAGCTGCTCAAACGCATCGGGATAGAGGAGCAGAACATCACCCGCAAGGAGTACGTGATCACCAAACCCATCACCATTGCCGCCGGGGACGCGTGCATCTACGCCCTGCCTAACGCCGATAACGGATTGAGCATTACCTACGATCTCGATTACGCCGGCCACGCTGGCATCGGCAGGCAGATTTTCAGTTGTCAGCTCACGCCGGAGAACTTCGAGAAGCAGTTGGCGCCCGCTCGCACCTTCCTGCTGGAAGCCGAGGCCAAGCAGTTTCAGGCCCGCGGGATGGGGACGCACATCAGCCCTCGCGACCTTCTGGTCATCAGCTCCGACGGACCCATCAAGAACAGCTACAGGTTCCCCAATGAGTGCGTCCGGCATAAGATCGTCGATCTGGTCGGCGATCTGGCCCTCGTCGGCCGGGCGGTCAAGGGCCGAATCGTCGCCTACAAGAGCGGCCACTCTTTGAATCAGCAGCTTGCCAAGAAACTGTACGAGGCCGCCCGGCAGCAGGAGCGCATCGCCAAGTCCGGCACCGACGCCCTGCTGGATATTCGGCAGATCGCCAAGATTCTGCCGCACCGCTACCCTTTCCTGCTGGTGGACAAGGTCATCGAAATCGAAGGCGATACCTGGATTAAGGGCCTCAAGAACGTCAGCTACAACGAGCAGTTTTTCCAGGGGCATTTTCCCGGCACGCCGATCATGCCCGGCGTCCTGATCGTCGAAGCGATGGCCCAGGTCTCCGGCTTATTGTTCGCCCAGCGGCTGGAACACACCGGCAAGCTGGCCATGCTGCTGAGCATGGACCACGTCAAACTCCGCAAATCCGTAGTGCCCGGCGACCAGTTGATTCTGACGGCCGAGACGATGAGACTGCGAAGCCGAACGGCCCAGTGTCAGTGCAAGGCGATGGTCGGCGACGCCGTCGTGGCCGAGGCGGAAATCCGATTCATACTCGTTGACGATGAGAAGGTATAAGACAGAAACGGAAACTATCGTATGACAAAGATACATCCCAGCGCGGTCATTGACAAAAGTGCCCGGCTGGCCGAGGACGTTATCATTGGGCCCAATTGTGTGATTCACAGCGGCGTCTCGATTGACGCCGGAACGGTGCTCGAAGCCAACGTGGTGATCCACAGGAACGTCACCATCGGCCGGAACAATCAGTTCTTCCCCAGTTGCACGATTGGATGCCGGCCGCAGGTCCTGCGATTAGGTCGCGACAGCGAAATCGGCGAGCTGGTCATCGGCGATGGAAACATCATCCGCGAGCAGGTGACCCTCCATCCGGGCATCGAGCCGGGTTCATCCACAAAAATCGGGAATGAGAACTTCCTCATGGTCGGCGTGCACGTCGGACACGACTGCACGCTCGAAGACAAGATCGTCATGAGTAATTACGTGCAGATCGGCGGGCACTGCAAGATCGAGACGGGGGCGTGGATGAGCGGGCTGGCCGCTTCTCATCAGTTTGTCACCATCGGCAAGTGGTGCTACGTGGCGGGATTGGCCGGGCTGAATCGAGATGTGCCGCCGTTCCTGACGGTCAGCGGCCACTATCCGCCAAAAGTGCGAACCGTCAACGAGCGAGGCATGGAGCGGGCGGGTCTGAACAAGCAGCAGCAGGAGAATATCGTCGAGGCGTTCAAAAGACTTTACAGGCAGGGCGGCGCGCTGCTCGAAAACGCCAGGGCCCTGGCGATTGAGGACGGGCTCGACGAAAACGTCCGGGCTATCGTGGATTCGATCACCAACAGCAGCAAGCACCAGTTTGGCCGATACCTCGAAACATTCAGGCACTGAGAAGAAATTCATTTAGCGTTTCAGCGGTGAGCGGCCCGCATGCCAAGCCGCGGCCGAACACTCATCAGGAATACAAAATGCAGAATGCGAAAATACGGACCGCCGTCGTCGGCGCCGGCAAAATGGGGACGATACACGCCAAGGTCTATTCCCAGATGCCGCAGAGTGAACTCGTCGGCGTGGTCGATACCGATGCCGACAAGGCCAAGCGCCTGGCTGAGCAATACAACTGTGCCGCTTTGACCGACGTCGAGGATCTCCTCGGCAAGATCGATGCCGTGACCATCGCCACGCCAACGGTGACGCACCTGACGCTGGCAAAGACCTTCATCCAGAACAGGATTGCCGTGCTGATTGAAAAGCCGCTGGCGGCCAACGTCCGGGAAGGTAAAAAGATTGTGGCCCTGGCCAAGCAGAACGACACCGTCGTGGCGGTGGGTCATTCCGAGCGATGCAACCCCGTCGTGCAGGCCATCAAGAGACTCCATATCCAGCCGAAATTCATCGAAGCCGAGCGTATCAGCCCCTACCCGTTCCGCTCGACCGACGTCGGTGTCGTGCTGGACGTGATGATTCATGATATCGATATCATTCTGTCCCTGGCGGCCAGCAAGATAAAAAAAGTGGACGCCGTCGGGGTCAACGTCGTGGAAGACAAGGAAGACATCTGTAACGCGAGAATCATTTTTGAGAACGGGTGCATCGCGAACATGACTGCATCGAGACTGGCGCTCAAAACCGAGAGGAAAGTACGGGTCTTCAGCCGGCAGGCGTATCTGAGCGTCGATTATCTCAAAAAGAGCGGGATTGTCATCAAAGCCGGCCCGAATATCAACGTCGTCAAGTGGATCCAGGAACACAAAGAGGCCGGCGACTTCGACCTGCTGAGCGTGAACTGGCCGGACCTGCTGCACATCGAGCAGCTTGACATCGACGATAAGGAACCCATCCGCCTGGAGCAGGAGGCGTTTCTGCGGGCGGTGAGCGACAGAGCATACAGGCCCGAGGTCAGCGCCGAGGAGGGGCTGGCTGCCCTCGAATGCGCCCAGAAAATCCTGGCCTCCGTCGAAAAACACAAATGGAATGAAAACATCGGTGGTGACACATAGCATAAAATATGACTTTATAGAGGTACTGATGATGAAGAAGTCTGGATTGTATGGATTATTAACGGTCGTTGCTTTGTTCTGCGGCTGTGACAAGGGAACCAAAAACGCAAAAGTAAAAGGAGAAACCGTGGAATCACAAAGCAATATCGTCAGGCTGGAAACAAGCATGGGCAATATCGTCATTGAACTTGACAGGCAGGCGGCGCCCGTCACCGTGAAGAATTTCCTCGAATACGCGGAGTCAGGCTTCTACGACGGCACGATCTTTCATCGGGTCATACCCGGCTTTATGATACAGACGGGCGGCTTTACGAAAAACCTGGAGCGAAAAAAGACGCGCAGCCCGATCATCAACGAGGCCAAAAACGGCTTGAGCAACAAGCGAGGCACCATCGCCATGGCTCGAACCAGCGACCCGAACAGCGCCACCAGCCAGTTCTTCATCAACCACAAAGACAATGCGCCTCTGGATTACGTCGCCGGCCGTAATCCGGGATATGCCGTATTTGGCAAGGTAACGGAGGGCATGGACGTCGTCGATGCCATCGCAGCGGTAAAAACAGCTACACGTAACGGCATGGATGACGTCCCCGTCGAATCCGTCGTAATAAACTCTGCAAGGGTAGTCCCGCAATAAGCGCCCCTGATGACGATTCATCGTCCAACAAAGGCGGCTGATCCCAGCGGGACTTGACACCGGTTCTCTGGCCGCCTTGATGCTTCCCTCCACATTTCTGGAAAAGCCAATCTTTTTCTGTGACCCAAACAGAACTTCGTGCCTTTTTATTATTGAGTGGTGGCCGTTTCGGTCAGACAGAATTTGAAAGGGAAGAGTCATGGCAAAAATCTCAAGAAGTATCGCAGCATTGGCTGTGGCGGCGTTCAGTATCGTGCTGCTGGTTGGCTACGCCACCGGACCGGCCGCGGAAACACCGTCACGACAGACCGGCAAGACCGATGAGGCATCTCAGGAGACATTTGTCCTGGTTGAGGCATTCGTCGTCGAGGTCAGGCTCTCGTCGCTTTATGAGCTGGGGGTCAGCCCCCTCGGGCAAAAGCCCAATTCCGTATCAGTCGATAATCTACTCAACTGTTTGGGCGGCAAGAACATAGCGCAGGTTACTACGGGAGTAAAAGTGTCGCTTCACCCGAAGGGAGACGGGAAGACCAATATAACGGAAACAATTTACATGGAAAGGCAGGCGGTTGCCCCAGCCAGCAGAAGAACGGATAATCCCGTGGTCTCGAAGAGCTACCGGAACTACGATATCGGCAATCAATTCGACGCCAGCGCATCCGTCGGTGCTGACGGCGGGATACTTGTGGATTTTCAGTTCAGCCAGAGTACATGCCGAAACACGTCCTCAAGCGACGAAGCGCCCGCCAATACCGTCAGCAGGCAGTGGTCCGGGACAGCGTATCTCAAGGTGGGCGAGCCTGCCATTGTCGGTGCGACACAGAACGAAGAAACGGCGGTTTTTCTGGTTCTTTGTGCCAATATCAAGGATAAGTAAAGCACGGACCGCTCAGGCTTTTAGCTTCAGCTTGCCAACCCGCTGGTGGGCGAGGCGCGTCGGCTCCGGCAGCCGATATTTGGTCGTGCAGGCAAGCGTGATGGCAATCGCATCGGCCAGCAGACATTTGTTGCCCACCGAGACGAACACCGGCTTAACGTTCGTGCGGGTCCTGACCACGGCGCCAATCGTTTCAGATTGCGTGTCTGACCCCACGCTTGTCCTGTCTTTCAACAAAGCATAGCTGCCCTTCTCCATCTGAGGCTCATTATAAGCACCGATGAGCCGGCTTTTGGCGCAGCCGACGGTTGGAGCATCGAAGAACAGCCCCAAGTGCGCCGCCAGACCGAGCCGGCGGGGATGCGCGACGCCCTGGCCGTCGATGATGAATACATCCGGACGTTCTTGCAGTTTTTCGACCGCGGCGATGCAGACCGGCGCTTCGCGAAAAGACAGCAGCCCGGGTATGTAGGGAATAGTTACTTTGCGGACGGCCTCGACCGTCTCGATGACCTCAAATCCCGGCAGACGCAAAACGACGACTGCCGCGAAAATCCTCTTCCCATCTCTACTGAAGGCACAATCAAGCCCCGCAACCACCTGCGGCTTTCTCTTAACGGGCGTAAACTGCACCCTCCCGGCCAGTTCAACCTGCAACTGGCGGGCTCTCGCGTACGACAGATTCCATTCGTGCAAGTTACGCATGCACCCTCGGCCAGACGACCCCATCGTTACTTAGCGAACAGCCTCTCGAACAATTCCTTGGCTCGCGAATATCCCTCTTCCGTGAGGACTACAGACTTGCTTTTGCTTTTAGGGTTGCTGATGTAGCCCTTTTCATGCAGACGATTCATCGTCTCCCAATCAAAGGATTTCCAGGCCCGGGCCCCGAGTCTATCTTCAGACGAAACCAAATAAAGGAGGGCTAACGTGTAGTCATCGACCTTGGCATAGTCTATGTCCATTTGATTTCCCCGGGGCGTTCACAAAAGGGTATCATCAGGATTCTTCAGGCTGCCTGTTCATCCGTATCCATCCAGTCAGGAAGGGGAGCGCCTGTGGCCAAGCTGTAGGCTGTCTCGGGCGCGATATCCACCTCATCATCCCAGGTGACGACACCAAGCTCCTCGTTCACCTTCGCTCGCCCGAACACTTCCGGATTGCGAAGTCTTGAAAAGACGCCTCCCTTGGCAATGATCGGCTTGCAATCAAGGATTCCCGACTTGCCGTCATCAAAGGTAAGCTCCAACCGGAAATCATCTAAACATTTGACACTAATAACATCATGGTACATGGTCAGTCCTTTAGCTCAGGGGTGGAATCTTTCTGGGGATTTGTTCCTGCCGCGTAAGATCCCAATTTTCAAGCAACTCCGCCTGGTGCTGACTTGCCCATTCGATAACCATTCCAAGAGCACGGGCAGGGAATCTGCCTTCAAGCACGCAAAATGAACGGATATCAATAACCACCTTATGGCTGCCATACCTGGCGTGAAAATGAGGTGGATTGTGCTCGTCGTAGAACATCGCGATGATGATTCCATAGAATCGGCAAATCTCAGGCATCTTGGGCTCCTGTTGGCAAGACTTTGACAAAGCGGTCACCCCGAAACGGAACGAAATGCGAAAGATCGAGTATCTTCATATACGCCTCTTGTTCGCTGTCAGAACTCTAACTTTATCATAGTACATCCTCTGCCGTCACAAGACAATCAAATCGGCTGATTCCCGGTTGCTACGTCGCTAACCAATTTCGACCAATTTCGGGGTAAGGATACACGTTTTTGCGAATAACCATTTTACCTTGTTGTGGTCTTTTGGTACAATATCGCGTTTGCGTAATTGTCGAATTTTCGCAATAGGGTAGGTTAATCAGCAAGAGACAGGATGGCCGCACGAACGGAAAAAGTCATAAGGATTACAGGCGCCGCCGAGCATAATCTCAAAAATATCAGCCTGAGCATCCCGCGGGATAAGCTGGTGGTCATTACCGGCATCAGCGGCTCAGGCAAAAGCTCGCTGGCCTTCGATACGATTTACGCCGAAGGGCGCCGCAAATACGTCGAGTCGCTCAGCACCTACGCCCGGCAGTTTCTCGAACAAATGCAAAAACCGGCGGTCTCCGAGATCACGGGCCTGCCGCCGACCATCGCCATCGAGCAGCGAAGCGCCAGCAGCAACCCCCGCTCGACGGTGGCGACCACGACGGAGATTTACGACTACTTCCGGGTGCTTTTCGCCCGGGTGGGTCAGCCGCACTGCTGGGTCTGCGGCAGGGAAATCACAAGCCAGCACTCCGCCCAGATCGTCGATTCGATTCTGTCCCAGCCTGAAGGTACGAAAATCCAAATCTGCGCCCCGCTGATTCGCGGCAAGAAAGGCGAGCACAAGGACGTCATTGCCGGCATCCAGCGAGAAGGCTTTGTCCGCGTCCGCGTGGATGGAGCCGTCTGCGACGTGCGAAGCGTCCCGGCGCTCGACAAGAACAGGAAGCACGATATCGCCGCGGTGGTCGATCGGCTGGTTATCACGGACGCGGTTCGCATCCGCCTGGCCGACTCCGTCGAGACGGCGCTGAAATTAGCCGACGGCGTAATCCTTGTGCTGTTGCAGCAGCCCCAGGCGGACAAACAAAACGGCGGCGATGGCCGGTGGGAGGAAATCATCTACAGCGAGAAATTCGCCTGCCCCGAGCACCCGCAGGCCAGTCTCGAAGAGCTCTCGCCCCGGTTGTTCAGCTTCAACAGCCCCTACGGTGCCTGCAAAAGCTGCGACGGCCTCGGGACGATTCTGGAGTTCGATCCCGACCTGATTGTGCCGGACAAAAGCGTCTCGCTGGAAAACGGCGCGATCGACGCCTGGCGCAAGGGCGGCAAGAGAATGAATATCTACTACAACAGGCTGGTCAAACGCTTCTG
>Ga0315295_10000287_pt1 | contig 42506 bp, 43 predicted proteins | sample YL17G14_0_MG_FD_204453 | JGI IMG/M metagenome (GOLD analysis project Ga0315295, IMG submission 204453) | Sediment microbial communities from Yellowstone Lake, YNP, Wyoming, USA - YL17G14_0 | ecosystem: Environmental > Aquatic > Freshwater > Lake > Sediment | place: USA: Wyoming | collected...
TTACTTTGCAGACCAAGTCTGAACTTAAAGCGCTTAAATCTAAAGCCCGGCTCCGCAAAATGAAGGTTCAGGTAGAAGTTTAGCTTGTGAAACGCCATGAATTAATACGACACCTGAATAAGTATGGTTGTGTATTGTACCGGGAAGGGTCCGGTCACTCAATCTTCGTGAATATTGCAACTATGGCCGTTTCCACAATTCCCCGTCATAAAGAGGTCAGAAATATAATCGCACAGAAAATTTGTAAGGAACTTGGTATTCCCCCGATAGGATAGGTTTCCTTTAAGGTGAAATGCCCTTGATGTTGGAAGGTTTCTTGTCCCGCAAGGCGTCAGGGTTCAAATCCCTGCTTTCCCACTTACTTTCCTTCTATTCCGTTAATGCGTGTTACCAACCATAAAGGCGTATCGCTATTGACGCATTCGCTGCATAATTGATATACTTTATAGACGTTGTTTCGATGGCCCGGTGGTGTAGCGGTCAAACATGCCACCCTGTCACGGTGGAGATCGGGGGTTCAAATCCCCCCCGGGTCGCTTTTTCAGTACTGATACTGCAGTGAGCCATATTGTAAGTCAAAGAATGGACGGCTCTCTGGCCGTGGGGACAACCGCCACGGCCTTTTGATTTGTTCGGACCGTCTTAAAATGGCCGGTTGCAGAAAATACAATGGCACATCTTAAACCCGAGCCAGGAGAAAACATTTGATTAGTAATTACCGTAACGATATCAGGAATATCGCCATCATTGCCCATGTCGACCACGGCAAAACGAGCACGGTGGATGCCATGTTCAAGCAGAGCAATGTCTTCCGTGACAACGAGCAGGTGGGAGAGTGCGTCATGGATGTGAATGACCTGGAAAAAGAGAGGCACATGACCATCCTGGCGAAGAACACCGCCGTCATGTACCGCGGGGTGAAAATCAACATTATCGACACGCCCGGCCACGTCGATTTTGGCGGTGAGGTAGAGCGCATCCTTAACATGGCCAATGGCTGTCTCCTCATCGTGGATTCCATTGACGGCCCGATGCCGCAGACCGATGCCGTCCTGCGTGAAGCGCTGGGGAAAGACCTCAAGGTCATCGTTGTCATCAACAAGATAGACCGGCCGACATCGCGCCCCCATTACGTTGTGGAGCGGATTCAAGACCTCTTCCTCAAGCTGGCGACGAAAGCCGAACAGCTTGATTTTCCCATTCTATACGAGAGCGCCCACGGACAGTACGCTGTAACCGACCCCAAGATGCCGGGAGAGAATATGGTCCCTCTCTTTGAGTGTATTCTGAACACGGTGCCGCCGCCAGTAATTGAAGAGGGCCCTCTCCAGATGCTTGTTTCCAACCTTGATTACGATAGCTACAAGGGCCGGATTGCCATTGGCCGCGTCTTCCGCGGCAAGGTCGCTCCGCACGACCGGGTGGCGGTCATCGGAAAGGGCAACGTCGTCACGAACTATGAAATTGACCAGGTTTTCACCCACCTGGGGCTTGACCGAATTGCAGTACCGGAGGCTTCCGCCGGGGATATTGTCGCCATTACCGGTCTTAGCGGTGTCGCCATTGGGGACACGGTTACGGCAATTGACAGTCTTGCGGCATTACCGCGGATTGAAGTGAGCGAACCGACCGTCAAAATGACCTTCTGCGTCAATACTTCCCCCTTTGCCGGGAAAGAGGCTCGTTTTACCACCACCCGTCAGCTACGGGAGAGACTCTACCGCGAGCTAGAGACCAACCTCAGCCTGCGCGTTCAGGATACGAATAGCCCGGATACGTTCATGGTATCGGGACGCGGCGAATTGCACCTGTCAATCCTGATTGAGACAATGCGCCGCGAGGGGTACGAGTTCGAAGTTTCCAAACCGGAAGCGATTACCCGGGAAATTGACGGCAAGGTCATGGAACCGGTGGAGGAGCTTACCCTCGATATTCCCGAGCAATATATCGGCGCCGTATCTGAGATTCTGGGCAAGAGGCAGGCCCGGATGACTGATATGCATAATGACGGTGCGGGTAATGTGCGCTTACAATACCATGTCCCGACGCGGGGTCTCATCGGTTTCCGCGACACTTTTCTCACAGTGACCAAAGGCACCGGCGTCATGAACACCCTCTTCCTGGAATACGAACCCTGGTGCGGAGAAATCGTCAATATCCGCATGGGGGCGCTGGTATCGGCGACGGAGGGTTTTTCCGTTACTTATTCGCTGAATAATGCTCAGGCACGCGGCATTACTTTTATTGATAAAGCAACTCACGTCTATGAGGGGATGATAATCGGCCTTTCCGTACGGCCGCAGGATATTGCCATGAATGTCTGCATCGAAAAGCAGCAGACCAATATCCGTACTCTGACCAACGACCACGGTATTATACTTGCGCCGTGTTTCAAGGTGACGCTGGATATGGCGCTCAGTTTTATCAATGAAGATGAGCTGCTTGAGGTGACGCCTAAAAGCTTGCGCCTCAGGAAGAAACTTCTAACGCAGCATGACCGCCTGCGTGACAAACACCGCACCGCCCGCGCCGCTGAAGCGGCAAGCGGGCAGGCGGTAAAATAGAGTTTCCCACCTCCGGTTTTTATTAGAAACCCGATGTGCGGGTTTTGGTATTGATGTACCGAAATCTAAATTGTGAAGCTAACGAGAACTACCTTTTGATAAGGGATAAGACAAGGGGAATGCTCCCCTTTTCCTTTCCCTTATCAATCCCAACCTTTTCCTGCAAACCCATTGCCACCAGCGATAGCAATACCCTCATCCATTCTTCTTGGGTCTTTTGAGTAACTATCAGGCTCCGGTGGTCCCCGCCCACTCAAAATACTTGCACATCGAGTTAAAAGTCATCTCATAAATGTCGGTAGTGAGACTAAGCATCACAGGCCAATCGATGGCAACGGGGAAAGCGGCTGATTGTTTTTGAGATGACTTCTAATAACCTGAGTGAAGTCGCTTGGATGATATTTTATCACCGAGAAAGCTGATAAAGGACTATCTCTCTTACTTCTTAACCTCTGGTTTGGCTTCCGCCCTGGCCTCCGGTTTCGGCGCAGGTCGGGTCTCCTGTTTTGGTGCTGGTTTAGCTTCTCTGGCCGCTGGTCTGGCTTCCCTGGCGGCTGGTCTTACTTCACGCGCGGGCCTCGACTCAGACCTGGCACCCCTTGTTTCTCTGCGGACTGGCCTTGCCTCTTTAGCTGCCGGTCTTGCTTCGTGTCTGGCTGCCGGCTTCGTCTCTCTAGACTCTGGCCTTGCTTCTTTTAATTCGGTTGGCTGAGCGGAAGCAGCGGTAATTTTCCTCACATATCGCCAGTCCAGGCCGTCTTTAATCCAGATGGGCCGGTCACAGCGGCCGCACGTAAGCCGGATTGTCTCTCCCGTCTTCTTTTCGTGGGCGTCAACCAATACGCGGCAATCGGGGCAGTAAACCCTCTTCACATTCATTTCAATATTCACTTATCTTTATTTATCCTCCTTTCAACTCCTCTTATTGTAAGCTTTTGACGCAAATTATGCCAGTCTTAGGGTCAGCGAAAGGCTTTTGAATCAAAATACCCCGTTTTTCAGATTAACCGGAGGTCAATCGGTGCATGACCATTGGTACTATATGCCCGGTTTTTCCTTTGGTACAGGTTTGAAAAACAAAAAGCGGCGTTACTATCTTTCCATCCGGATTTTCGTTCTTTATAATAGATTACCTGACTAAGAGTCAGAAACGGAGGAAAAAATGAAGAAAATACCCGGAATTTTATTGGCACTAACCCTGGTTGCCAGTTTGGGAGTGGTGAGCTGTGCGGCGCCCGGTAGCTCGGGTTCACCGGCCAGTAACATTCCCGCCGGCGGTGGTCCGGCATCTACCGGTATACTTGAGGTGCGTGTCACAGATGCCCCACCGCAGGAAAATGTAACCAGTATCATGCTCACCGTCTCAAAGCTCGCAATCCACAGAGCGGTCGCAGGTGAAGACCTGACTTCAACCGTTGCTCCAACATCCACAAATGCAACGGCTACTGTCAATGCTACCGTGACACCTACTATCAAATCTTCACCAGGTGGCAAAGAGAACCAGACTCAGGACGGGTGGATAACGATTCCCATAACGGGCAACCAGACCTTCGACCTCATCAAGCTTAAGGGAATTGAAGAGTTGCTTGGTACACAGAAACTCGATGCCGGAAAATACACCCAGGTCAGGTTGACGGTGGACAGTGCCCAGGTTACCATCGGCAACGGCACACCGGAACCGGCGACGGTACCCAGCGGTGAGCTCAAGTTCGTCCACCCGTTTGATATTGTCGCGAATAAGACTACGGTCATCGTGATGGATTTCGACGCCGAAAAGTCGGTGAATATCGCCGGAAACGGCAAGGTTATGATTAAGCCGGTGGTCAAACTTATCACTAAAGATAAAGATGACAAGCCGAAAGGCAACACTTCGCCAACGCCGACGGTTAGCCCCACGCCGACTTCCACCCCAAGCCCTACCCCAACTACGACGGCAATCTATATCCCCGGTTTGACCCTGGTCGGCGTGGACACCGTGCGAAGGTCTCTCTACCAGATTTAGACAGATAACGGCACGTCTTAAGACGTAAATTTGCCAGGCATTTGCAGGGCTATATGACCGTAAAGTTGTGTAGCCCTGTTCGTTTTGCCATACCATCGGATTATGCGTCATTTCGCATGGCGGTTAAAATTACGTGGGGTTTTCGTTCCCGCTTCTTAATTGACAGCTTTCAATGCCGATGGTAAACTCATGCAAAGTAAGCACGCTGGAGGTGTGACATATGAAACTGGCGGACCTTTCCCAGGCGGTTATCGAAGGCAATGCCGAACTCGCCGCGAGACTTACCCATGAAGCCTTAAAACAGGGCATCCCGGCCCGGAACATCTATCAGGAGGCGCTCATCCCCGGCATGGAGGTGGTTGGAAAGAAGATGCAATCAGGGGAGTACTACATCCCGGAGGTACTGCTTTCGGCGGACGTGATGAAAGCCGCCACCGAAATTATCAAGCCCGCCTTGCTTAAAGCCGGTGCCGTACGCAGCGCTGGCAAAGTCGTTATCGGAACAGTCGCGGGAGACCTCCATGACATCGGCAAGAACCTGGTCATCATTATGCTCGAAGGGGCGGGGTTCGAGGTGACCGATATCGGTGTTGACAACTCCCCGGACAGGTTCCTCACCGCGGTTGAGGAGATAAATCCGGACATCGTGGGGCTTTCGGCGCTCCTCTCCGTCACCATGCTGAACATGAAGGCTGTCATTAGGTCGCTTGAGGAGGCGGGCTTCCGCAAGCGGGTCAAGGTCATGGTGGGCGGCGCCCCGCTTTCGCCAGGCTTTGCTGAGGAAATAGGCGCCGACGGCTATGCCCGTGATGCGGGTGGTGCCGTGGATCTCGCGAAGTCTCTTATTAAAAGAGGAGGTATGTAAAATGAGAAAGCCGGATTTTGCAAGGGTAAGGCGCACTCTTTTACTCCAGGGAGAACCGGACTACGTTCCCCTCTTTGACAGCCTGGATAAGCAGATAAAAAGTGCCTTCATGGGAAGGCCGGTTGTCAGTCTCAAGGATGAGGTTGATTTTGCCGTTGCCGCCGGGTATGATTTCGTCCTTTTTGAGATTGGGCTGAGGCCCCTCTGGCGGAGCCGGGCGCTATCCGGACCGGAAGGTGCCGCTAAGAACCCGGTGCTGAGAGTTGAGCGGGCGAGATACAGCGTCATCAACGATGTGGACAACGAGCGAGCCTGGGCGAACGAGGGGAAGGGTGTCATTACCGGCGGCAAGGAATTCGAGGAATTTGGATGGCCCACTGTTAGCGATTTCGACTTCTCCGTCCTTACCGATGTGGAGAAATACCTCCCGGCTGGGATGAAAGTCCTCGTTACGATGGATGGTGTCTACACCCCTGTCTGGCTGCTCATGGGGGGTGAGTCATTTTACCGTGCCTTAATCCAGAACCCGTCCTTTGTTACCCGCATGTTCGAGCGCGTCGGCACCATGCAGATGAGCTTGGTTGAGAAAATTGCGAGCTATAACACGGTCGGGGCGCTCCGGATTAACGACGATATCGCTTACAACAGCGGAACGCTCGTTTCGCCGAAGCACCTAAGGCAGTACTTTTTCCCCTGGCTTCACAAGGTCGGTGATTTATGCAGGCGCCGGGATTTACCCTTCATTTTTCATTCTGACGGCAATCTCACCCCCGTCCTTGATGACATCATCGCCGCCGGGGTAAGAGGCCTCCATCCCATCCAGCCGAACGCCATGGATATAATTGCCACCAAGAAAAGGGTGGGGGATAAACTCTGCCTTTTAGGGAACATTGACATGGATATCATGACGCGGGGTACGGAAAAAGATGTCGCCGAGCTTGTGATGAAGAACCTGCGGAATGTCGCCCCGGGCGGCGGGTATCTCGTCGGCGCTTCGAACTCGGTGCCGGAGTATATTCCCCTCAAGAACTACAATGCCATGCGCGAGACGGCGCTCAAATACGGCAAGTATCCGATTTCCGTGTAGTAAAGTAAAAAATTCCAAATACAAGCTCCAAACAATAATCAAGACCAATAATTTAACAGGGAAAACACACAGTGTCATTGCGAGGAGTCCTTCCCGTCTTTTTGGTAACTTGCAGCGCTCAGCCGCCGGTGGCTTGACGAATCTTCGGGTACTTAGGCCAAGAGCGATAAGCGGGAAGGACGACGAAGCAATCTCCGGCGTGGAGTTGCTCGGCAATTCGGAGATTGCTTCGCTTCGCTCGCAATGACGGCTTAGTTTGTTTTTAGTCATTGAAATTTATTTGGAATTTGGTGCTTGGAGTCTGGAATTTCCCTCTTGGGTGGTGAGGTGAACCATGTCGTACCGCCGTCTTTTACCTTTAATTGTTTCGACAATTGCGATTGTATCCTTGTGCAGCTGCAGACCACCGTCACTCGCCGCATCGCCGTCTCCATCGCCATCGCCAGCGGGAAAGGAGGCAGTCATGAAATTACCCACACCTCAATATTGGGGCAAAGTATCCGTTGAAGAAACGCTTTCTCTGCGAAGGTCGGTAAGGGGATACAAGAACGAACCACTGACGCTCGCCGAAGTCTCTCAGCTTCTGTGGGCGGCGCAGGGTATTACAGAGACGGGCGGCTTCAGGACGGCACCATCCGCCGGGGCGCTCTATCCCCTCGAAATGTATTTGGTTGCCGGAAATGTTACCGGCTTAGCGCCGGGTGTTTACAAATACATGCCCGATGGGCAGCGGCTAATCAAAGTATCGGATGGGGACGTGCGTGGCGAACTTGCCCGGACGGCGCTGAGTCAAACTTTCATTGCTGATGCGCCGGTGAGCTTCGTGTTCACCGCCGTGTACGAAAGGACGACACGCAAGTACGGGGAGAGGGGTATAAGGTATGTCCACATGGAGGCAGGACATGCCGCCGAGAACCTTCTCCTTCAGGGAGTGGCACTTGGCATCGGCGCGGTAACGGTGGGGGCGTTTGATGATAACCAGGTAGCGAAACTCATGAAACTTCCTGGCGATGAAGCGCCCCTTTACATAATTCCCGCCGGTAGAAAATAATGGGCATACCGGCTCGCACTTCTATTGCGGTGATACGGCCGGCTACTTCGACTGGTATCAAGTCTGGGCACGGAATGACCCAAGCTTTACCTAATTTTTGCCCGAACGGCTATTAGACTTTTACACGGAGAATTACACTGCGGGGAATAGTGTCGGCTGAAAAGTGGATGAAAGGGTTACTCCTCCTGATAAACACAAGTCATCTTAAAAAGAATCCTGGTTATTTCTCGGGGCTATTGTATTTCTTTCAACAATTGTTTATCCATCGAGGTTTACGAAATAGTCTCTATTCAGGGTTCTCATGCATTTAGGTGTCCTCCGTGATATAATACCAATAAACTTCCCACGACCTTACGGTCGGGGTATTAACTGACTCAAACTTCGTTTGCCCTGCATCTTTGGCTAACTCTGATGGTTACCTTTCGACATCGGAAAGATGCAGGGTGAGCTTCATCCCTCGACCTTACGGTCGGGGTATTAAGCATGGAAGTATAAAATATCGTACGGGAGAGCTAATATGGCTGATAAACCAAATACCGAGCCTAGCAAACAAATTTCCTTTGACTGGAACAGATTTTTTGATATACCCGAGGTTAGACAAGCACTCTCTCAACTCCCCGATGTCTATAAAGAGAGTCAAAATATTAAAGAGAGGGCTACAAACAAGACGGGTACGCGTTTCATATTGATGACTACTTTTCTGTTCGCATCTCTTATTACTACTGTCATTGTTCTCACTGTGGCTAGTAAAATTTCCACCGAAGGTACATCTTTCCTTCTTGGTGTTATCATTACTGGGGCTATATCTGTTATTAGGGATTTTACTGGTGGAGGGTAAATTATCGACATACGCTTTCAATTCGCAAAGGAAAACGGTAATCAATAATTCTGATATTGATAAATTTGCAACGTGTTTAGTGCTCATTATTTAGCTGCTCTTACAAATTCCGTATCATTCTTTTTCTCTGGCATTTCTACTCCTATTTTCGCTTTTTAACTTATGAATAATATCAGTGACTTCGCCAAGAAGGTCGTTCATAGAATCTTCTAAGAGTTTCCTATAACCAAATATATCTGCTTTTGCCCACACGGGAAGTCCACTCTCAATTTTTTCCATCGGCAATGAAGAAAGCAATATATTAATGCTATTTGCAAACGATGAGGATTTTAGGTAACTATTTACAGCTTCACTTAATTCTTTTGGCATTTGAGGTCGAGTTTGCTCTAATTCTCTTTTTAGTTTTTTAAGTCTATCATCATTGTCCTCTAAATCTTTAACTCCTAAGCCTTTATAACTCATAAGGTTACTTATTCTAGAAGCTAGTAATTCAACATCTTCTTTATCTGTTAAATCTTTTAGGAGTTTCTTTAATACATCTCCCATAATTTGACGGTCAGTCCGAGGGTCAGATGTGGCTGTAATTTGTTTTAATTCAGGATATTTAGATTCATTTAGTTCAATTAATTCCAAATAATCATTTCCTATAGTTTCGAGATTAATAGGATTTTCTCTTATCTGTTTTCCCACCAACGCCGTTAGTCGCTGATGCATCTTATATAGTATCTCTGGAATTATTTTAAGATTTTGATTACTACTCTTTTTCTTGGTAATTAAAAGAAATACTAAAAGAAGAAATAACGCAAAGACCGCCAAGCTAAGAAATACTAAAGAAACTACAGGCATGTCCCTGATAAATTCGAACAATCGAACCAAAATAGCCATTGCTACACCTGCTCCCGCAAAGGCAGCCAATACCATAACAACAACATCTCTAATAGTGAGAATGCGCTGAAACCAATCAATCGCCTTTTTAATTCTTTCCATACTATTACTATTTTCTCACTCCTCACCCGAAGGCGAATTTTACTTACCATTTTTCGCCTCCGTAGGGAGTATAGCACAAGGGACACGATGGCGCATGAGAACCCTATTCATCTCTGTGTTGACAAAGTTTTTAAAGGCTCCTATGATTAGGTAGTTCAAAAAGTGAACTGTAACGTGGTGCAGCGTATTTCTCGTAACAGTATTAAGCCATCGGGTACATAATGTTAGTAAAAGTTACGGCTTATTCTTAAAGAAATAATGAATGTATGCCCGCATGTCAGGCGGGCGTGTGTATTTTAAACCGCTTTATTTAATTGCTTTAATGGAAAAGAGGCTGGCATGAGGGCAAGAGGTATCCAGGTAAGCGAAACGATGGGTACGGAGTCGGTCAACAAGCTGCTCGTCCGTTTCTCGACCCCATCGGTAATTTCCATGGTGATATCGTCTAGCTACAGCCTGGTTGACTCGATTTTTATCGGGCGGCTGGGCCCGGTGGCCCTCGCCGCTATCGCCGTTGCTTCTCCCTTAATGATGATATACAACGCCATCGGCCAGGGAACCGGCGTAGGAGCGGCTTCTCTGGTCGGCCGGCGTCTCGGCGAAAAGAATTATGCCGCGGCCAATAGAGCCGCCTGTGTCGGCATTACCTCGTTCTTCATGGTCGGCGGGCTTACGAGCGTCATCTGTTTGCTGAGCCTGGACTGGCTGCTAAGGCTCTTTGGGGCCGATGATTCCGTTTTACCGCTGGCCAGAAGCTATATGATTGTCGAAACAGGCTTTATTGTGCTCGACTTTCTCCATTTAACCCTGGCGGAGCTTATCCGGGCGGAGGGGCACCCGGTCATTGCCAGTTCCGCCATCATCACCTCCGGCATCACCAACTGCATCTTCGACCCCATTTTGATGTTTGGCCTGGGGCCGGTACCGGCGCTGGGGATGGCCGGCGCCGCTTTTGCCACCTCGGTTGGCCGCGCTCTCGGAATAATGATGCTGTTAACCCATCTGCTCTCGGGTAAGACGGCTTACCAGTTCCATCCGAAGTATTTTGTACCGGATTTTAAAATATTCATTGATATTTACCGGGTGGGGATAGCCAGCATCGCCCGGCGGACCTGCGGGTCAATCAGCCACATCGTCGCCAACCGGGTAGCCGCACCTTTCGGAGTGGTGCCGCTGGCCGTGCTCGGAGTCATATTCCGTACTTCCAGCCTTGCCAACCAGCCGTCAATGGGACTGGGACAGGGAATGCTGCCGCTGGTGGCGTATAACTACGGTGCCAGGCAGGTGAAACGTATCGGTGAAGTTGTCCTGAAGTCGGTTCTGGCTTCGTTTGTCTGGGCGTCATTTTGCTGGGTGATTGCCCTGCTACTGGCAACAAATGTGATGTCTATATTTAGTTCCGACCCGGATTTCGTAGCGGAGGGTGGCCGTGCCTTCCGGATATTCTCCCTGGTTTTCTTCAGCGTCGGCGTCCAGCAAATCCTGGGCTATTTCTTCCAGGGAATTGGACGGGGCCTCCCGGCGCTCATACTGGGACTCAGCCGCCAGCTTATCTTTATGGTGCCATTGCTCCTGATTTTAACCTCGTTGTTTGGTTTAAATGGGATGTGGGCCGCTTTCCCTGTAGCCGATATGCTTGGACTTTTACTCACCCTCATCTGGACAAGGGTGACATTTCGAGAACTGGGAATACCGTTTAGCTTACGGCATCCAAAAGAGGTTTTAAGTGCGGCGGCGACAGCCGACCCCGGCGATAAATAGAAACCTCGCCTGAAAAACCCGCACACCGGGTTAGAAGAATCTGAAGGTCAAAAAGTCCTGTGTCAAATCTTGGTAGTCCTTCTTGGTCGTCTCATAGAGCCGGGTGTTGTCCATGGCCAGAGCACCCAGGTTGGCTACCGCCTGGACGAAAAAGATGTCGTCTTCTCTAAAATCACGCTTCTCGGCGGTATAGACCCGGAGTTCTCCAACAATACGATCTTTCAATTTCATGGGAACGGCGAGGATGGAAACAATGCCTTCTTTTTTGGCCGCATCGGGATAGTGAACCCGCTGGCTTTCTTCATTAATATCGTGGACGATGGAGACGCCGCCCTTGCCGGCGACGATTTCGGGTAGGCTCTTCGTTACCAGCCGGGGGCCCATTTTTATAAAGGCGTCGCTTAGACCGTAGGATATGGTATGGGAAAGTGACTTCCGGTCTGGCGAAAGCAGCATGATGGAACAACCTTTGGCCCCCAGTGCTTTCGCCGTGTTTTCAACGACGGAATGAAGAACACCCTGCACACTACCAGCGGAATTGATGGCGATAGCTATCTCATAGAGGTCATGAAAGTAATTGTGCTCAGATTCTCTCATACCGCCTCCTTATTATTATACTTGTTCCGGTCATTTAACGGAGGCTCTGGATGAACTATTTTACGGCCGCCCCACCTTTTGGCCTAACGACCAGCACCGGCTGCTCTCCCGCATGCAGCACTTTCTCGGTCACACTGCCGAAAACCCAGCGTCCGATACCGGAGCGGCCATGGGTGGACATGGCAATCAGGTCAATCGTATTGGCCTGTGCGTAGTCAACAATTTGGTCAGCGGGCAGACCTTCACCCGTGGCGGTGGAAATAACCGGGATTGTGTTTTTTAAGGACTCTTTTGTCCGTTCGAGATAAGCAAGAACGGGATACCGTGCGTTTTTCTCGTATGTATTTACGAGGCTCCAGGCCATTTCCCCCGTTGGGCCAACGAAGGCCGAAATCGGCTCCACAACGCGAAACAGAACGATTTCAGCCCCTGTTTTATTTGACAACTCCGTTACGAGAGGGATGGCCGCTTCGCCTAATTTTGAACCATCGAGCGGCACCAGAATCTTTTGAATCAACTTCTTCTCTATTAATTTTGAATCTTCGGCCTGCTTTCTGACAAGCAGCACGGGGAAGGATGAAGCCCGAAGAATTTTAGCGGCGATGTTTCCCAGTGTCCACGGGCCTTCACTTGATAAACCCCGGCTTGCCATCGCAATTAGGCCGCAATCAATCTCTCTGGCGTATTTAAGTATCTCAACCGCCGGGTTTCCGGTGAGAATCTTCGTTTGTAAACCCGCTTCATGATGTGCCCCCCGGCTTTCAAGCTGTGACTTCATCTGCAAAGTCGTACCTTTAAGATAGGAGGTATACTCGTTTATCGCCGCGGGGTCTGGGGATTCGGAGACATGTGTAAGAAAGATTTTTGAATCAAAAGTGGCGGCGATTTCGGTGACATAGGGGAATACAACCTCGGCTGCCTTTGAGCCATCCAGCGGGACAAGGATTCGGTCGAACATTTTTTACTTACCCCCTTTCTTGATGAATTTATTCCGGTGATGTCACATGAGCCCAAATAAAACACACAAGCCCACTCCGTGGTTTGAGTGGACCATTAACCTTTTTGTCCAGATTATCCTGACGGAGCTGGTAACTTGTCGAAACCACGTGCTAACCTCCGTCCTGTATTTTTCTCTTTCCCTGTTTGTTTTTGTCCTCCCTCTCTGTACCCAGCCAAATTATATCAGGCTTTTCCCGTCACCGCAAGCTAAAGGAATAGACGGTTCAATTCGGTTTTGGTTGGCGGAATAAACCAGAATGTTCCCGATATAATCGGGACTTCCTTGCAATGACAGGTAATTTTAACCAAAAGAGAACGTTACCATTCGCCCGTCTTACCCGCATTCGGACGGCGGACAAGGAGTATGGATGGCAGGGCAACGGCGTAAAGGACAAGTGAAAGCACAAAAACCAGGGAATAGCTCTTCTGCATGTCGAAGATGTAGCCGGCCGCCACCGGGCTGATGGCGGCTCCTAAGCTGAAGAGCATGTTGATGAAACCAAAGATAGCCCCGTAGGAGGCGAGTCCGAATGTCGAGCTCACCGTCATTGTCATTGAGGGCAGCCAGCTGCCGAGGCCCAGCCCGAGCATGAGCGCCTCGAGCCAGATAAGGGCGACGGAAGAATCCGGCCTGACGTTCATCAGGATAAGGATGGCCCCGGCCTGGAGGACGATGCCGGCGGCAAGGGCGTATTTGGATTTCATGTAATCGCACAGCCAGCCGAAACCGAACTTCCCAGCGGCGCTGCCGACGCCGACGGCACTGATGGCGGAAGCCGCCGCGGCGACGGGAAAGCCGATATCCTGAAGGTGCGGCACCTGGTTTGAAAAAGTCGCCATGCAGGGTATGGAGAAAGCAGTGAAAGCGATTGCCACGAGCCAGAAAGCGGGCGTCCGGCGCGCCGTTTGAAGGTCAAGGCCGGGGTTGTTTGACTCCCGCTTCTTTTTCTCGGCCGCGGCGCCTTCAGGGGTTGCCCCGTCCGGCCTGAGTCCCATGTCGGAAGGCTTTTCCCGCAGTACGAGTACGGTCAGCGGTACGATAAGGATGATTGGAAGAAGCCCGGTAACGACAAGAGTGGTTCGCCAGCCGAAGCCGGGAATGAGGACGCCGCCCATAACCGGAGGGATGGCAAAACCGCCGACGCCGATGCCCGCTCCAAGGATGCCAATAGCAAAGCCGCGCCGTCTTTCAAACCAGTTGGCGACGACGATGCTGCCCGGCACAATCGCCATTCCCGCCGTTCCGACTCCGATGACGAAAAAGAGCAAGTAGAATTGCCAGAGCGTCTGTATCCGGCTCAGAAGTAGCATTCCGGCGGAAAGAACAATCGCCCCGGCGGCGATGGTCTTTTTCGCCCCGAAGCGGCGGATTAGACGGCCGAAAAACGGTGAGAGCAAAGCCCCCACCAGGGCCATAATTGTTGAGCCGACCATAATTTCCCCGCGGCTCCAGCCGAAATCATCCGAAAGGGGTTTTACAAAAAGACCGAAAGGGTAGTAAGTGATACCCGCAGACGTCGCCTGGCAGAGAAAAGCCACCAGCAGAACCCAGTAGCCATAGAAAACCCCCGATTTTTTACGCTGCATATATCTTCCAAAATTCAAGGATTAACTTATGACTGGGCGCCGGCTTACCGCCTGCGCCCAGCAACTTTAACATTGTCGCCGAGTCGCCGTAAAAGTCAGGCACGAAGGAGTCAGCCGCTTTAACCAGACCTTTGCCAGCGTCGAACGATTGTTTAAGTGGTACAGAAAACGGTAGCCTAGATTATTTTCTCAGCCTTTAGCTTATCCACATCATCTTTCGATAAGCCGAGCCATTCCTTGAGTACCTCGTAGGTGTTTGCGCCCAGAAGAGGTGCCGCCCGGTATTCGTAGTCGTTCTTGGACAGCCGGATGGGGCAGCCGGGCATCTTGAACTTGCCCCTCTTGGCATGGTTGAACTCAACAATTATCCCTCGCTGGTTGAAATGGGGGTCATCAATTACCTCCACCGTATCCAGAATTGGCGCGGCTGGGATGCCCAGCTTGGCCAGGGTATGGAATACTTCCATCTTGGGCTTGGTCTTCGTCCATGCCTCCAGCGCCTGCCTTATCTCGCTCATCCGTGCCTGGCGGGCGATGCGGTCGGTTCTTAGCCCCGAGTTGAGCAGGTCGTCTCGCCCGATGAGCTTCATCGCCGCTTCGAAGTGTTTGTCGGTTGAAATGACGGCGTAAGCGTAGTCGTTGGGGCCGTCGCCCTTGCATTTCAGGACATCAGGCTCGGTCTGCCGTGGTGCCGGTATACGTGGGCCATAGGTGGTCGCCGACATTCTGACGCGCATCAGGTTGATGACGGCATCGGCCATGGATTGGTCAACGAACTGGCCTTCACCGGTACGCTGGGCATAAATGTAGGCTGCCAGGACGCCGATAGCCATGTGCATACCGGAGCCGGTATCACCGATAGTCGCTCCCGGATTGAGCGGTGGTGTGGTCGTGAGACCCACAACGCTGTAAGCACCGCCGGTCGCTTTGGCAATCGGGTCCATGGAAGCGTAGTCCTGGTAAGGGCCGCCCTTGCCAAAGCCGCTGTTCTCAGCATAAATGAGCTTCGGGTTAATTTTGGAGAGGACGGAATAACCGACGCCAAGCTCATCCATTGTGCCCGGGACGAAGTTGCTCACCACGACGTCGGCCTTTTTGGCCATCTCCTTGAACATCTCGACGCCTTTTGCCGACTTGAGGTTCAGGGTGATGCTCTTCTTATTGGCGTTGAGCGAGATGAAGTACCAGGAATCAATGCCGTTCGCCATGTCTTCTCTGGTCAGGTTTACCGTCCTGCCCGTCTCGCCCCGGCCCGGTGGTTCAACCTTGACCACATCGGCGCCGAGGAATGCGAGCTGCTCGGTGCAGGAAGTTCCTGCCTCCCACTGAGTGCAGTCCAGGATTTTCATTCCATCCAGTGCTTTTGCCATGTAAACCTCCTTAATATATTTATATTTATGATACAGATAACGCCCAAATTAAAACAAGACTATTATTTCCAGCTTCCCATCAACTGGTACTGAACGTACCACTGAAAGTTGAGTCCTTTGGGGAAAGGAATTTTCATTGCCTCACGGAACGCAGCCAGTTCCATGCTTTTCTCGTAGTTTTCAAAGGCTTTCAGGTTTTCGAATTGCAGGACGGACAGGTAGGTGGGATGAACGGAAATGTCTTTTGGGCGAGCTACTTCTGGTTCTTCCAAGTCCATAATTCGGCAATAGTTATATTCCCTCAATCCCGACAACTTCATGAGCGAAGGTATATAAAATCCGCAGCCCCATTTGGTGAACCAGGTATTGAATTTTGCCAGTTCCTCAGTGGCTAATTTGTAGCCTTCAAGATGCATGACAGGAGTATTCTGGTTAATATCTGCCGTTTCCTCCGTACTTTTCCTGAAGCTCTTTAATACCTGGTAGGCGGCACCCCATATTACCTCACGCCGTGGGCCATAAGTCGTTTTAAGGTCTTCATAGACATAAATTGTTTCTGGATTCGTATTGAAGTTTACAAGTGCTTCTGAGTCTTCATAGTAATGAATGCCTATATTCTTGATATAATCAGGACATTCCTTGGTCAACTGATAACGTTCGGTTGCTTTCCGTCCACCGAACTTTATGCTCAAAGGATAATAGACCTCCATCATCCATTTGCCGAACCTCTCCTGGTATTCCGGCAGGACTTTCCAGGCCATAACCTCAAAGACGGAAGCGCCTTCCATATTTTACCTCACGCTACTATTTAGACGTACTGACAAAATAAAAAAGAACACCGTATTTCACGGCCCATCAGGCGGTTCCGGTGTCCTGTATCAATTTTACCCTCTGGATTACAGCAGCGGTTATTCTCATTTAGATATATTATACGGTATTTGCCGGAAAAAATTAAGATGACCGTGCAATCTCAAATAACCAATCATCTGTCATTGTCGGGCGGAAGCTATCCGTAAACTCGATGCGTAGGCTGGGGCATTAAGGTAGTCTTTAATTGTGGTGTTGAGTATTCGAATATCGTGGATAGCTTCCTGACCCGACAATCCAGACGTTATTCTTCATACACAAGCCTTACGGCTTCTGGATTCCCGCTTTCGCGGGAATGACAGCTATTGATTGGCTGCTATTTTCGTAGTAATCTCTGACTTATGATAAAGTAATGTGTAACTCAATCGGAGATTGCCACGCTCGATTTCGTCCCGATTGTATCGGGACTCCATCGATGCTCGCAATGACAGTTAGAGTGTGACGTTAGAGATTTGCGTCTGTAAATTGGTAAAGCAGACTCCATCTTGACATTGTCTGAAATGGTGATGATACTATTGTCAGCCCGGAACCGGATGGTAAGTCACACTGTCCTGTAATATGCGGTCACTCTGTCGATTACGTCCGTTTTGAAAGGAATTAAATGGCTAAAAAGAGCGGGGCGGGTCTTTTCTACGGCTACATCTGCGTAGCGGCGGCGGCCACTGTCATGATGCTCACGTTCGGTTCGCTCTACAGCTTCGGTGTGTTTTTTAAGCCCTTTCTGGCGGAGTTTGGCTGGAGCCGGGCGGAGACATCCGGCGCTTTCTCCCTGTCTTTTTTCCTCCAGGGGCTGATGGGCATACCGATGGGAAGATTGAACGACCGCTTCGGCCCCCGTTTTGTGACCACGCTCTGCGGGATTTTTCTCGGCGGCGGTTTTGTATTAATGTCCCTCATCCGGGAAGTCTGGCAGTTCTACTTCCTGTACGGCGTGATAATCGCCATTGGTGTGAGCGGCAGTATCGCCATGATGGCTATCCCGTCCCGCTGGTTCGTCAAGCGGCGCGGGGTTATGACCGGCATCGTCATCTCCGGCGTCGGGCTGGGAACGGTCATCATGCCCCCGGTTGCGACCTGGCTCATCAATGCCTTTAACTGGCGGAATTCATATGTTATCATCGGCTTTGCTGTTCTGGCCATGATGGTAATTGCGGGGCTGTTTCTGAAAAAGGAACCGAAGCAGATTGGTCTTGTCCCCTACGGGGACGGCAGCGTCCGTTCTTCAAAAGCCTTAAACACCAGCGGTGTCGATTTTTCTTTCAGCAGTGCGTTACGTACCTGGCAGTTCTGGGTGCTCGGCATATTGTTTTCCTTCCACACCTTCTGTGTGCAGACCATTATGGCGCATGTCGCGCTGCATGCTCAGGGGGTGGGACTCTCGGCGGAGAGCGCCGCCGGAATTATCTCTATTGTCGGGGCGGCCAGCATCGTCGGCCGGCTGCTCATGGGGATTATAGTGGACAGAATTGGCAGCCGCCCGGTGCTGACGGTTAGCTTCTTCATTAAAACGGCTGCCCTAATCTGGCTCATCTTTGCCCGGGCGGACTGGATGTTTGTCGTCTTTGCCGCCGTTTTTGGATTGGGCTATGGTGGTGCCGCCGTCGGCATTACGCCGATGGTGGCTGACCTCTTCGGACTCAGCGCCCTCAGTCTTATTCTGGCTGGCGCCGGGTTCATCGGTACCTGCGGTGCGGCGAGCGGTCCGGTTATCGCCGGACGCATCTTTGATGTTACGGGCAGCTACTTCTGGGCTTTCATGGTATGCGTTGCTCTTTCACTGGTCGGCTCTATTATGACAATGTTTATGCGGCCGGTCACCAGCCGGGAAAGAACAGGAGAGCTCGCAGTTAAAGAACAAGCCAAATAATGTAGAGGTATTAAAGTAAGATGCCGGTTGCACTTCAACATCTTCAGTTCTCCCCCGCCCCCACGACTGATTTACCGATGAGACCCACCTACGGTGGGCATGAGTTCTATTATCAGCAGCCACTTTGGTGCATGAGGAAAGAATCGAAATAGAGCCCATCAATGTACCACTTTCCCTCTATATTTTTGAAGTATGCGGTAAAAATAACGCTGGAGTCATCGGTGAACTTAGCCCGGTAGGCAACGGTAATCTTGTCATTTTTTTGGGCCATCTGCCAGTATTCTTTGGAGACATATGACCCGACCGTCTCGATTCTTAGAGAATTTATCGTCTCAAATGCGTTCTGCGGAAGATTCTTTTTAAAAGCTTCATCAAAATCACGGGTGTACTGTGCGTAATCAGAAGTATTCATCGCCTGGAGCAGATTCTCCGCTACTGGGTCGGCGAAGGCGCGTACCTCCTTTTCGGTTAACCTGCCAACTTGTGACACCGCACTGCCCGGCGTACAAGAGGAAATAAAACCAATGCTTAGGAGCAACCCTACTATTACTACAAACAACGTTCTTAACTTGCTCATCTCCTTGGTCTTCAAAACAGTACTCCAGCGCATCAAAATCAAACCCATTATTTTACTTTCTACCCATATTTGTAACTGGTGATAACCTTAACTTCCATTCTCGCAGAGCTGTTCTGGCCACAACCTTAATTGAGCCTTTCCTTTTTATCTTAATGAAACTGCCCCGCAGTGTTTTATGAATCTATCAGCACTCTAATGAAGCCCTCAGTAGCAGACTGATGTTGGCGTCGATGGTCTCCGCCCATGACCAGGCGTAATCGAAGCCGCCGGGATAACTGGAAAATAAAAACCGGCGGGCACCAATTTCCCTGGCAAGTACCAAGTTATCCTGCCCGCTCTGCAAGTCATCAGCAACAGTGGCTACCTTTTGGGCTTTCCCTTTCTCGATCAGTTCCCGTAAAACATCCGGTGTGATTGGCCGATGCCCATCATAAGTGGCTACAACCGTAAGCCCCATCCACTTTATAAAATCTTCCATTTCTTTCGCACATATCACATTCGGGCTGGTAATAGTACTGGGAAGTTTTCTGACCAAGTTACTTAGTACAGAGTACTCTTTATCATCAACGCTCGTCTTATACTTTTTGGCAGCATTGTAATAACTCGTCTCATTCTTCCGGTCAATTTGTGATAAAGCACCGGCTATCTTATCAACTATTTCTGTCTGACCGGCGGGTACCAGCCAGCTATTTATAATAGTGAGTTTCACTAATACCAGGTGGGAGTTGCTGGCTGAGTCCAGCACCTGCCTGTTGAATTTTTCTATCTGCCAGTCGTAAAGAACGAATATATCGGCATCTGACAGCTTTTGAATATCCTCCGGCCTGATTTCATAGTCTAGCGGGTTTTCTTTCGGCGGGATAATGCTGGTAACGGTAACGTGTTCTCCACCCACCGACTCCAAAATGGTTGATAACTGTGTTGTACTGGTGACTACTTTGAGTCTGGGGCTGCTAGCTTCAGCTTCGGGTTTGCTGTCGTTGAGTTTTGGTGTACTGTTCTGGGTACAACCGCTTGAGAAAGTGACAGCTGCAAGACATATCAATGTCAGTAAAAAGCCTGATTTTTTCATTGCGCCTCAACTTTTATCTTTAAGGCAAGAGGTATACTACCGGGGCCAGTCGCATGAAGGAGGGCTAAAATATTCACTGCTCAGCCCCAGGAATAGACTGGCCAGTCTAACTCGCACTCATTCTAACCTGTGAAAAGAGTTATAAATAGATAAACTCCCACCCCAATCAGGATAATGCCCGCTCCCTTCTTGAAATACGTCGTAAAATTATTAATACCACGGTTCGCTACTATTCTTTGCGCTAATCCAGCCGAAATACCGGCGGTAAGTACGAGCGCCCAGTGCCCCGCCGCATAAGCCAGAAGAAGCGCTCCGCTGTAGAAGATGGTTCTTCTGGTTGCAGCAAACGTTAGAATAACAGCCAGCACCGGGGTAGCACAGGGTGTCGCCAGTATGCCGAAGAAAAGCCCCATGAGGAATGCTCCCAGCAGAGTTTTTTTCTGAGGCAGGATTTTATCCGATAATCCGACATTGAAGTTGAAAAGTCCGAGAAGCTGCAGACCGAGGAGTATTGCCACCGGGGGTAATATATATTTCCAGAAGCTGCCAACGCTGCCGAACAGCCGGCCCATAAAGCTGGCGATTATTCCGAGGACAGTGAAAGTTATGGTAAGACCGAGGGTAAAAACAAGGGAATACTGGATTGCCTTCCGGTGGGAGCCTTCCGAATACCCGCCGACAAATCCGATGATGAGCGGTATCATGGCAAGGACGCAAGGGCTGGCGCTGGAGATTAGCCCACCGGCGAAGCAAAGGGGAAAGGCCAGCCAGCTCTCGCTCTGGATGATACTGTTCAGTAAGTCTATCATCTCTGAGCTTACTCTATACCCATTTTCTTAAACTGGGCAATGATGTCGGCTTTTGCCATTTCCCCGACGTGCCCGGCGACTACCTTACCGGCGGCATTGAAAAAAATCTGGGTTGGAATGGTCATAATCTGGTAGTGTGCTACAAGTTCCTGATTGGCATCATCGTTTACCAGGACGATAACGATATTTACCTTATCCCGGTACTGAGGGTCAAGCTCTTCAAGAATAGCCTTCATTGTTATGCAGGGTATACAGGTGGTTGCGCCGAAATCGGCCAGGGTCGGTTTTCCGCTGGCAAGGGCTTTTTCAAGAGAACGGGATTCGAGGCCGAGAGAACCAGATGCAACCGCACCCGTTTGACTGTTAGCAGCTGCCGGCGAGTTGCCGCCTGAGCAAGATGGTATTGCCGATAACAGCAAAACTGTAATCAGAGTTAGATACGCCAGTCTCCTCTTTAGCATGTTCTTCCCCTTCATCCCGTTCCCTTATCTTAATGTCTGCTGACAGCAGACACAGAAGCTAGTATCAGCAGCCGTGCATCGGTGTATACATTACCTTGACTTCATCGCCGTCTTTGACTTCATGGTCGAGTTGCCCGGATATTAAGGGCGCTCTATTGACAAAGACAGTGGTTGTGGGGCCAAGTTTACCAGCCTTGTCGAAAAAATCGATTGTCAATAACGGTTTGCTGTCCAGGTACTGACCCAGACATTCGCCGACGGTTTTCCCTTTGACCTCAAGGTAAATACCTTCGGGGTTTTGTTTTTCCGTTCCGATGAACTGGGCGTCGATATTCAGTTTTACGCTCATCTTTTTCTCTCCTTGTGAAACATTCGGTGTTATTTCCCGGCAAGGGCGCTTGTGATAAAACCCGTGATTTCCTTTCTCGTTGGCACCCGGCCGGAAAAGACCAGTTTTCCGTCAATTACCAGTCCGGGTGTGAGGACAACCGGGTATTCCATTATCTTTTTTATGTCGGTCACATGCTCGATGGTTGCATCCACCCCCATCTCTTTTATTACCTCTCTTGCCCGCTTGTCGAGTTCGTTGCACTTGGGACAACCCGGTCCTAAAATCTTTATAACCATAATTTATTTCTCCTTCCTGCAATAGGCCGCTTACAGTGAACCTGAAACATTAAGGCGGGCAGCCGTGCATTCGGTTGTACATTACCTTAACTTCATCGCCGTCTCTTACTTCTCTCGCGAGGTGTTTTGAAATGATGGGCACCTTGTTGATGAAGATAAAGGTATTAATATCCAGCGTCCCGTCTCTATCGAAAAAGTCCATTTTCAGGTTCGGTCTGGTGGCAAGGTACTGGTTAAGGCACTCGCCGATGGTTTTACCGTTAACCTGGACAATAATACCCTCAGGGTTTTGGTTCTCCGTGCCCAGGTAATACGCATCGATAGTCAGTTTTACATTCATACGGCCCTCCTAATCGGCATAATATTTACATGTCAATCTGTACTAGGTCTTAGTGGCACGCTACATCCCTTTGCGATTGCCCTTACATCTTCGAGGGCGCATCCGCCAATTTCAGACCCATCAAGCGGTACGAGGATTTTTTGGTACGGCATAAAGACCTCCTGTTTCGGGCACCTATTCTTTCGATACGTCCAAGCCCGGACTCTTGGTGCTCTGGCGTCTCTTCTGCAGTTTATCAAGTATGAATTGACTCGAAATTCCCATAATAATCGCGAACGGAATGATAAACAAGATGCGGAGAACAGCAAACTTCCAGCCCAGAAACTCTATCTCCAGAGGAAGTAAAGGAGCTTTGCCGCCCCATGCTGAAATGAATGCCATGGTACAGGCCATTGATGCACCTTTATCGCGAAGCGTTTTTAGAAGAGGGAAAATGATGAACAGAGAGCCTCCCATGAACATCGGTACGGTTGAAGCAAGCGCCAATCCTTTCCAGCCGGCTTTTTCACCAATAAACTTTGACATTGTCTGTGGCCCGACCCATACTTGAATCCAGCCAACGATAAGTAGCACGCCAACAACTATCTCGACCGAATTGACAAAAGTTTTGAACGCCGTTTCTCCTGCGAGTAACCCCTTTCCCGGAGAAATAATAGCCATGACGCCCCATATTACCAGTGTCACGATGATATATATCAATGCGTCTTTAAGAATTTTTCTCATCTTGTCCTACCTTTTACAAAACCAGCATGAAGATTAAGCCCATTAGGAAGACGATGATGAAAGTAAGCGCATTCCTCACTATTGTAAAGTTCCTTCCGAACATCTTTATTTCCAAAGGCAGTGTGGACACTCCTATCAAAATTCCCGTCATGACGAAGCCAACCAGGGCTCCATAGCCTGCTCCGCGGTCCCGGAGAACACCGGCAAAAGGGAATATCGCTATAGGCGAGATAAGGGCGAAGCTACCCACTATCTCTCCAATGAGAATCCCGAACACATTACTGCTCGAACCAAGCCATGAAGTGATTGTTTCCTTAGAAACAAAAACCGATACTATGCCCATGAGGATAAAGACGAGGAAAAGCACAGGCAAAACAGTCAAGAGGATTTTCCCAAAAGCTATTAAAGCCTGTTTTGTTTTCTTAATGTCCTTCACCGCAGAGACAATGTAGAGTATAAAAGCAATAGCCAGATAAATGATACCGACATCCATATCGTTTTTTCTCCCGAAGGTCAGGAGTATTCCCTTTTCTTAAAAAACTATGAATTATTGACCCACACCAGGTCGTTTTCACGTACCAGGGTCTTTAACAGATGGATAAAATCGTCAATTACTTCTCTTACCCGCTTATACAGTTCGTTGCACTTGGGACAACCCGGCCCCAGAATCTTTATAACCATATTCCTTCCTTTATAGAACTCCGCCCGGAAGTTCAAACCATGGTTTTCAATGTCCTTCTCCCGAGATCGCTGCTTTTACTTTGCGTTCAAGGTGCTGCTTTAAGAAACTTAGAGCTGAATCACCATCATTATCGAGCATGATACGCTCCAGTTCAAATAGTTCCGTGTCACTTAGAGTAAGAACAATAGACTTAATCATAGATTGCTCCTAATCCGATTGTACCCCCTCATTTTGTCTCATTATCGCCGCAGAGCTTCATTATCTCATCTACAGTCATCTTCAGGTCTTCCTCACTGTAAGCAAAAGGCTTGAACGGCCCAATCTTAGGCAATTTCAGGTCTTGCGTCAGATTGAGGCTTCTATCCACTTTAAACCCATCTTTTTCAAGAATTTTCGTTGCGCACTTGTTATAACAACCATCAACAACGATTATTCTTTTGGCTTGCTCCGTTGTTTTCCGGTGCTTGTGTACACCAGCAGCAATGGCGGAAATACAGAATAGACCGTTCTTTTCTTTATCTAGCTTCTTATAAGCTTCCAGCACTGCCATACCGGTAAGAGTCCCTACACTTGACATACAGCCGAAGCAGCAGAAGATTGCGTTCTGCGGTACTTTTTCCTCTTTCTCCATCTTCTCTTACCTCACTCCAGTATGCTCTTTACAATGAGGTCTTTTGCTCTCCGCACTTCTTCTGCTGAGACATACTCCATAATTGGTTTAACATCTTTACCGATGTCCTCACTGAAGCCTCTCTTCCGCATCCCTATGTCCCTGGTAAGCACAATGCTCTTGGCTGGCTTGAATCCTGCCTGCTCCACAATCTTCCGGCTGCATTCAAAGGGACAGCCGTCCACCGTGATAATCTTTTTTGCCGCTCCGGTCTTACCTAAAACCGGACCTACTTTGGTTGGTAATCCACCCAGGCACATGATAGCCGCCTTTTCCAGCCCCAACTCTTTAACCGCTTCCATGCTGGCCAGGGCGCTGGTTATACCGGTGTTGGCTGCTCCACCGAAGCAAGAGAAAATTACATTCTCATGGGTATTGACTCCGGCCTGCCATTGCATTTGTTCCGCCATTTAAGTTCTTCTCCTTACATTCCATTATATTGCCTCTGGATTCTATGACTTTTTCAGATTGGCATTGATAAGGGTTTCGATTTCCTTTTTTGATGGCACTTTTCCCGAAAGAACCAGTTTCTCATCGATAACGAGTCCCGGCGTTGCCAGAATGGGGTACTCCATGATTTTCTTGATGTCGGTCACATGTTCAACCTGAGCCTCAACCGACATTTCTTTGATGACTTCGCGCACGCGCTTTTCGAGTTCATTACAATTGGGTCAGCCCTTCCCCAGAATTTTGATTACCATGTTCCCTCCTTAATGTGATTTTTCCCTTTTTACGCGAAAAATAAACCAAACATCCAACCGGTGAAAGCGCCAAGAACCGTTACCAGCGCGGCATAGGTCAAAGACTTCTTCCACCCCATGATGCTGCGCAGCGCCAGGATGCTCGGCAGTGAGAGCGCCGGCCCTGTAAGAAGCAATGCTAAAGCTGGTCCCTTTCCCATACCGAGTTGCATGAGCGCTTTAATAATCGGGACTTCAGGGAGTGTCGCATGGTTATTCTGCTGAAGACCTCTCGGCGGTTTCAAAGAGCTCTCTGATTTTCCCCATGACCCTCTTTACCTCTGATTCCTCTAAAATGTCACCGAGACTTATCTCCTTTTCGGAGATAGTAACGAATCTATCTGCCAGTTTAAAGAAAAGGAGATTATCCTCATCAAAATAGATGGAGCCTTCAATCAATTTGTTCAATTTTAACAGTGTGTCTTTGCTTATTCTGTATTGTAGTTTAAGGATAGCACCTGCTATCCCAGCGCCCGATCAGGCTCAGCCTCTTGGATGGTGGAAAGAAATCTCGTAATTCTCAAGGGCTGGATTGTTTTGTTGTTCCTTGTTCATTTCACCCTCGATTTTTTTACTCTATTAATAATTTGTAATATTAAATGAGACCGAACATCCAGCCGGTGAAAGTGCCCATCACGGTTACAAGGGCGGCGTACATTAAAGATTTCTTCCAGCCCATGATGCTGCGAAGGGCAAGGATGCTGGGAAGGGATAAGGCAGGCCCCGTAAGGAGCAACGCCAGCGCTGGACCTTTGCCCATTCCGAGTTGCATGAGCGCTTTGATGATAGGCACTTCCGTAAGAGTGGCAAAATACATGAGCGTACCGAAGATTGCCGAACCAAAGTTCGCGCTGAGACTGTTTCCGCCAATGTATCTGGCAACCAGAGTATCGGGAATGAGGTACTTAATCATTCCGGCAAGGAAAACGCCGATGAGAAGCCAGGGAAGAATCATCCAGGTGAAATGCGCCGTTTCCTTGAGCCAGTTGATTGTTTCCTCCCTAGTAAAGAAACGCCACAGGATGATAAACAGGACAACAAACGCCAGACCTACAAAGAGCCAGAGCTTATTTACGGCAAGAAGCAGAATGGCGACGAGGTCGCCGACAAACAGCGCCTGCTGCCAGAGTGGCTTGGCCTCTTCATCGGCCATGATAGCAAAGGCCTGCGTCTCAGCCTTCTTTTCCTCGTCTTTCCGGAAAATAAGCGCCATAAGGAGGCCGATAAGGAAAGAAAAGGCGATAGAAGCAACGGCGCGGGCAACACCGATATCGTATCCAAGCAAGCTCGCAGAATAGACGATTGCCAGGACATTAATGGCTGGGCCGGAGTAGAGGAAAGCAATGGCCGGGCCGAGTCCAGCGCCCCTCTTGTAAATGCCGCCGAAGAGGGGCAGCACGGTGCAGGAACAGACGGCGAGAACCGTCCCGGAAACCGAAGCCACCGCATAAGAGGTGACCTTATTTGCTTTAGGGCCGAAATATTTGAGTACAGCTGCCTGGGAAAAAATCGCGGAAATCCCCCCGGCGATGAAAAGTGCAGGTACCAAGCAGGTGATAACATGAGCAGAGAGGTAATCGATAAGCGAGGCAAGTCCGCTGCCCAAAAGACCGATGATAAAATCCATTTGTTTCACATCCTTTTAAAGAGAGTTTCTCAACTCTTTATCGAGGTTGCGTACGTATTCGGGCGCCAGACGTTCGGCTTTCTCCAGCCGTTCTCTATCTTTGACAATGATGTCCGATGTCCCGATTGCTCTGGCGACCACGCTCACCAGGTCTTTAAGGTACTCTTTATCCACATCGGGAGATATATAATAGAGAGACCAGAGGCCTTCCTTCCTGACTCTTAGAAAGCCAGCGTCATAAAGAGCGCTCAGGTTCCTTGAAGCCCGGGTCTGGGAAATACGCAGAACCTGCATCACCTCGCAAACGCAGCAGTCACGCTGCATTAACAGACAGAGAATTCGGAGCCTTGTTTCATCAGACAGGGTCTTGAAAACTTTGATAACATCGTTCATAATATGGATTACTTCCTTATATGCGCAATTAAGCATATAATATATCAAAATGATTTCTTTGTCAACAATATTTTTCGGATTAGAAAATGAGATATGAGGAGTTGCAAAAAAGATGTACCCAGATAAATTAAAATACAACACCGATAGCCTGTGGGTAAAAGTTGAAGACGGCAATAAAATTAGAACGGGTATAACCAACTTTTACCAAGAGCAGATAAAAAAGACCATCTTTGTGGAGCTTCCCGAGGAAGGAATCGAGGTTAAAAAAGGCGAACCTTTTGGTTCTTTGGAATCATCCAAATCTATTAACGACCTCTTAAGCCCCGTAAGCGGGAGAGTGATTGAAGTTAATCACCAGCTGGATACAAATCCTGGCCTTACCAACAGCGACCCTTACGGCAATGGCTGGATGGTGGTTTTCCAGATGAGCAATCCGGGTGAAGTGATTTCACTGATGTCAGCTGGGGAATACGAAGCATTCATTAAAGAGAAATCCCGGTAACTGTTGCCATTATGGCAAATTCTTTCCGGCCCGACATAAAAATAGGTCTTGTATCATATCAAATGATAACAACAGCCAACCTTATGTTCAAGTGGGCTGTAAGTTGCTCTATGATACTCATTGCTTACGCATTTTCGGCCGGATAATATGGGCAGGCTCCTTTAGCGCACTCTTTGTTGCGTGCCGAATAAACACATACGACCGGGCTTCCTTTTTCCAGCTTGGTACCCAGCTTTTTGTTCAGGAAATCAACGGCTGTTTCCATTGCTATACGGCAGGCTTTTTTACAGCAGCGCGGTGCGTTATCAGTCATACGGGACAATGTGGTTGAGGTTGCCTCAAGGGCCAGGGTACGTTTTTTACCATTTAATGGAGTTGACATTGTCAGAGCCCCGACGGCTATACCGACTCCTATCCCTGCTCCGCAGGCACCGCAAAAACCACACCAACCGCCAGGTACCTGTAAGCCACGCTGAATAGCTTGCGGCAGCGCTTCTACCGGTACTTCATATCCGGCGTTTTTTGCCGCGGCAACTATGACCGCGGGCACAATAAAATGGTGGTTTGCCCCATGCATCGTGAGCTTGGGATGAGCCATGACGCGCTCCAAAATCTCCGATGGAGATGCTGAAGTAGTGGATGAGATGACTTTCTCCAGTACCTCCAGAACCTCAAGGTTGCCGCATTCCGGGCAAACATGGTGCCCGTTGGGGCAGTATATCCGTGCTTTGGACTCCCTCCCGCAGATGCTGCACTTTACCGGTATGTCCTCGGGCGCGTAAATAAGTGCTGTGCCGCAGACGTCGCAGTTTTCTCTGTGTTGCATTAAGCTATCACTCCCAAAACATTGAATTGCCTGACTGTTATTATACCAGTTCGTTATATCATTGATACAGGTTGCCGAAATGCGGTAGAGCTTTGCCCAACCTGATGACACCTCTTGCTTTTTAGTGTGCTATAATCCATATAATTTATCCTTTCTAATTTCTGTATCCGCCATGTCTGGCTACTTCCAATCTTCTTAAACCTGTCAGGGCAAGATTACCGGTAATCAGGGACTGTTTTTCGGAAATAAATTCAGGAGGTAGGAAAGTGGCTAATGTTATCAAGCTCCCGGCGTACCAGTGGTATGACCCGAGAGAGGTTGCGTACCCTCTCCCCGACGGCTGGAAAGTGACCGTCTATGACATTGCCGGTGCCGGCCGTCCCGTCATGACCTATGACCAGATTAAAATCGCCATTGCCTCCCCTCACGGCGCGCCCCGCTTAAGAGAAATCGCGCGGGGCAAAAAGAAGGTCGTCATCCTCTTCGATGACCTGACGCGCGGCACCAAGGTATCCAAAATTGCCCCCGCCGTCCTGGAGGAACTCAAGGAAGCCGGTATCGCCGACAGTCAAATCGAGTTCATCTGTGCCGGCGGCGCCCATCAGGTCTGGGACCGGGCTGACCTCGTGAAAAAGCTGGGCGCCGAGATTTTCAACCGCTTCCCGGTTTATAACCACGTCCCCTTCATGAACTGTACCTACCTGGGGAATACGAGCTACGGCTCCCGCGTCGAGGTAAACGCCGAGGTCATGTCCTGCGACCTGAAGGTCGGCATCGGCGGGATTGTCCCGCACGCCTCTTATGGCTACGGCGGCGGCGGCAAGATTATCATGCCGGGTGTTTCTTCCTACGATGCCATCTCCGCTCACCACGGTCCGAATCACGAAGTCTTCAGAGCGGAGAGAAGGAAAGCCGGTACTCCCTTCAATTACGGTTTTGTAGATGGAAACCCTATGACTCTCGATGCCCTGGAGATGGCGAAGATGGCGCATCTTGATTTCCTGGTAGACTGCCTTATGAATCACTGGGGCGACTCGGTCGCCATCTACGCCGGCGCTCTTGAAGCAACCTACTGGGCGGGCGTCAGGGAAGCCAAGACTCACTACCGTGTTGACGCGCCGCAGGATAACGACATCGTTATCGCCAACGCCTTCTGTAAGGGCGATGAAGCCTACCACGCCCTGCAGACCGCTTTACCCCACGTAACCCGCAAGGGCGGAGACCTCGTATTAATGGTAAGCTCACCTTTGGGCTGGGTCTATCATTACCTTTCCGGCAGCCATGGACGGACAATCGGCGGGCGTAACCTGGCGAAGCTGGCGCTGCCTGAACATATTAATCATGCCATCATTTACTCCGAGTTCCCCGAGCTCAGGACATACGACCGCTTTGCCGAAAAAGACCTGGGCAAGATTCTGCTCATGAGCAAATGGGATGACGTCATCGCTTCGCTTGAGAAATGGCACGGGCCCGGCGCTAAAACCGCCGTCTTTACCGATGGCACGATTCAGGTGTCAAGCTAAAAAGACAGGCCGTACATCTGAAAGATTGCAGGAACTTGAAACCGCTCGATTTTGGAGTCAAAGAAAGGCTTATGTCGAAGCGTAAAACAAAGATAGAGTGGTGTGACTACACCATAAACTGTTTCTGGGGTTGCGACGGTGGCTGCTATTATTGTGCTGCAAAAAAAATTGCAGGACGTTTTGGTCGGCATATCGGGGAGAAGAGGGGCTATCCGGCTGAGGTTGCTAACCGCATGGCTGAATTCAAACCGGTTTTCCTGCCTGACCAGCTTGAAATGATAGCTCAAATCAGGGAGCCATCAAAGATTTTTATCAGTGAGATGGGGGACTGGTGCGGAATTAATGTACCTCATGAGTGGTCGCAGCAGGCGCTTGAGGCCATGCTCAGGTACTCGCAGCATATTTTCATTACTTCCACAAAACAGCCACGGAACCTGCTTAAATTCGATTTTCCGAAAAACTGCTGGGTTGGAGTAGGCGTTACGAACCGAAAAATGGCGGAGGAAGCCCTGGCGGCATTTAAGAAAGTCAGGGCTTCGGTCAAGTACCTGATGTATGAGCCGCTCCTCTCTCCAATGGGAGACTTAGACCTTAATGGCATCAGCCTGGTGATTATCGGGAGCCAGACGCAGCCCTATCGGCCTCCGCAAGTTCAGTGGGTGGAAGAGATTGCCGCTGCCGCTGATAGGGCCGGTGCCGCCGTATTCATTAAAAATAATCTGAAATCGCTGCTTGAGCCGGTTATCTTAAACTATGACTCCACAAGAATGGGATTACCCGTTTTTGCCCGGACGCCTTTCGTTAAGTTAAGACAGGAACTCCAGGTATCCCGGTATTAACCCGGATAAATAGCCGTCTTTAGTTTAGTGCCTTACAGGAGATAGTTAAATGGCACAAGATAATGCTTCTATCTCGTCCGATATATGGCGAATTTATTGGTGTGCAAAGGTCTTCCAGTGGCTTAAAGAAAGAACAAACTATAATAATTTTGACCTCAACAGTTCACTAACAATACTAGAAAAAAAACCTCTTTCGAGAGAAGCTGCCGTTGTGGCTTTCTGGAGTATTTATCTCGGTAACGATTTTCCGCCCCAGATAAGTAAAGAAAATGAAGCGACGATAAAAAGGTTATTAGATTATGGTTCACAATCCTATCCAAACACACCACTGTTAAAAGACTTAGCTTTTGTAAAACTGCATTTAGCTGGTTTGCTAGCCGTATGTACAATAAGTCCAGAATGTCCAATTATTGAAAATCCCGATTTAATAAACAGACTTGAAAAGTCTGGAGAAGCTTATAGACTAGCTGCTGAAGAATTAGAAAAAAGTAATGAAATCGTTGATGACCCAGAAAAATGGGGTAATAAGTATTTTAATGATGATTTATTTACTTTTTCGCTTGTGTTAATACATGGACTCATTCAGACAGAACTGGCATTATTACGACTAGGTCAAAAAAAATACGAGGCAGCTTTTTGGGGAATGACTGAAAGTGCCTGGTATATTTGTGCAGCTACATATAAAGAATCTTCTGATGAAATGGATAGTTTTAGACCATATTTCCCGCATTCTCATAGACAATTTAATATTCAAGAAGTTGCCGACGTATTTGAAGAGATAAAAACTCATCCTAAGAATATTACAAATTGGGAATTTGTAAAAATATGCTGTGAAGGAATTCAACATCTTGGCTACTGTGGTCTTTATGATTTTCTTGATGATGTTAGAAATACTGATGGTGAAGTATTTGGAGCAATAGAATATTGGGGAAGGGCAATCGCCTTTACAGAAGTGCATCAACAAATGGTTAGCTCTCCATTTCATATAATTACGGAAAACGATAAAGAGGAAGTAAGGACAAGAGAAAGATTAAAAAGAGATTTCTTTGGTGTTTTTTGGGAAACTATGGAAAAACAAACACAGGAAATGCTTGTAGAATCAGAAATACAATGGATGCTTGGCAGGGTAGATAATATGGTAAAAGAAATACGCCCACTATTAGAGATTGAATTACCGATTATTTTCCCTCTGCTGGAGTCCGATGTCAAAAAAGAAGATAAACAACTGGTTTTAACGCGTATTCATAAATCATTATCGGATAATCCAATAGTTCGTACATCTATTGATAGCCTTAAATGTGATAATTTAGTAAAGAACTGGATTAAAAAAGAGTTGCCGAAATTCTTACGCCTTGAAGTAGACACCAGAAATTATTTTGAAAAACGGCAGCAAAATTATGATAAACAATCCGTAATACATGTACAAAGGACTGAGAACGCAATATTAATTCATAAGCAATTATTGGGCATCGGCTGTGAAGGCGTATTACCAAAATTAATGCAAATAAAGCGAATTGTTAGGACAAACAAATAAAATATATTTTCGTTCCTCTTGCAAAAAAATATTAAGGAGGTTATACATTGAAAATCACAAAGGTGACCCCAATTTTCTGTGACGGCGGGTGGCGGGCTTTTACTTTCGTCAAGGTGGAGACGGATGAGGGGCTGGTCGGCTACGGGGAGTGCACGAGCAATCGCTCTGCTTTTGCCATTGCTGGCTTCGTCCGAGACCTTGAACCGACGCTTACCGGTAAAAATCCTCTAATGGTAGAAAAGCTCTACAACGACATGTGCGCCTACAATCAGCAGGACCCGGGCGGCATCGCCTCTAAAGCCATCGCCGGGATAGAAGTCGCCCTCTGGGACATCAAAGCGAAGTACCATAATGTACCCCTTTACGAACTCTTCGGCGGCCCCATCCGCGATAGAATCAGGATTTACTGGTCTCACTGCGGGACATACCGGGCGCGCAACCCGGAGCTTTATACGGATAAACCGCCGCTTAAGACGCTGGATGACATCTACAACCTGGGGAAAGAGGTGGTGGAACGGGGTTACACCGCGTTCAAAACAAACATCCTTACCCTGGGTGGACGGCCGCCGATGATACGCCAGGCCGACCAGAACATTGACCATTTTACCTTGAGGGCAATTGACAACCTGATGGCGACCTTCCGCAAGGCCGTTGGGCCGGACGTTGACATGATGCTCGACCTCAACTTCAACTTCAAAACAGAGGGGTTCATCCAGGTCGCCAAGGTGGTCGAACCTTACAAGCTGCAGTGGCTCGAATTGGATATCTACGACCCGGACGCCCTTCTTCAGGTTAAAGAGAGCTCGAAGACTCCCATCTGCTCGGCGGAATGTCTTACCGGGATGAAGGCTTTTAAACCTTACCTTGATAAACACGCTATGGACGTTTGCATGGTGGATTTGCCCTGGAACGGCTATATCGAATCACGCCGCGTCGCCGCTCTCGCCGATATGTATGAGACGATGATGGCGCCGCACAACTACTACAGCCACCTCTCGACATTTATGAACTCGCACCTCTGCGCCGTCATCCCCAACCTCAAGATACTGGAGACCGATTTTGACTCAGCGCCCTGGCGAGATGACATAATCACCGAGCTTCCCGATATTAAGAACGGCTATCTCAGCCTGCCGAAGAAACCCGGCATCGGGGCGGAACTTAACGAGAAGGAGATTGCGAAACACCCCTGGCCGAAGTAACAATAACTGTCATTGCGAGCCCCGATAAGTCCTGATGCAATCGGGATGAAATCGGGGCGTGGCAATCTCTGGATATAGCAAGGCTTCCTCTATCGTTAGATTGCCACGTCGTCCTTCCCTGATGGGAAGGACTCCTCGCAATGACAGATACGTTGAGTTTTGTTTTTTAGATTTTTGTCATTTGAATTTGTCTAGTGTTTAGATATCAGGATTTAGAATTTATACTTCCATGCTTAATACCCCGACCGTACTCGTACTTGCAGTCCGAGTGCAAGTAAGGTCGTGGGAAGTTTATTAATTATTAGATAAGGAGAAAGACAATGAAAGTAACCCAGATGAAAACGCTCGCCCTCTCCGTCCCGATGGACCACCCCTTCCTCGCTCCCACCGGCGCTACCAATGCAAAGATGAATCCGGTTATTGTCCAGTTGACCACGGATGAAGGCCTGGAAAGTTTTGGTATTTGCAACACCAGCAACGATGTCCGGGTCAAATCCCTCAAGGCAATCCTGGATGACCTGGCGCCGGTCGTTATCGGGCAGGATGTCGCCCGCATCAACGAGGCCTGGCAGAAGCTCTGGACGGCGACGGGGAGCATGGGGCATACCGGTTATGGCATTTATGCCTTATCCGCCATTGACAACGCCCTCTGGGTGTTAAGGGCGAAGATGCTGAATCTGCCTCTTTCAACCCTGCTCGGCGGCTACCGGGAGAAGGTGCCGGCCTATGCCAGCTATCTGCTCTGGCGCAACTGGACGATTGACCAGTTACAAAAGGATGCCGCCGACCTGGTCAAGCAGGGCTTCAAGGCGATGAAGATGCGGGTAGGGACGTATCCTTTTGACGTTGAAGTGCAAAGGTACAAGGCGGTGCGGGAGGCGGTCGGCAAGGACATTAGCATCCTCATTGACTGCAACTGGGCTTATACCACGACTCAGGCTATCCAGCTGGGGCGGATGCTCGACGGGCTGGGTGTTTACTGGTTCGAAGACCCGCTCGTCAGCGACGACCCGGAGCAGATTGCGCAGGTTGCGGCGGCGCTCGATATGCCGGTAACTGTTGGTGAGACCTGGAGCACCAAGTACGGCTTCCGGACGCTCTTCGAGAAGAAATCCGCCGATATCGTCATGATTGATGTGCAGCGGGTCGGCGGGGTGACGGAGTGGATTCGGGTCGCCAACATGGCGCAGGCTTTCAATATCCCCGTCGCCAGCCATCTCTTTGACGATATCTCCTGTCACCTGGTCGGTGCCATTCCCAACGGCCTGTGGTGCGAATATATGCCCTGGTGGGACAAGATTTACAAAGACCCGCCGAAGGTGAAAGACGGCTTTATCGAGATACCGAAGGTGCCGGGTATCGGCCTGGAGTTTGACCCGGCGGCGCTCAAGAAATTCGAAATGAAGTAGGGCGTAACAATAGGGCAAATAGTTTAGCGGAAATTTTCGGAATTCATTCGAAGAGCCGCGATTCTGCGGCTGTGTTGAGTGTCGGCTTGTGACGGCCGGCATGCAAGCATAAAGAACGTTGACTATTGACTATATCGGACGAGAGGGTTACAGTTTCGTACAGGTAATTAAGTCCTCACGAAAATATACAGTATTAACAGTATTATTGGTAAAAAAGGAGAGTGGTTGAAAATGTTAAATGTAGTAGTTACCGCACCTTCGTCCCAGTTTGGCCTTGGCCTCGGTGAAAGGAACATGAAGAAGATTGCCGCAGTCAGCCCGCAAATAAACCTGAAAGATGCCTCCGTCCTGTTCACTGAAGAGCAGAAGGGTGATTTTTCCCACAAGAAGGATTTAGACGCCCTGCTGTCAGCGGCTGAGGTCATTATCGCCCGCGCTCTGCCCGCTAACGTCATAAAGCGCGCCCTGAAGTTAAAATGGATTCAGATGACATACGCCGGTATGGAAAGGGTTGTTCAGGACAAGGAGCTGGTCGAAAGCCCGGTAAAACTGACCAATGCCAGCGGTATTCAGGCGGAGGCCATCAGTGAATACGTCATCACCTTAATGCTCTGTTTTGACAAACACGTGCCGACCTTCGCCCAGTTAAAACGGGAGAAAAAATGGCAGCCAATCACCATGGTGGGGCTTGCTTCGCAGACGGTAGGTGTACTGGGGCTGGGCAACATCGGGAAGAATATCGTAAAGCGGGCTAAGGCTCTGGGCATGCACGTAATTGCCTATGACCGCCCCAGGCGCATAATGCGTGCCCAGTACGTTGATAAGTTCGTGACCGGTCCTCAAATTGCCGACATATTTAAGGAAAGCGATTTCGTGGTAAGTGCGCTGCCTTCCACCCCGCAGACCGCCGGGCTTATCGGGGAAAAGGAACTCAGGATGATGAAGCCCAGTGCGTACCTCATTAACATCAGCCGAGGTGCGGTTGTTAAAGAGGCAGCACTCGTCCGGGCGCTTGAGGAAAAGTGGATTGCCGGGGCGGGACTTGATGTTTTTGCCATCGAACCGCTGCCGAAAGAAAGCAAACTGTGGGATTTCCCCAACACAATCCTCAGCCCGCATTGCTGCGGACGCCTGGATGACAACGATGATAGAGTTACCGACATGTTCTGTGATAACCTGAAACGCTACCTCGCCGGCAAGCGGCTCCTGAACCAGGTGGACAAGAAGAAGGGGTTTTAATTCAAGGCTATCCAAAAGTCTTTGATAAACAAAACAAGGGAGGAACTCAATAAACAGGTTCCCCCCTTGTTATCTATCCTTTTCTAATAAGAGCTACGGACGATAAACGTACTCTACGCCCAGCTCATCGCCATAGCCAAGGGTATCCTTCTTGAGTTCTCCCTTTGCGCCATAGCCATACATGGTAAGGTAACTGTCCTGACTGCCATAAAGGTCTCCCAGCATGAGCCAGTGCCCGGCTTCGTGCGTCATGATGTCTTGAATATCGTAGGCATAGGGACTGGCAACATCAGAGTTTGTGGGATCGCCATATTGGGTCATGTCAGAACCTGCTTTGCCTCGCAGTTCATTAGTAACATTGGGAGCAGTGTAGCTCCAGGGCAAAGAGATATTCATAATCGTGTCACATTCGATAATCGTCTTGGAGTTGCGGAGGTACCAGATATACGTAACGGCAATTGCATTCGAATATGAAATAGGTCCCCAGGAAATAACGTTATAACCGTCATTATCATTTCCTGCCGTCTTATTAGTTGCACCAGCGTCGGAGAAGTGCAAAGCATAAGAGGCGCTGTCCCAAGTAGCCATTGCAGCGGCCAACGCTGCTTCAGCACCAATGTAGGTGTAATTGGCGGTAGCATTAACGTAATAAGTAATATTAGTTGGGTCAGCCCAGTGAATTCCAGAGTATTTGTAAGACTTGGAGAGTGTGCCCGTGCCACTGCCTATGGCAGCACTGCCATCCGGTTTCCCAAACGCGTTGCCAGGATTCTCTTTCGGGTAATGGACAAATGTAATTTTATCAACCGGCTCTTTATCCGGTTTGTCGGTGGGCGCAGCGCCCATTGCCATTATTCCGGTCAGAACAAAAGAAAGAAGCAAACAAATTGCATATTTCTTTGATAATCTCACGACCTTTTCCCTCCTTTCACCTGAAGGAAGTATGGCATGAAAACAATTCCATGTCAATAGTTTTTGATGTAAAAATGGGATATTGACACTATAACTAATTTTCCTGGAGCCGCCGGATAATCTCCGCAATCTTCGTGTCCGCCTTATCATTCGGTATCTGGCAAGTGGCAGCGCCTTCGTGCCCTCCCCCGCCGTATTCCGCCATTAGCTTGCCCAAGTTCGTTTTGCAGGTGCGGTTGAAGATGCTCTGCCCTGCCGCCACTACGGTGTTGCCCAGCGCCCCCGGGAATATCCTCGCCTCGACGTTGGCCCCGGGGTACAGTGTATAGACCAGGAAGCGGTTGCCGGCGGGTATATCCTTTACCCCGCGCAGGTCGGTTACGATGACGTTTTTCTCCTGGCGCGAGTGCTGCAGGAGGACTTTCTTGAAATCATCCTGCTCCTTCAATATGCGTTCACAGCGTGTTTTTACCTCCGGTTGTTCGAGCACCTTCTCCAGAGGCATCTCTTTAACGTAATCAACAACATGTTTAAAATACTCGCGGAACCCGGCACCAAGCCCCGAACGCGGGTCGAGCGTTAAGCCCAGCAGAATCCAGCCGGAAGGACTCGCGACATCTTCCAGCGTTAAACTGGCGGAGTCCAGCCGGTCGGTGGCTGTGAGCAGGTTATTATATTTCTCGAACTCCGGGCGCTTGTAGTAATCATGAATTACCCGCGCCGCGCTGGGCGCGATGGCAAAACTGCCCTTGAATGCGCTGGCAGTGGGAGAACCGATATCCTCGGAAGAATGATGGTCGAACCAGAGCGCACAGCCACTCACGTAGGGCAGGTTTGTAATGATGTCATTATTTGTTACCGGAATCTTGCCGTCCTGCATGTCCTTGGGATGGGCGAAAGCAATATCCGTAATGTTCTCCGCCAGGCTGAGCAGGATAACGCTGGTCATTCCGTCCATGTCGCCGCGGGTAAAAACGCGCATATTGTCCTCCTTAATATCAAAATCATCAAGCGGTTAGCTTGAGTGGATTGTATTCCAGACAGAGGGTACTGTCAAGGCTAAAAATCTCTTAATTCTTTATATTTAGTATCGTCATTGCGAGCGAAGCGAAGCAATTACTGCCTCTCCCTTTTCTAAAGGGAGATTGTGAGGGATTAAGTTTCTATTTTTACTATCAAATCCCCCTTAGTCCCCCTTTGCCAAAGGGGGAGATTGCCATTGCCCCGGAATCGATAAGCTCCGCAATGACAGATTGAATTTTCTTTTACTTACGCGAACCAGGTGTAAGAAAGAGCATCGTCTATCGGTTGAAAACGACCTTACCATCCACAATGGTCGTGAGCACCTTGACCTCTTTTATCTCCTCGGCGGGTATCGTTAGAATATCACGGTGGAGCACAACCATGTCGGCGAGCTTGCCCGGCTCGATGCTGCCTTTGATATTCTCTTCTTTCGCCAGGTACGCCCCGTTCCAGGTGTAAACCCTGATGGCGTCCATGACACTTATAGCCTCCTCGGGCGCCACGACCTGGCCGCTCACCGTCTTCCGCGTCACCGCCGCGTACATCTGGACGAAGGGGCTGTAGAAAGTGACGGGGCAATCGTTGTTGCCGCCGGCGATTATCCCCATCTCCTGCATAGTCTTATGGGGATGGAGCCAGCGGCGGCGCTCCCTGCCGAAGTTATCGGCGTACTGGTCGCCGATGCCGTACATGTAGCCGATGCTGGAAGAAGGGTTAACTCCCAGTGCTTTTATCCTCGCCAACTGCTTCGGGGTGCAGCAGCTGTTGTGCTCGATGCGGTGACGCATGTCGCTCGCCGGACTCATCTTCTGCGCTTTTTCGATGCAGTCCAGGGCAATGTCTATACCGCGGTCGCCGATGCTGTGGATGCTAACCCGGATTCCGGCATCATGAGCCTGCTTTACGAGCTTTTCCATAACCTCGGGGCTGGTCGTCATTATGCCCAGACCTTTGGGTCCACGGTGCTGAGGTGTGTAAACCCCGGCCGTACCGCCAGCGCCCGAACCATCGCCCATGATTTTTAGCGACATCACCTTAAGCCAGCCGTCACCGAACCCGCTCTGGATGCCGAGGGCTTTCAGCTGTCCCAGCGTCGCCTCAGGTCCGGCGGTCATTCTCATCATCAGGTTTACTCTAACCTTGCGAACGCCTTCAGCGAGGAGTTGCTGGTAGGCGCGGATGCCGGTGGTTTCGCCGCTGGCGTCATGAGTCGAGGTTATTCCCCATTCGGCGTACTGGCTAAAAAGCCGCCTGAGACCATCCTTCATCTGCTCGACCGTGTATTCGGGAACCTTATCCCGGACAAGCCTCGAAGCCAGCTCGTAAAGAAGCCCGGTGGCCTCACCTTTAGCATCTCTATCAATCTGGCCACCGGTCGGGTCGGGCGTATCCCTTGTAATACCCGCTATCGCGAGCGCTTTGCTGTTCACCACTGACTGGTGGCCGGTATCGGAGGTGATTAAAACCGGATTGTCCGGCGCGGCGTCGTCAAGCTCCCGGCGGGTTATCTGCCGCTTCTCGGCGAGTTTGGAGTCGTTGTAATTGCCGCCGCGCACCCACTCGCCGGAGCCAACCTCTTGGGCTCTTTTAGCGACGGCCGCCTGGATATCCCCCATTCCCTTTATTTCCGGGGCGCGGCAGTCCATTTCCAGGAACCGGGTCGCGGCGTTACTGGGGTGCGTGTGGGAGTCAATTATGCCCGGTAATACCGTCTTGCCCTTGAGGTCAATTATCTCCGTGGTCTGACCGGCCAATCTTTTCATCCCGGCGGAGGTGCCGACGCCGATAATTTTACCTGACTTCACGGCAACCGCCTGGGCGATAGTATCCTTTGCGTCAATGGTTACAATTTTACCATTGATAAATACCGTATCAGCCTTGAAAATGTCCAAACTCCTCAAAGTCATGTAAACACCCCTCCATATAAAATCCTGAATCCTAAACTCTGAATCCTAGACAAATTCAAATTACTAACCCGATGTGCAAGTTTTAATAAGCAATCATCTGGATTTCATCCCGTACTTGATACGGGACTTGTCCCATTTGAGATACGGGAACGGCACAAGCTTCACTGGAATGATAATAAATTATACTTTTTTGTCATTGTCGGGCTTCAGCCAGACTTCGTCGCGAGCGCTCAGTCGAGCGAAGGTTCAGCCTGAAGGTTTGACCCGACAATCCACAACAATACAAAAGCTTTACGGCTTCTGGATTCCCGTTCACGGTGAACCCGCTTTCGCGGGAATGACACTTATAGTATAAACGTTCTTCTTTGGCATTGCCTAGCTTGAATTGCGAGTCCAGAACGCATATAAAATACTTGCCATCGGGTTACTAAATAATGGAACCTACCGAATTGTTCCCGATGGAATCGGGGCGAAGCAATGACGACTTTGGTTTATTATTTGGATTTTGGTTATTAGTGCTTGTTTAGTATTTAGAGTTCAGGGTTTTTAAAATTTAAAGACAACTTTAATTAAAGGTAATAGTCAACACGCGCAATATTGACCGCCTTAAATTGAGCCTTAGATAACGCCCGCTACCAGCGTCTGGGTATCCTGGATGCCCTGCACGGCGCGGACCTGGCTGATGACCGTCTTCATGAGCTCACCGAGAGTCTTTGCTTCGGCGATTGCCACGGCATCCCACTGTCCGAAGATGAGGTCAACATTCTGGACGCCGCGGATACCCCGAATTTGGGTCAGCGCATCCGACTCAAGACCGGGCACCAGCTTCATAAGAATATAGGCTTTTACCATGCCTGCATTTTATACCTGTGACTGCCGGTTGACAAGGCATTAATATTGCCGTCATCCTCTGAATATGGTATTCTTCGAAAACGAACACCGGATAAAAACAAAGTGCAATCGGCTGCCGTCGAAAGGAATGCAAACCAGACTGGAGGGAATGAATGGAACCGAGAATACAGAACATGGATGTATTAACCTCTCACGGTAACATCGAGGGAAGAAAAGCAGCGCTCGCCATACTTGAAGCGGGACTTCAGGCATCCGACCCTTATAACAATACCCGGAAATTACTGCACCTTGAGGGCAATAGACTCACCATCAGCGGCAAGGAATTCGAGCCGCGCAATGACCCGAGGTCGGGCGACGAGGTTGTTGACCTATCGAAGGTGAGGCACATCTATGTTCTCGGCGCTGCCAAGGGCATTCAGCGGGTGGCGCTCGCCATTGAGGATGCACTGGGAGACAGGCTCACCGGTGGTCACATCATTGATAAGAAAGGCAGTCCGATAATCCTCAAGCGGATTGGCGTGACACTTGGGGCGCATCCGGTGCCGGATGAGGACTGTGTCAGGGGCTGCGAGAAAATCCTGGAGATTGCGAAAACACTCACCAGAGATGACCTGGTCTTTACCTGTACTGGTAGCGGCGTCTCGGCGCTTTTAACCATGCCGGTGCCCGGAGTTACGATTGATGAAGTAAGCAAAACGACCTATATGATGCAGATTGAGCGCGGGGCGCCGACGGGCGACCTGAACGCCATCAGAAATCACCTGGACGTACTTAAAGGGGGCAAAATGTCCCGCTACATCCATCCGGCCAGGGCAATCCATATTGTCGCCGACGACCCGAGCGATTATAACATCCTGATGAACACCAACTCCTACCTGCACAACCTCCCTGACAACGGCGCTTACACCTACGAACTGGCGATAGCCAATCTCAAGAAGTGGGAGGCCTGGGAAGCCGTCCCGGAATCGGTACGCCGGTTTCTTGAAAAGGCCGACCCGGCGTACGCGACCGTGAAAAAACCGGAATTCGAGAAGATGTCTTTCCGTGTCTTCGGCGTCATGCCGGGATACCGCAAAACGGGGAAATTCCCGGCAGCGGTTAAAAAATCCCAGGAGCTTGGCTTTAAGCCGGTCATTCTGGCTGAGTCTTTGAGCGCCGAAGCCGTGCACGCGGGTAAATACGCCGCCGCCATTGCCCGAACGGTCGAGCGCATCGGACAACCATTTGAACCGCCCTGCGCCCTCTTTTCTTCCGGCGAGACGATTGTGACCGTCGGCGAGGAAACGGGAATTGGCGGGAGAAACCAGGAGTTTTGCTTGTCCGCCGCTCAGAATATCGCCGGCAGCAAGAACATCGTCATTGGCTCGGTGGATACCGACGGCACCGACGGCCCCGGCACCCAGTACACGAAAGGCCCGGAAGGAATGCCGGCGTGTCTCGGCGGTGGCATCGTTGACGGCTACACGATGGACGAAGCGAAGGCAGCCGGCGTGAGCGTGGTTGAAGAAATGAAGCACCATAACACCAGCCCTCCGCTCTGGAAGATGGGGAACGGCATTCTGCTTTCCGCCAATATCA
>Ga0315295_10000288_pt1 | contig 42431 bp, 33 predicted proteins | sample YL17G14_0_MG_FD_204453 | JGI IMG/M metagenome (GOLD analysis project Ga0315295, IMG submission 204453) | Sediment microbial communities from Yellowstone Lake, YNP, Wyoming, USA - YL17G14_0 | ecosystem: Environmental > Aquatic > Freshwater > Lake > Sediment | place: USA: Wyoming | collected...
CAATAAGTTTTTGTTGCTACATTACTTATCGTCCGAGCAGGCCCGTTTTGTTTGATCTCTTTAGCTATCATGATTCCCAAAATCGGTCAGTTTGAGTTACTACGCAATTGCCGAACAGGCGTGACCTTCGTGGTAAAAACAGCCCCGTAGGATGGTGCAGCTTCGCTGCCCATGCGCTTCGCGTCACGTGACATTGACAGCCTTCCCCTGGGGGACGCCTTAGGGTGGAGCAAACAAGTTGGCCATAATACCAAGTGAGTCACAGTTGCAATTGCTATTATTACGCCAAGGACAGACGCGATTGGCACGCCTTGGCACCTTTATTAGACCTATTTGTTAACCTCAGTAGGTGATGTACGATTCAGGAATTCCTTCACTTCGTCTAAAGTCATTGTGGCCTCCACTTCCAACCTGAACACGGTATTATTCCCTACTGCGTCCCTATGTAGATAGTAGAAGGTTCCTCCCGGCTCTTTAAACAAGAATGAACCATACGGTAGTGCGAAAGCGTCAAAGCCTTCCGGGATTCTAACCGTTGCTTGATTAACGAGTTGCCCTGCTATACGATAGTCGATCGTGTAATCGACAAGAGTGAAATCAAGGTTAGGATCAACTGGTACAGGTGAAAACTCCCTGATGATATCATGGGCCCATTTTTTTAAATCTTTTCGCTTTGCAAGTTTTTCTTCTTGAACAATGCGCGTTGCGAGATCTAGATATTCTTTGCTCAGTCTATTCTTGGCCTCATCGAGACGCTTCGTCTCCAAGCGGTGTTGAACAAGATATCCCATAATGCCCAGAACCAGAGGCAGTGCGACTACAGCTAAGGCCTTGGATGCTCGTTCAACACTGCCCCAAAACGAAGGAGGTTGCTTTTCAGCACTATTGATAAGAATAATCTTTCGGTCACGTGAATCTGTCATCTGTATCGTTCCTTCTCTTGCTCGTGGGGGAGCATGTGCATTCTGAAACACACCATCTATCTTGCCATCATATCATGCACTTTGCTTGAAAAATCAAGGCATAGCTTTGGGCTTCATGATACAATCTAATCTGTACGTGCCAATACTCTTCCCTAGTTCAAGACAGTGCTTTTTCGCAATTACAATTGGATGATAAAAAATGAGGGGTATGCTTACAAGGGAAAAGTGTCTTGAATACAGCGGCGAAAGCCGAGGCGTCTGCTGTTGTCATTGCGAGGCCACGAATGTGGCCGTGGCAATCTTCATCCCATGAACGGTTGAGATTATGGCGTATGCCATCCCAGGGACTTTGCTTTACTCCTAAGAAAATGGAATCCGCGTGTGCCCCTAAGGGGCACACCCTACACTCTCCTAGTAGAAAAAATCTGTGTCCTCGGTGCTCTCCTTCGACTACGCTCAGGACGGCGTCTGTGGCAAGAAATACGGGCTATCTTTTGGAAGACTTCAATTTCTTGATGATCAGCGTGGCGGCTTTTTGGCCGGACTTTAACATGCCGCCGAAGATGGGGCCCATTCGGGGCAGGTTGTAAACGGCGCAGACGGACATGCCGGCCACGTACAGGCCGGGGAAGATTTCGCCGGTCTTTTCCACGACGCCGGCCTCGGCCCTCTCGACGTCCATGAAGCTCTCCTGTATCCCCTTGGGCAAGAGCTCCATCCTTCGTTTGGTCAGCATGTTGACCACTTCGGCCGGGTGGCCGGTCGTATCGACCACGAACCTGGCGGCGATGCAGAAGGGGTCCACGTGCAGGCCGGCGATCTTGATGGCCGTGCCGTTGACTACGACGCCCTCGATTCGCTCGGTCTTGAGGATAATGTCTTCGACCTCCATCAGGTTGAAGATTTGCACGCCTGCTTTTTTCGCCTTGTAGGCCAGCGCTGCGGCGAACTCTATCGCGTCGGCGATGTACAGGCCCTTTTGCTTTTTCGCCGCGATGCCGAATTCGTCGAGAATGTCTTTATCCTGGACGGCGATGACGTTATAGCCGGCGGCGCCGCCCCAGATGCCTCCGCCGGTGGACAGCTTCCTTTCGATAATGACGGTCTTGACGCCCGCCTTCGCCAGATAGTACCCGCCAGCCAGGCCCGCCGGCCCCGCTCCGACGATGACCACGTCATTTTCAAGATGCTCCAGCAGCCGCTTATGGTATTCTTCGAGGATTGCCCTGGAAATTTCAGTCTCAATCATCTTCTTTCTCCTTAACAATAAAAAAGCACTCCTGCGAAAGGAGTGCTCTGCTGTTTTCTTCAGCCTCCCTTCGCGGGCATTATCCCGATCAGGTTCTTAGGGTCAACTCTCAGCTTCCGGCCGAGCCGAACACCCGGCCTTCTGCTCCCCTGGCTTATCCAAATTTTTCGTACATCTTATAACACCACTCCGCACTCTCGACAAGGATTTTTCCGCCGCAAACGCTTAAACGCCAGCTCTCAGGCAGGCTGTGGCTGCCGATACATCAGCGAAAGCGCCGGTCCGTTTCGAGGCAGCTTGATCGTGCGTTGTATCTCAAATCCGTTCCGCTGGTACAGAGATATGTTGCGTGCGTTTGTGCTTTCCAGATACGCCCCGACCTTCTGCCGGTCGCATTTTTGCAGGACGTGGTGCAGCAGGGCCGAGCCGATGCCGCGTCCTCTTGAGCCGCAGCGGACGCCGATGGCGAACAGATAATAGTGGCGTTCTTTGGGGTGGTACTTCTCCAGCATGCTCATGAATTGGAAGAAGCGAAAGAACGCCCCGGCCCCGAAGCTCCACAGGCCCTCCATGAGCATATCGAAGCCCGGCAGCATGTCGCGTTGGACACCGGGGGGGAGCCATAGTGCGGCCCCTGAACCATCGGCCGTCACGTAGGCCTCGTTGTACAGCAGCAGTAGGGGCGTGACCAGGAGCCACATCCAGTTGGGGTACTGCGGATCGCGGGAAATCCAGGCCGTCACGGCATCTTCGCGAAACGCATCAGCGAGGATATCCGCCACCAGTGCAACCTGGCGCGGACCTGCTGGTTTTATAAGCACACTCGGCTCAGCGGACATTTTCGACTACTCCGACGTGCTCTCGCCGTCCCTGCCATCCAGTGGAGCATCCGGCCGCAGATTCTATCCTATTGCCCCGAGTAGAACAATCGTCTCACAGCTTAGATGCTGCATTTCTGATACTTGCTGTGTGCACGAGTCAAGTCGATACGAAGGGACCCTCGTAGAACAAAGTCAGGCCGAAATTGATTCGGCAATCCGAATCGCGCCTCGTTGTGTTATTTCGATTGACAATGGCGGCGGATGGGCTATGATACGGCCGTGAATTGCACTTTGGAAGGATGGCCCAAGTTATGTCAGGTAAAGGATTTACGCATCTTCATTTGCACAGCCAATACTCGCTGCTCGATGGTGCGATTTCGCTCGATAATCTTCTGAAGCAATGCGGCAAGCTCGGCATGGAATCCGTGGCGGTGACGGACCACGGCAACATGTTCGGCGCAATCGAGTTCTATACGAAGGCAACGGCCGCACAGATCAAGCCCATTATCGGCATCGAGGCCTACATTGCGCCCGGCAGCCGGTTCGACCGGACCAAAACCAGCATTTCCGATGCGGCGTATCATCTGATCCTGCTGGCTCAGAACAACGCCGGCTATCAGAACCTGCTGAAGCTGGCCAGCACCGGCTTTCTGGAGGGCTTCTACTATCGCCCGAGGATTGACAAGGAGATTTTGGCCGAGCTGAACGAGGGTCTTATCTGCACCACCGCCTGCATCAAGGGCGAGGTCGCGGCGGCAGTCGCCGGCGGCGATGCAAAAGCGGCGCGCCTGGCGGCGGAAAGTTTTCTCAAGATATTCGGACCCGAGCGATTCTTCATCGAGATACAAAGCCACGAAGGGGATAAGCCGGAGGTTCTCGCGGGACTGGTTGACCTGGCGAACAAGATGGGGGTCGGCCTGGTCGCGACGAATGACGTGCACTTTCTTGAGGAGAGTGACCACGAGGCGCACAATTGCCTCTGCGCCATCAGCACGGGCAAACACTCCGACGATCCCGACCGGATGATTTATCCGTCGGACGTGTATCTCAAGAACCCGCGCGAGATGCGTCAGCTTTTTGCCGAAGCAAGCGAGGCCTGCGACAACACGCTGGCGATTGCCGAACGATGCAACGTCGAGATTGATTTGAAAACCCGGCACGCGCCGCGTTTCGAGCCGCCGGACGGCTCGAAGCCCGAAGACTTTCTCACGAAGTTATGCCGCGAGGGGGCAAAGAGAAGATACGGCGAAGTCACCGAGCCGATTGAGGCCCGGCTCGACCGGGAGCTGGACGTCATCGAATCGAAAGGCTTCGCCAGCTACTTTCTCATCGTCTGGGATTTCTGCGAATACGCCCGTCAGCACGGGATTCCCATCGGGGCCAGGGGCAGCGGCGTCGGGACGCTGGTTGGGTACTGCCTCGGGCTGTGCGACGTGGACCCCATACGGTACGATTTGCTCTTCGAGCGATTCATGGACCCGCACCGCAACGAGATGCCCGATATCGATATCGACATCTGCCAGGTCCACCGGGGCGAGATCATCGACTACGTCCGGCACAAATACGGCCACGTCGCGCAGATCATCACGTTCGGCACGATGAAGGCGAAGGCGGTCATTCGCGACGTCTGCCGGGTACTGGGCGTGCCGCTGAGCGAGGCCGACAAGCTCGCCAAGCTCGTGCCGTTCTCGCTGGATATGACGCTCGATAAAGCGCTCAAGAGCGAGCCCGAATTGAAAACCGCGTACGACCAGAGCGAAGTGACCAGAAAGGTCATCGACATCGGCCAGAAGCTCGAAGGTCTGACGCGCCACGCCTCGGTGCACGCGGCCGGCGTGGTCATTGCGGATGAACCGTTGACGAATTTCGTGCCGCTGTACAAGGCGTCCGGCTCCGACGACCTCGTGACGCAATTCGAAGGACCGATGGTCGAGAAGGTCGGCCTGCTCAAGATGGACTTTCTGGGCCTCAAGACGCTCAGCGTCCTGGAACGGGCCCGCCAACTGGTCAAAGAGGTCCACGGGGTGGATATTGACCTGGAGAAGCTCGATCTGACCGATGCGAAGGTGTTCGAGCTGTTCGCGGAAGGCAGGACGAAGGGCGTTTTCCAGTTCGAGTCCGGCGGGATGCAGAACCTGCTGATGAAGATGAAGCCCGACCGGATCGAGGATTTGATTGCCGCCAACGCGCTATACCGGCCCGGCCCGATGATCCTGATTCCCGACTACATCGAGCGCAAGCACGGGGCCAAGTGGAGCCTGCCGCACCCGATCATGACCGAAATCCTCGAAGAGACGTACGGCGTTATGACGTATCAGGAACAGGTTATGCGAATCTGCAACCGCCTGGGTGACATCCCGCTGCGCGAGGCCTATGCGCTGATCAAGGCCATCAGCAAGAAGAAGGCCAAGACAATCGCCAAGGAGCGGGAGCGGTTCATCGCCGGCTGCGTCGCCAAGGGCCTCACGACCCAGCAGGCCGAGGATATCTTCGAGTTGATCGAGCGGTTCGCCGGCTACGGTTTCAACAAGAGTCACTCGACCCGCTACGCCTTCATCGCGTATCAGACGGCGTATATGAAGGCGCACTGGCCCGTCGAATTCATGGCGGCCCTGCTGACCTACGAAATGGACAATACCGACAAGATCGTCGATTATATCGCCGAGAGCACCCAGATGGGGATCGAAGTGCTGGCGCCGGACATCAACGAAAGCGGTGTGGATTTTACGCCGCTCTACGAGCAGCGGGAAGGGCAGGACACCAGGGGCGTCATACGTTTCGGGCTGGCCGCCGTCAAGGGCGTGGGTGAGAAAGCCGTCGAGCAAATCATCGTGGCCCGGCAGAAGACCGGCCGGTTCCGCAGCCTGTTCCATTTCTGCGAGAACGTGGACCTGCGGGCCGCCAATAAGCAGGTGCTCGAATCGCTCATCAAAGCCGGGGCGTTCGACCGGCTCGGCGGCGGCCGGGCGCAGATGATGGCCGGCCTGGAAAAGGCGATGGAGCATGGCTCCAGCCTGCAATCCGACCGGCAGGCGGGTCAGATGAACTTCTTCGGCCAGATGGCCGACCAGATCGATTATGCCAAAGACCATCAGCGCCTGCCGGAGGTCGCCCCCTGGCCTGAGCCGCAGATGCTCGCCTTTGAAAAAGAGGTGCTCGGCTTCTATGTCACCAGCAATCCGCTCAGCCACCACGCCGAGACGATCAATATCTATTCGAGCCACAACAGCGCGGCACTGACCGAGACCAACGGCGAAAAACAGGTCGTGATGGGGGGAATGATCACCAAGATTCGATATAACCTGACCAAGACGGGACGCAACGCCGGCTCGAAGATGGCGGTCTTTACGCTTCAGGATTTGCAGGGCCAGGTCGAAGTCGTACTGTTCCCCGAAGTGCTGAACCGCTACGGGGACATGCTGGTCGCCGATACGGTCGTGTTCGTCAGGGGCAAGGCCGATTACCGAAGGGAAAAACCGAACGTCATCGCCGAGGAGCTGATCAGTCTCGAAGGCGTGCGCGAGCACCTGGCGGCGAAGGTCAAAATCAAGCTGAACGCCGCCGACGTGACGAAGGAGAAAGTGGCGATGATCAAGAGCATCTGCGAGCACCACAAGGGTAAAAGCCCCGTGTACGTGGCCGTGCGGACCAACAAGGGCAACGTGTATGCCGCCGCCGACAGGGCATTGAGCGTCAATCCCGACCTGGACTTCTGCCGCAAGATGCGCCAGTTAGTCGGCGAAGAAAACTTCCAGTTGGCGCGATGAGTGCCGGACGCTCGATGCTTGATTCTCGTGATGTATTAGTGATGATTCCGGCCGTGTCATTCCCGCGGAAGAGTTTGCTGCCAAAGACGAGATTGTTTCGTCGCTGCGCTCCTCGCAATGACATTTCGTATGGGCTCTTACGGGAGTGGAGCAGGAGGTGGTTAGCGAGCCTGTTTGGCAGACCATCACGTCTTTCGTGCGGCGAGGGTGTAGATGGGTTTTTGGTCTTTGAGGTATTTGCGTTCGAAGTTTGTGCCGACCCATTCACCGGTCTCTGCGCCGGCGGGTTTGGTAAAATCAATCTCTTTTAGCTTGTCACTTCGTGCCGCGATGACCTGCCTGATCTGCTCGAAATAATCGGCGTGGTCGGTGGCGATCCGCAATTGTCCGGCGGTCTTCAGGCAGCGAACCAGGTGCTCCAGATTCGCTGCTGACAGAAAGCGTCTCTTGTGGTGGCGTTTCTTCGGCCAGGGGTCGGGGAAATAGACGTGAAAATAATCGACTGAGTCATCCGGCACGCAGCCGGCGATGAAGGCGGCTGCGTCGGTGCGAATGAGCCGCACGTTCGTCAGGCCCCACCGGCCAACGCGATCGACCGCATAGCGATAGTACCTGCGCATCCATTCGATGCCGAGGAAGTTGTCCCCCGGCTGGGCCTTCGCCTGGCTCAGAAGGAAGGTGCCCTTGCCGGCGCCGACCTCGATATGAACCGGCCCGGGACGTCCGAAAATCCGGACAAAATCGATTTGGCCGTCCAGGTGCTCCAGTTCCAGCGAGACGCCGGCGTAGTCCTTCAAGATTCGGGCCATTTCCTAAATCCCGTCTAAATCGCATCTTAAGCAATAACGAGCACCTTGCGATCGTATCATAAAGCACACCCGCTTTTCAAGCGGATACAGGAACAGTGCGGCGGCTCGGCCATGACTAAAGTGGACGCCGCGGCTGTTCGATAAGATGCTGTGAACTCATTTATAGGCCAGTGCGTATCGTTTTTAGGGCTGATTCGCAGAAGCCATGTAAGGAAGTCTGATGATGATTCTACAATTAGTCAGAACGCGTCGCAAACCGATCCTCCTCGATATTGATACGCAAAAAGACTTTCTTCTGGCGGGCGGCAAGGCCTGCATCAGGAACCATCGGCGGGTTCTGGCGCATATCCGCAGGGTGATGGCGTGGGCCCGGTATCAGCATGTTCCCATCATCTCGACGGCCGAGGTTTACCCGAACGGCAACGGCGACGGTGCGGCCGGCTACTGCATCGACGGAACCGAAGGGCAAAAAAAGGTGCACTACACGCTGCTGGCCGACAGGGCCAGTTTCGCCGCCGACGGCAATACGGACCTGCCGCGGGACATGTTCCGGCGGCACCGCCAGGTCATTCTGCACAAGCGCTGCGTGGACCCCTTCGATGAGCCGCGGATCGACAGGCTGCTCAGCGAGCTGCGCGCCGGCGAATTCATTCTGGTCGGCACCAGCCTGGAAGGGGCCGTCAAAATGACGGCGCTGGGATTGCTCCAGCGGGGCAAAAACGTCACCATCGTCGTCGATGCCGTCGGGACCCACGACAAAAAGGAAGCAGAGCTGACCCTTCGCAAAATGGAGACCAAAGGCGCCAAGCTGATCGAAACCAGGAAACTGGCCGGCACGTCGCACCTGAGGCAGATCGGCGTGTGCGATTGCGAGAGCTGCCGGGGCGCCGGACGCCAGGCGGCGATCAATGCGACGGACGAAAATTAACCTCTGCATTTCTTCTCATCGAGTTTCCCCACCACAAGTTTTTGATTGTTGACACGCCTGATTCGGCTCGCTATAGTGCAGATTCCGGACTTCCTCGAAGGAACGCTGCGCTGAATGTCCCAGCCACGCTAAAAGGAAACATATATGCAAGAGCACGGATTCGACAAGTGGGGCAAAATAGGCAAGCGGACATTGAGCTTGTTCGTTCTTGCAGTTCTGTCGGCGGTGGCGAGCAGCGGCGCAGGGCAGGCGCAGGAAACTAAAAAACCCGCGGTCCAGGTGAACGGCGTGTTTCCGCACCTGACCGTCATGGCCAAAGGCGTCGGCAGCGATTCGGAAGCGGGAATCGGCGCACTGGTTCCCTGGGCGGAGAAACTGTGGGCCGTCGGATACGTCGCGCACATCCGGGGCGAGGGGCTGGGGCTTTACGAGATCAGCGAAGATATGACGATGCGGCGGCATCCGGCGTCGGTGACCGGCACGTTTGCTAATCGCATGGTGCATTGGCCCTCCGGCCAGGCGTTCATCGGGCCATACGCGATTGACGCCGAGGGCAACGTCCGAACCATCGAATCGCTCAAAAAATTCCGCCTGGCCGCCACTGTCTCCCACTTGACCGACCCGCAGAATAAGGTCTATTTCCTCGGCATGGAAGGGCGGTTCTGGGAGGTGGACGTTAAGAGCCTCGAATCCAAGCTACTGTTCGACTTAGTCAAAGAGCTTGACATCAAAGACGCCACGGCCCATTTCAAGGACGCCTACACCGCCCAGGGCCGCGTTGTCGTGGCGAATAATACGTACGACGAAAAGGAGTTCTTAGGCCAGCGGGATGCCGGACGGTTAGCCGAGTGGGACGGCAAAACCTGGACCATCGTCGAGCGTAATCCCTTCGTCGGCGTCGGCGGAAGTGCCTCGGACAACTCCTACGGCGGCCATATCATCTACGCGACCGGCTGGACAAAATCGTCCGTCGTGCTTCGCGTGCTCGTCAAGGGCCAATGGCAGCGCTACCTGCTTCCCGAAGCCAGCCACACCTGGGACCACGCCTGGAACACCGAATGGATGCGGATCCGCCACGCCGTAACGGAGCGCTTGCTGATGGACGTTCACGGCATGTTTTACGAGCTGCCGGAGTTCTCATACGGCGGCAAAATCTGGGGCATCCGTCCGATTTGCAGCCATCTTCGCGTGGTTCCGGATTTCTGTTACTGGCGCGGGTTATTTGTGATGGCCAGCGATCAAATTGACCACGACCAGGGCCAGCCGCAGTCGGGCCTGTGGTTCGGCAATATCGACGACCTCTGGCGGATGGGCAAGCCCGCCGGCTGGGGCGGGCCGTGGTGGCAGACGCCCATCAAGGCCGGCGCCGTCTCCGACCCTTTCCTGATGACCGGCTTCGATAAGAAGGTCGTGCACCTGGCCCATGACTCGAACGAGGAAACGCGGTTTAAAATCGAGGTGGACTTTTTGGGCGACGGAACATGGAAGGAGTACGCGTCGATCAGAGTGCCGGCCAAGGGATACGTGCACCACGAATTTCCGGACGGCTTTTCCGCCCATTGGGTGCGCGTCAGCGCCGATCGCGACTGTACCGCGACGGTGTATTTTATGTATAATTAACGTCCGAGGGACGAGAGACGAACCTGTAGGGTGGGCAAATTCTGTTTTTGTCCACGCGGAATGCGTACATGGGAGAAAAGAATATGAAACACGAAATGCGAAAACGCGAGGCTGCTATGGTCCGTGCGGCCATCTTGTTCTGGGCTGTGGCGGCGGTTGTTCCGGGCTTGACGAGCGCTCAGGATGTGGCGCAGTTCGAGAAGCGGATGACGGAGTTCACGCTGGACAACGGCTTGAAATTCTTAATCCTGGAGCGGCATGAGGCGCCCGTCGTTTCGTTTCACACCTACGCCGACGTCGGCGCCGTCGATGAGGTTTGGGGAATCACCGGCATGGCCCATCTTTTCGAGCATCTGGCCTTCAAGGGGACACAGACGATAGGGACCCGGGACTACCAGGCCGAGGCCAAAGCGATGGACAAAATAGACGAGGCATTCCTGGCCCTGAAGCTGGAGCGCCGCAAGGGCGAGCGGGCGGACAAGGCGCGCCTCGAGCAATTAGAGAAGCAGTTCAAAGAGGCCCAGGAGCAGGTCCAGAAGTATTTGGTGCACGATGAGTACGAGGAGGCGTTCTCTCGCGAGGGCAGCTCCGGTTTCAACGCTTATACGAGTCACGATGCGACGCAGTACATCGTCAGTCTGCCGTCGAACAAGGTGGAGCTCTGGATGACGATGGAATCCGACCGGTTTGCCCACCCGGTCCTGCGGGAGTTCTATAAGGAAAAAGACGTCGTAATGGAAGAGCGGCGGCTCGGCGTCGAGAGCCAGCCGGTCGGGCGCCTGCTCGAAGAGTTCATGGCCATCGCGTATAAGGCCCATCCGTACGGCGACGAGGTCGTCGGCCACATGAGCGACTTAGAGACGATGACCCGCGCCGAGGCGGAGGACTTCTTCCGGAAATACTATTCGCCGAGCAATCTGACCATAGCGATAGTGGGGGACGTAGATCCGCAGCAGATAAGGAAACTGGCGCAAGAATATTTCGCCGGGATTGCGAGCGGGCCCAAGCCGGACCCGGTCGAGACCGCCGAGCCGCCCCAGTTGGGCGAGCGGCGCGTGGTGGTGGAAGACCCGTCGCAGCCGTTTGTCCTGATCGGCTATCACAAGCCGGACATCCACCATCCCGACGACGCCGTGTTCGACGCCATCACGGACATCGTGGGCATGGGTCGGACGTCCCGGCTGTACAAAAGCCTTGTGAAGGAAAAGAGAATCGCCGTGGCTGCATCGGGATTTCAGGGGATGCCCGGCGCGAAGTATCCGAGTCTGTTTCTGTTTTACGCGGTCCCGGCCAGGGGCCGTACGAACCGGGAGTGTGAAGACGCGATCTACGTGGAAATCGAAAGGCTCAAGAACGAGCTGGTGACTCCGGAGGAGCTGGCCAAGGCCAAAACGCGGGCGCGGGCCGGCCTGATCCGGGGGCTGGACTCCAACTCCGGATTAGCCTCAATGGTGACGTTCTATGAGGTCGTCACCGGCGACTGGCGCAATCTGTTCGAGCAGCTTGATAAAATCGATAAAGTCACCGCGGAAGACATCCAGCGCGTCGCCAAAGAGTATTTCACGACGAAGAACCGTTCGGTCGGTATCATCGAAACAACCGGGGCGGGGCAGTAATTTGAAGGGAGCGTCACAATGATAAATCGAAGGTCATTGCTCATTAACGTCGCGTGCGTTGTGGTTGCGGGGTTCGGTCTTTTGTGGTCGGGCTGCGCCGCCGAGCCGTCACGGGATTACGCAAAGCTCAAATACCCCAGGCTGCGGGATATTCAGATCCCGCAGGTCCAGCGGGTGACGCTGGCCAATGGGATGCGCCTGTTTCTTTTGGAGGACCACGAGCTGCCGCTTGTCAGCATCTCGGTCAGGATTCGGACCGGCTCGATGTATGAGCCGGCCGAGAAGGTCGGCCTGGCCTCCATCACGGGCGAGGTCATGCGCACCGGCGGCACGACGGCCAAAACCGGCGACCAGCTCGACGAAGAGCTCGAAAGCATCGCCGCCTCCGTCGAGACCGGCATCGGGCTGAATTCGGGCTCCGCGTCCATGTCCGTGCTCAAGCAGGACCTCGATATGGGACTGGCTGTTTTGGCGGACGTGCTGATGAATCCAGCGTTTCGCGAAGACAAGATTGAATTAGCCAAAATGCAGTATCGCAGCATGATTTCACGGCGGAACGACAACGTGGGGCAAATAGCCGGACGCGAATTCAGCAAGCTGATTTACGGTCCCGCCAGCGTCTATGCCCGCCAGGAGGAGTACGCGACAATCGACGCCATCAGCCGGGACGACCTGATCGTCTTCCATAAGAAATTCTACGGCCCGAACAATGCGATGCTTGCGGTCTGGGGCGACTTCGACGCCAAACAAATGACCGAGAAGATCGAGAAGGCCTTCGCGGGATGGCCGAAGGTTGACCTTGACCTGCCCGGCGCGCCGAAGATCGAATACGAATTCCGCAAGACCGTGAACGTGATTGCCAAAGACGACGTCAACCAGTCGAACATCTACCTGGGCCACATCGGCGGGCTGATGAGCGACCCGGACTATTTCGCGCTGATCGTCATGAACAGGATTCTGGGCGGCGGATTCACCGGGCGGCTCTTCAAGAACGTTCGGTCGCGCGAGGGCCTGGCCTATTCGGTGTTCGGTGCGTACTCAGCCAACTATGAGTATCCGGGCGAATTCTACATCGGCTGCCAGACCAAATCGGAATCGACCGTCTATGCCATTCGCGCGATGCTCAAAGAGGTCCAGAAGATGCAGGAGGCTGAAGTCACCGACGAAGAGCTGGCCCTGGCGAAGGATAGCTTCTTGAATTCGTTTGTCTTTAACTTCGATACGAAGGGCGAGATCGTCAATCGTCTGATGACGTACGAGTACTTCGGCTATCCGGCTGATTTTCTGCAGAAAACCAAAGAAAACGTCGAGAAGGTGACCAAGGCGGACGTGCTTCGCGTGGCTCGCAAACATCTCAAGCCGGACAAGGTGCAAATCTTAGCCGTCGGCCGGCCCGATGACTTCGGCGAGCCGCTCTCGGCCTTAGGCTCGGTCAACGAGATCGACATAACGATCCCTCCGCCGAAGCAGTGAATACTCGCAGTGGGCTGTGGTTTGGCTAAATTCTATTGCAGTACGTTTACAAATATGATAATATACTGCAATGAAATGGGAAGAATTGCTGAAGCAAGTGGCGGATGAGCCGGTTTTTCGCGCGGGCTTCCTCGCCGGCAGGGGGGAGAGCCTGCCGGCCCTGCGGCTGCAGTTGAGCCGTTGGGTCAAGGCCGGCAAGCTGATTCAGTTCGCCAAAGGATTATATGCGTTGGCCGAGCCTTACAGGAAGCGGGCGGCCCATCCATTCCTCCTTGCCAATGCGATGAAGAAGGCCTCGTATGTGAGCTTGCAGTCGGCGCTTGCGTACTTCGGGATGATCCCCGAACATGTTCCGACGGTGACAAGCGTGACGACGCAGAGACCTGCGCGGGTGGAGACTCCAATGGGGCGTTTCCTGTTTCGGCATATCAAAAAGGACTGGTTCAGCGGCTACAGACAAGTGGACCTCGGCGCCGGCCAGAAGGCGTTCATCGCTACTCCTGAGAAAGCCCTGCTGGACTTAGTTTACTTGACCCCGGCAGCGGACAACTATGAATTTCTGGTGGAGCTTCGACTCCAGAATCTTGCGGCCCTAAATCGTGATGTACTTATCAGACTGGCCCGGACCAGCAAAAGCCCGAAACTCCAGCGGGCGGCCAGGCTCTTGGAGAGATTGATCGAAGAAGAAGGAGGCCGGGAGCCGTGAAGGACTACCTCCGTCAGATTCTAAGTGGCATCGACAATCCAATCCTGGCACGTTGTGTGGCTCGTGAGTATTTGCAGGCCCGGGTCCTGCAATCTCTGCAAGACTGTGGGGCTTTCGGCACGTGGGTGTTTCAAGGCGGCACGGCTCTGCGGTTTCTGTACTCCATGCCGCGGTTTTCCGAAGACCTCGATTTCGCCCTGGTCGAGCCGGGATTGCCGGTTAACTTTCGCGACAACATGGTGGCGGCTGGTAGCCTCTTCGAGGCTGAAGGTTACGATGTGGGCATGCGGATCAGTGACAAGCGAACCGTCAAATCGGCGTTCGTAAATCTCAAAGGTCTGCTGTTCGAGCTTGGTCTTTCAGCCCACCCCTCTGAGACTCTCTCCATTAAAGTGGAGGTGGATTCGAATCCGCCGGCGGGAGCAAAGACCGTCTCTACCATCATCAGGCGTCACGTGATTCTCAATCTGCGCCATCACGACAAGGCATCCTTATTCGCCGGCAAGCTGCATGCGTTCCTTGCGCGCCGGTACGTCAAAGGCCGGGATATTTACGACCTGGTCTGGTATCTGTCGGATCGGACCTGGCCGGCGCCGAACCTGGAGTTGCTGGAGAGCGCCCTCACACAGACGGGCTGGCGCGGAGCTCAGGTCACCGACGAGAACTGGCGAGAGCTCATCACACAGCGTGTTGAATCGCTCGACTGGAAGCAGGTCGTTGCGGATGTGGAGCCTTTTCTGGAGCACCCCGCCGATATTGCGCTGCTGACGCGCCAGAACCTCGCGTCACTCCTGCGACGATAGCCAACGGGGGCTGCGATGCTGCACCTTGTCACTCATCATGTGTTTCTAATCGGTTTTTTTGTCATTTTTTTCTCTTGTCTCCCCTGCACCCGTGCGCGATAATACTCCCCAGAATAACACCCCTGATCAAGCTGCAACAAATGTGTTGGAGCCGGACGCGGGCCGGAAAGATGTGGTGAGACCATAGTTGGGAAAGGTCCAAGCGAGTGACTGCCCAAGGGGATTGCGTAATTCGTACATCCCGCATTTGGATGCATACTATGAAATGCTTTGTGGCGAGCGCACTTGGCCGTTCTGATGTAGATCGCATATATGACAGAGTAGTGCGCCCTACTCTTCGCGAAATCAGCGTTAAGCCTGCGCGCGCCGACCGTGTCGAACACAATGAGGACATAGATGACAAAATCTGTGCTCTGATCCGAAGTGCAGATCTCTGCATCGCAGACTTGACCTATGCACGTCCTTCCGTGTACTACGAGGCCGGTTATGCCTTCGGTTTAGGAAAACCCGTGGTTTACATTGTCAAAGGGGACCACTTCACGCCCAAGCCAGACGACAGAGCGGGGAACTGCCTGGTGCATTTTGATCTGCAAATGAAAAATATCATCAAATGGGAGCCAATTGATAGTCTCGCGAAGCGACTCAAGAGACGCTTGCTTCATGTAGTCAAGCTTCTGAAACGCGAAGAGAAGAAAGCGCAAGAAACTCAACGCGAAGCAAGTGAGTTTGCGCGTTTATCGCTCAATTCACAGTTGGCTGACGTGACGAAAAAAGGCAAGTCTCTTTTGTTTGTGCATGGATTCCGAGAGAGGCCGGCTAGTGGGACACTGGGTGTCGTCAGATCGTTTCATGAAGCCCGTCTCTCGCGAGTCATGAATGGATCGTACCAGCAAGTCCTTCTAATGGCTAGACACACTATCTTGAAGTCGCAGTTGAGCGTGCTCTCACATCACCAATGGTTCCTTGGGCCGAGCACGAAGGAGGGCGCAAGCTTTAGGAGATGTTGCTGCGTGCTTATTTTGGCTAGCCTCCGGCCTCTCAGAAAGCATACCTTGGTGTCGGTTTTCCCGAATGCCGAGCCAGTTACGGCGCATGTGCTTAGGATCAACCTCCCCAAGACGCTTGACGATCCAGATAACTACATGCTTGCAGTGATCGATCAGATCAAGTCGGCAAAGGACTTTGCCACGCGATTTCGGGGTATCTTGGAGGAACTGAAGTTTGTATGATTTCTGTACGTAGCGGGACAACAACGAGTTTCTGAGAGGAGAAATACGTGGGGATCCCCGCATTTATGCAGATCAGACTGAATTCTGGTAGAATCAGAATACATTATGAGTGTTCCGATTGAATGGCTTGAGAGGATAAACCAGGAGCTTTGTGATGCCGGAGTGGAGCAGCGGAAGCGTCCATGGGAGGCTCTGCGCAGGTATTCTTTAGAGTTCAAGGTACCTATAAGCATATCCTCATCCACAGCCAAGGAGATTTTCGAGTGGTTCAAGGCTCGGTCGAAGCCAGGCGTGCATCAAGTAGGAAGCCTCTTTCAAACCGTCTACTATTTCGATACGGAGTTCTGGACAGTATCGATCCCCATATTTTTCGGTACTGTTCGGATAGTTGCTCTTGACTGCTTGCGCGAGATGCCGCAGTCGGTCAAGAATGACCTCATGTCTAATGCAGAATCTGCATGTGACTATGCTCTTTACTGGGCTGACTGTTTTGACTACGCAACCGGAATCAATGAGGTCGGAAAGTCGTCAAAGCTTGACACATTCGGGTTACAGCTCTTAAGGGCAGGGGATCGAGAACTGAGGTCTGCTATTGCTCAGTTAAAAGAGAGGAGGCCTGACCCCCGAGCTATGCTGACGTGCCGAATGGCAACCGAGCTGTTTCTGAAAGCCTACATTGCACTCAAAATCGGGCTTTCGCAAAAACAAGCGAAAGAATTGGGCCATGATCTTGAGAAGGCGTTTGACAAGTTTGTCGAAGTATCTGGCTACACCATCTGGGTACCACTGAGGGCGAGTTTAGCGGCTTACCCACCCATTCATGCTCGATATGACGAGCAGGATCTGTCACTTGGCTCTGTATGGAAAGGCTTCCAACTCGCACAATCCATCGGGACTGTAACTGTTAGAGAGCACACGGGTAGAAACACTACGGGGGAGCTTTGGGCCTTGAACAATGGGCCGGAGCCCGTCCTATGAAATTCCGGCCAAACTTACGTTCCGCCTGAAACTTCTTCTGGGCACAGCTTTCTTTGTGCATCACCGGTATTTAGACTACAAGCTCAGGAGCGAGGGCACAGCCAGCCTTTATTTTAGGATTTGCATCTAGCGAGCGAAGTCAAGGACGCGCAGTGGCAGTACTGTGAGTGGGCTTGGAGCGAACGAGCAGGTATGTGATTTATTCCGGCTGCTGGTCGCGCCCATTCAGTTTGCTCAAATCACGCCGGCGTTTTCACGGTTGACACCATTTCGGAGACTTCATATACTTCGGTATCTTGTCTTGATGAACGGGAGCGACTATGAGTGGACATACCAGACGGGAATTCTTGAAGATGATGGGCTTTGCGGCGGCTTCGGCGGGGGCGTCGTCACTGCTGCCGGGCTGCGCTGTCGCGGGGCGGGCGTCGGGGGGCGGGGCGGATTCGCCGAACATTATTTTTATTCTGGCGGACGATTTGGGTTATGGGGACCTGGGCTGCTATGGGCAGAAGGTCATTCAGACGCCGCACATCGACAAAATAGCCGCCGAGGGCATGCGTTTCACCGACCATTACGCGGGCTGCACGGTTTGTGCGCCCTCGCGCTGCTGCCTGATGACCGGCCTGCACACGGGCCATGCGCTTATCCGGGGCAACGCCAACGTTCCATTGCGGCCGTCGGATGTGACCGTCGCCGAGTTGCTCAAGCAGGCCGGATATGCCACGGGCATCATCGGCAAATGGGGCCTGGGCGAGGAGGGCAGCACGGGCATCCCGAACAGGCAGGGCTTCGATTACTGGTTCGGCTATCTCAACCAGAAACACGCGCACAACTACTATCCAACGTTTCTCTGGCGGAACGAAGAAAAAGTCGGGCTGGACAACGAAGTTCAGGACGTCAATCCGCCCGGCGGCGTCGCGACTAAGCGCGTCCAGTATTCGCATGACCTGTTCGCCGAGGAGGCTCTGGCCTTCGTCGAGCGAAATAAGAGCAATCCATTTTTCCTTTACTTGGCTTTCACCATCCCGCACGCCAACAACGAGGCGAAAGATAAAGGCATGGAGGTCCCCTCGCTCGAGCCATACGAGAACAGGGACTGGCCCGAGCCACAGAAAGGCCACGCCGCCATGATCACGCGAATGGATCGCGACATCGGCAGGCTGATGGCAAAGCTCAAAGAGCTCGGCCTGGATAACAATACGCTGGTGATGTTCTCCAGCGATAACGGCCCGCACAAAGAGGGCGGGGGCGACCCGGAGTTCTTCAACAGCTCCGGCCCGCTTCGGAGCTACAAGCGAGCTGTCTATGAAGGCGGTATTCGCGTGCCGCTGATTGCCTGCTGGCCGGGCAGGATTACAGCCGGAACGATCAGCGACCACGTCTCGGCGTTCTGGGATTTCCTGCCGACCTGCTGCGAGCTGGCGGGCGTGCAGCCGCCGGAGGGAATTGACGGCGTCTCCTTCGTCCCGACGCTGCTGGACCAGGGCCGCAAGCAAGGAGAGCATGAGTATCTTTACTGGGAATTCCACGAGCAGGGCAAGAAGCAGGCGGTGCGGATGGGCGAATGGAAGGGCGTCCGGCTCAACGTCGCCAAGCAGCCGGATGGGCCGATAGAGATGTACAACCTCAAAGACGATATTGGTGAGACCAGAAACGTCGCGGCCCGGCATCCGGACATCGTCGCGAAGATCGACGAATACATGAAGGCCGCCCACGTGCCGTCGGAGCATTGGCCGCTGCCCGGAGAAGAAGGAACCGTCACGGCCTAAGCACTAAGGTGACACCGGGATGGACAAGAAAAATTCGTAGGGTGGGCCTCGGCCCAACGATCCAATTATTTTAGGAGCGATACTGATGGAGACCAAGAAGACCTGTGCCAAATCGTGTTGTCCTTTTATGTTGAATCGCCGTCGTTTCCTGGCAAGCGCCGGCGCTGCGGCCCTCGTCGCACAGACGGGCCTGTTAGATTTTGCCTCATCGCTGTTTGCCGGTGAGTCGAAAACGGCCGGCAAGCCGCTCGTTCGCGCTGTTTTCATCCGCCCGAATGTCAAAGGTTATTGGATGGGCTGGCCCGGTGCGGCGTACGATATTGCGGCCCGCCAGGCCGACTATACGAAAATCCTCAACGCCGCCGCCGAGAAGTTCAACGTTCAGCTTGAGGTTCAGCCCGAGCCGCTCGCCGACGAGAGCGCGGTCAATACGTGCCTGGCGCAGCTCAAGTCGCAGCCGCCGAACGGCCTGGTGGTCGTCAGCATGAGCCTGAATCAATCCTGGCCGCACATCAACAACATTGCCAAGAACCGCGGCGAGGTCCCGACGATTGTTTTTAGTCCGATGGGAACGTCCTTCACGCAGCACTTGCAGGAGACGCGAAATATCCCCGGCGTGTACGTGGCGGCGACGCAGGACCTCGAATGGCTCGCCTTCGGGATTCGAATGTTCAGGACGATGTGGGACATGAAGAATACCCGGCTGTGCATCGTTCAGGGCGATAAGGAGCAGGACCGCACGCTCAACGTCATCGGCACGACGCTGCACTATATTCCCCGCTCGCGCTACCCGCAGGAATACAGAAAGATCGAGCAGGGCGACCAGGTGCGGGAGCTGGCCGATTTCTATAGTAAGAATGCGAAGAAAATCGTCGAGCCGACCAGGCAGGACATCATCAGCTCCGTAACGAATTACATGCTGGCCCGGCGGATCATGGCCGCGGACAACTGCCAGGGCATCTCGGTGGATTGCCTGCCACTGGTTCAGGACCGGCTGATTCCCGCTCCGCCGTGCATGGCGTGGCTGCGGCTGAACGACGAAGGCTCGGTCGGCGCCTGCGAGGCGGAATGGAACTCGGCCATCTCGCTGCGGCTGACGAGTCTCCTGTTCGACCGGCCCGGCTTCATGAAGGACCCGGCCCCGAATACCGTCAATAATACGCTGATGGGCGCGCATTGCTCGTGCCCGACGAAGCTGGCCGGCTTCGACAAACCGGCGGAGCCGTTCATTCTCCGCAGTCACTCCGAGTCCATGACCGGCGTTTCGCCCCAGGTGCTCTGGAAGGAAGGCCAGAAGGTCACCATCATGAAATTCCAGGGCCCGGAATCCATTATCCTGGGCACGGGAAAGGTGCTGGCCAATATCGAGACGCCGCCGGCGGGCGGGTGCCGGACCTCGGTCGAGCTGGAGCTGGACGACGTTGCTGACGCACGCGACGCGAAGGGCTTCCATCAGCTCTTTATCTATGGCGACCTGGAGCTTCCGTTCAAGGCGTACTGTCAGCTCGCCGGGATTAGCGTCGTTCACGTTTAACAGGCCACCACGTTCTATGCGAAGGAGAGGTCTGAGTATGTCGAGAGAAACGACCATCCGTTGGGGCTGGCTCAAGGTGATGTACATCTACACCATTGTCGTCGCCGGGACATTCGGACTGGGCAACATCCTCATGCCCCGTACCGTGAGCTCCCTTCTCGGCTTGCCTGATCCGGAACCGATCACAACAGGGATCACCGCCAGCGTGTACTTGGCGTTTGCCGTGCTGTCCGTGTTCGGTCTGCGTTCTCCACTGAGATTCGCGCCTGTGCTGTTGCTCCAGTTGGTTTACAAATCCATCTGGTTCATCGGTGTCATCCTGCCGATGCTGGTTACGGGCAGATTTCCTGTGTATGCGATCCTGCCGACCGTTGTCTTTGCCACCTATATTGTTGGCGACCTCATCGCTATCCCTTTTCCATACGTCCTTGCGAAAGGTACGGGCGGGATGCCCAGCGGGGACCGCGCTTCCGGATTGCAGGCTACATAGAATCTCAATGTCGTGTCCACGCAGGCGCGGATAAGCTGAATTGAGGAAGTAGAGCATACTCACCCACAGGTAAGTGTGGTACCTCGAAAGTCCATTCGATGACAGAACATGAAAACCGCGTGTCAGCTCATAGGCTCCACGCAGCCCTTGCCGTGCGGGCGTACGCTCAGGCGAAGCAGCGGACTTCTCGCGCGAATCAAGATTGACACGCTGCCATACTACTGCATCGAGAGCTTGCCGGACGGCTCGATTTTCAGGGCATAGGCGGGCTGGTCCTTGTCGATACCTTCCGGCAGCTCGACGTCCAGAGCGATGGCGTCGCGCTTCCACGTCAGCGGCGCGCCGTGTCCCAGCAGCGTAATTCGCCTGATGCCCCCGTCGGCGACAACCGTTTGCTCGCCCAGCGTGCGGATGCTAACTCGTCCGGCCTTCGGATAGCCCAGCACAATCACATAGAGAAAGCGTCCGTCCTTGCTGCGGGTAAACCGAACATCCGACGCATCGCACTCGCCGAATTTCCACTGCCTGGCATGCAGCTTCGTTTCATCGCCTTCGCCGACCATCTTCCACGGCCGGGTTGCGAAAATCGCCTCGCCGTTTGTTTCGAGCCAGCGGCCGACCGCCAACATCGAAGTCTTCTGCTCCTGCGGCACGGTCCCGTCGGCCTGCGGCGAGAAGTTCAGCACCAGTCCACCGCCCCGCGCGACGCGATCCACCAGCCCGTCAATAATCTCGTTGGCGGTTTTGTACGTCTGGCCCTCGACGTAGCACCAGGCGCGATCGCTGATCTTCATATCGTCGATCCACGGTCTCTCGACGCGCCCTAAGCGGTCGCGGCCCTCCTCGAACGTCAGGATGCCGTACTCGCGAGGGAAATTGAACTGGCCCGTCACGGGCAGCTTGTTGAGCACTTCGACGCTCTTGCCCCAGTCGGCCGCGCGGTTGTGATAGTAGGCCAGCAGGTCGAGCACGATCTGTTCCGAGTCACCCTGGCGGAAGCTGCCGCCGTCGAACCACAGCACATCGGGCTGATATTTGTCAATCACCTCGCGGACCTCCGCTTGCCACTCGGCCAGAAAATCCTCGTACTTGCGCCCGGCTAACTCGTTCCAGTACAGATCTGCGTATTGCGGGTCCGTCAGGTCCCAGCCTTTGGCCTTGATCTTCTCGATCAGCTCCGGCTTGATCGCGCCGCCCATACCTCCGACGCCCGGCAGATACCAGTTGAACGTGCGGATATGATGGAACGTGGCAATGGTCTTGAGCCCTTCGGCGCGCAGGGCCTCGACATATTCGCCGTAGCAGTCGCGCTTGGGGCCCATATTCCTGGTGTTCCAGCGGTTCACCTTGCTGTCCCACAGCAAAAAGCCATCGTGATGCACCACAGCCATGCCCGCGTATTTCGCGCCGGTAGCCTTCATCAGCTTTGCCCATTCGGCGGGGTCCCACTTTTCGGCCTTGAACAGCGGCACGAGCTTGCGATACCCAAACTCCTTCGGGTCGCCGTACGTCTGCGTGTGATGCTTGTTGACCCGCGAGCCTTCCTCGTACATTCGCTTGGCGTACCACTCGGTCTCGAAGGCCGGTACGCTATAGACCCCCCAGTGAGTGTAAATCCCGAATTTCGCATCCAGCAGCCACTCGGCGGGCTCATGCCTGAGCGATTCCCACGTTGGCTTCACCGGTCCGGCGGCGAGTGCCGCCTGCCTCGCAAAAACAAGCCCCAACGCCTGTGTTAATAGAACATACGTTACTGCTTTACGTATCATGGGCGTGCCTCGTCATCTACGGTATTCGATTGATATTTCCTGCGTGGCCTGACAAATGGCGTTGCCGGCTACAGCCGCCAGGGGGCGCGCATGGGCCGGCTTTTCATCTTGTCCGCTTCGGGGTCGTTCACGAATTGCTCCGCTTTCGGGTCCCACTTGAGCGGCCGTTTGAGCCAGTAGGCGATATTGCCCAGGTGGCAAACGGTGATGGAGCGGCAGCCGACCTCGGCGTCACTGGCCGGGCGGTTGCGCGTTCGGATGCACTCCAGGAAATTGTCGGGGTGGTTCGTGCTTTCGTAGAGATGGATTTCATCGGGCCGCAGCTTCTGCCGCAGCAGCGAGTCAGGCCATGCGACGAGGTGGTCCCGGCTGACTTCGATTTTGCCTTCGGTCCCGGTGAACAGCACGCCCGGTACCTCTTTGCCGATCTTGTCGCGCGTCATGATCGTGCCGTTGGCGTATTTATAGGTCAGCACCGGATAGTCCTTGCCGTCGGGCGGGATGATCTCGACCGGCCCGCTTTCGTCCATGCCCATCGCCCACTGGGCGACGTCGAACATGTGCGCGCCCCAGTTGGTCATCTCGCCGCCCGAGTAGTCGCGGTAGGCCATCCAGCCGCCCGGCGCGATCTTCGAGGTGTAGGGCCGCCGCGGGGCGGGTCCCAGCCATGTATTCCAGTCGAGCCAGTCGGGTTCCGGCTCGCCCGGCGCGTCGCACGACCAGGCCGGCGGACCGCCGACGTTGACCGTGATGGATTTGACCTGGCCGATGTACCCGTTGCGGACCAGCTCGCAGGTGAAGCGAAACTCGTGCCACGAGCGCTGCTGCGTGCCGACCTGGTAGATGCGACCGTAACGCTTCATGGTATCGGCCACGACGCGGGCTTCTTCGATGGTCAGCGTCATGGGCTTTTCGCAGTACATGTCCTTGCCGGCTTTGGCCGCTGCGATGCACGGCAGGGCGTGCCAGTGGTCGGGCGTAGCCACCAGCACCGCGTCGATGTCCTCTCGCGCCAGAAGCTCGCGGAAGTCTTTGTACTCAGCGCAGTCGCTGTTGCCGTAGTGCTTGTTGATTATGTTGCGGGCGTTGTCGCGGTTGTGGGCGTTCACGTCGCAGACGGCCACGAACTGCACCTGGGGCCTGCTGAGGAAGCCGCCGCCCTGGACCCAAATTCCGCCGCCGATGTGCCGCGTGCCCTGGCCGCCCGTCCCGATGGCCCCCATGACGATTCGTTCGCTCGCCGCCGGCCGAGCGCCCGAGCCGATGGCCGACGAGGCTATCGCATAAGGCAGCGCTACCGCCGCCGTGCTCTTGATAAACGTTCGTCTGGTTATTCTGTTATTTCTCATGATTGTCACTCCTTTTTATCAGCAGAATGAGTGCGATTCATCGTACCCTACGTGCCTTAGCACATCGTTAGGTCATGTTGTTAAGAAGAACTCCTCCACGAAAGTTGCGACTGTAATGATATAGTCTGCAATGTCTAACATCCCGCCAGAGTCTATTGGTTCGGTTTGTCTCTTTAATCCGCTCTTCGCTTTAGCAGAATACTTTATACGGTGTGCCTTCAGGTCACGCAAATAGGGGCCGGCCCACTCCGAGTGCATTATTAGATTGCGTTTTTCTTCTGCGCGGAAGCACTGTTTCTGGATTTCTTCCCAACACTTGAGGGTATCCCTATCGCCGACATTGAACTTCCATTGCCCAGATAAATGTTTTACCAAAGACGATAGAATATAGACTTTGCTTTTGAATGATATTTCTGAGGTTACGATGCGCCCTCGTTCTTCATCAAGTTGAAGACATTTCACTATTCCATTTGAAATCTGGGCCTCTAGTTCCGAGAAGTTAAGCACGATTCTGCCTATGCCAGCGGAAAAGGAATCTGGGTCACCCGTTCTTTCTTCGAATGTGTCTCCGGTGAATTCCGGATTTAAATAATATTCGTCTTCATTCATCATCTAACACAATAATGTACAACACCTTCTGCCTGCAATTACCCCTGCACAAAATAAGTCCTGTAGGATGGGCAAGTTTCCTGCCCATGTGGTTACCGGGCCGCGGTTTCCAGCACCAGCACGGAATCCATCTTGTCCGGAGCCGTTTGAGGCAGGGCGATAGACCATTTCCCTGCGTCCTGCTTTACGTTGAGCGTTTTCTTCTGCGGGTCGGCCAGAAGGTAAGCCCTGGTCACCTTCTCTTGGATCGGCGGCAGCTCGAACGAGCCGGCGGGCCACTTGAACAGGTGGATGTACAGCCTGCCCGGCCTGGTTGTGCAGCGCCAGTCCGTCCTGGCCTTGAAGGCCGGATTGCCCTTCTTGTCTTTGCGCGCGGGGTCCGGCGTGCCCAGCTCTTCGCCGAATGGGGTTGGGCCGGCGCCGTAGATGGCCTCGCCGTTGACTTTGAGCCAGCGACCCACGGCCCGCAGGTTGTCCTGGCTGGGCTGCGGGATCAGGCCCTCGGCGGTCGGGCCGACGTTCAGGAGATAGTTGCCGCCTTTGCTGACGATGTCCACGAGCTTAAACGTCAGGTCCTCGGGGCTCTTCCAATCGTTGTCGTAACTCTTGTAGCCCCACGTCTTGTTCAGCGTGGCAGGCACCTCCCAGTCCTCGTGAACCACTTCGTTGGGAATCGCATTATCGCCCATCGAGCGGTAATCGCCCTTGGTGCCAAGCCGGCCATCGATCAGGCAGGCGGGCTGCAACGTGTGGACGATGTCGAGGAATCGCTGGGCGCGGTCGTTAACGTCCATCATGCGGGCCGTGTCGAACCAGATCAGACAGACGGGACCATAGCCGGTGAGCAGCTCCCTGACCTGCGGCTCGGCCTTCTGGCGCAGATAGTCGTCGTATGCGCCGCTCTTGCTCTTTTCGGCGTCGGGCGGGAAGTCCCAGGTGTTGCCTGCGCCGCCCGGCTCGTGCCAGTCCTGCGACTGGGAGTAGTAGAACCCGAATCGGATGCCGTGCCTGGCGCAGGCCGCCGCCAGCTCCTTCAGGGGGTCACGCTTGAACGGCGTGGCGTCCACGATGTTGTACTTGCTGGCCTTCGAGCCGTACATGGCGAAGCCGTCGTGGTGCTTGCTCGTGATGACGATGTATTTCATCCCCGCGTCCTCGGCAAGCTGCACCCATTCCTCGGCGTTGAACTTCACGGGATTGAACTGGCCGGCCAGTTGCTCATATTCTTTCACTGGAATTTTGGCCCGGTTCATAATCCACTCGCCGATACCGGCGATCTGCTGGCCCTTCCAGGTTCCCGCAGGCACGGCGTACAGCCCCCAATGAATGAACAATCCGAACTTCGCTTCGCGGAACCACTTCATCTTCTGGTCTTGTGACATCTCGCCGGCGGCCCGCACAGTGCGGGTCGCGCCGCTGAGGGCGATTGCCGCCGCAACACAGAGCAGACATGAAATCCGTTGAGCTTTGAAAGTTGTCATTATCTATCTCCTTTACAACTGATAACCTTGGGCGGTTTAATCCGCGTCTAACATCTGGAGTTTATCGCGATGGTCGCGGGCCGTAGTGCGGCGGTTCCCGGCCGAGTTCATAGCAACCCAGGTCTGGCGACTTACCTGTAAAACCATCGGTAATCTGAGCAAGAGCAATCCCCGCGTCAACAACCTTGGCCCCATTGGCCAGCCGCAGGTCGTAGTCGGGCGGCTCATAGCTCTTGCCCTGCTCCGGCGGCCCGGCCTTCACGAAAATATCGTAGTCCGCCAGCATCCCGTGCTCTTCGAGGCCCGTAGCCCTGAAGAACGCCTCAAGGGACTGATACCGTCCAACCTTCCCCTGGTAGTCCTTCCAACTGATGAACCGGTCGGGCTCGTTGCGGCGGTAGGCGTCGTAGTCCATCGTGCTGTAGGCCGTGGGCGAGCCTGACTCCATCGCGTATCCTGCGCCGCCCATGAACAGGTTGTTGCGAAAATGGCCGTTCTGCCAGATGGGCGGCGGACGGAAACCTTGCCCCGCACAGCAGGATGTGTTGTTGTAGGCCAGGATACCGGCAGGGTAGTTGTTGAGCTTGTAGCTGAGACTGGTAATGCCGTAAATCTCGTTGCGAATCAGATAGACCGGACCGCCGTAGAACGGCTGCGTGGACATCCCCGTGTGGGCGTTGTAGCAGCGGTTGCGATAGAAGCGTACGTTGTGGCAGCCGTAGTCTGCTTCGAACGTGTCGTCCTGCGCCCAGGACAAATCGTTGTTGTAGAAATCGATATTCACGCAGTGTTTCAGCACGTCATCGGCCGGCGGGCCGAAGTTGTAAATCGCCGCCGCGTCGCTGAATCTCGTGATGCGGTTGTAGCAGATCACGTGCCCCTGGCCATAGACATTGACGCCGGTGTGCCCGGGGCTCATGTACGTAACTGGCGGCCTCGGATACCACGTTGGGTTGATACCGACGATATCATTGTCGGCGATGTACCAGTTCCTGGAATCTTTGCACCCGGTGTTGATGCCATAGACCACGTCGTGAATCTTGCATCGGCGAATGACCAGTCCGTCGGAGCCGCCGGGCTTTGCGGCATAGACAGCCGTATTGGCGCTGCGGAAGGTAAGGCCCTCGAAGTGCAGGTGATGCGCCCCGTTGAGCGTCACAATCGACGACCTGCCGCCGACGCCGTCGGCTTCGAGAGTTGCCTCGCCAACCTCCGGGCCGTGAAAGACGATGGGCTTCTCGGCTGTGCCCGATTTGTTCAACACGAAGGGGCCTTTGTAGATGCCGGGGCGAAGTTGAATGACGTCGCCGCTCTGCGCTTGCTCGAAAGCAGCCATCAGTCCCTTTTCGACGGTGGCCTCGATGGTTCGCCCGCCGTCGAACGCCTTCGGTACCGCCCGGGTGGCCGCCTCGATGATTTTCGGCTCGGCCGGCGCGCCCCCGTCAGGATCGCGCATGGCGAAACGAACTTCATAAGTCGTCGCCGGTTCCAGAAACAGCACACTTCCGGCGAACAGGTTGCCCGTTCGATAAGGCCCGAATTGCTGGTTCGAGACCTCATGATGGACGCGCAGCATCGGCAAAGCGTCCTTCCACTGCTTTTGTCCCTTCTTGCGGAACTCGACGGCGACCGAGGCGTTGCGGTTGCTGTCGCCCTCGATGTACCACCGAAAGCCCAGGTTCTCAAGGGTGGGAGGATCGACGATGAAGCGCTTGGGCGTGACCTCGTTCATCTCCGGCCCGACGGTAAACCCCACCAGCGGCGGCACCTCCCGCCGCTCGCGAGCGGACATCGCCGTTGCCAACAGCCCCACGACCGCCGCTACCATCACGACCTTCTCAAGACTCGCGCACGTTTTGTTCAGAATTTTCATATAGAATTGAAAGCAGGGCCAAACTATATCCGCCAGGGGGCGCGGGCGGGGCGACGGGTCATCCTATTGGCCTCGTCGTCGCCGATGAACTGCTCTTTTTGCGGGTCCCACTTGAGCGGCCTGTCGAGCAGCATGGCGATATTGCCTAAGTGACATACCGTGCCCGAGCGGTGCCCGATTTCAGCGGTACAAATCGGGTCCTTGCGGCTGCGGACGCAGTCGAGGAAGTTTCGTTTATGGTCCCGGCTCTCGTAAAGACGTTTCTCGTCAGGCCCTATCACCGAGGTCAGCAGCGACTTCGGCTCGGCCTCCAGTTTGCCGCGATTGACATAGATCCATCCTTCAGTGCCCTCGAAGCGCGTACCGCCGCCTCCGGACTTGAGGAACATCTTAACGCCGTTGGCGTAAATGTACTCGATGTCCGCTTTTAGTGCGGTGGTGAACAGGCCGGTCTTCGGGAACTCGCCCTTGCCGACGATTTCCACCGGCCCGGTGTTGTCGGACTGGTTGCCCCACTGGGCGATATCCAGATGGTGCGCGCCCCAGTTGGTCATCTGTCCGCCGGAGTAGTCGAGTATGAAACGGAACTGGTAGTGACATCGCTGGGTGTGGTACGGCGCCCACGGGGCGGGCCCCAGCCACAAATCGTAATCAAAGCCGTCCGGCACGGGCTCAGGGGTCCAGGTCGGCTCGCAGGTCCGGTTATTATTGGAGATTCCGACGCGCATCGTTTGTAGCTTACCGATGCGTCCGTTGACGACCAGCTCGCAGGCCTTGTGAAACTCGGCGCTGGACCGCTGCTGCGAGCCCGTTTGCAGGACGCGGCCGTAGCGTTTGACCTCGTCGGCCAGCCTGCGGCCCTCGGCAATCGTCAGCGTCAGCGGCTTTTCGCAATAGACGTCTTTGCCCGCGCGCACAGCCGCCATTGCGGTCGGCACGTGCCAATGGTCGGGCGTGGCGATCAGCACTGTGTCGATGTCGCTGCGGGCCAGCAGCTCGCGGAAATCCTTGCAGCACGCCTTCGCATCGAGACCCGCCGCCTGGGCGGCCTTTTCCGCGTGGCTCACATCGACGTCGCATACGGCCACGACCTGACAGCCGCTCTGGCCCTTGAAGCCCTTCATGTCACTTGTGCCCTGGCCACCCGTGCCGATGCAGCCCATAGTGATGCGGCTGCTCGGCGCATCGGCGCCGAAGACCGACGAAGGAACGATTGCCGGCCAGGCCAGCGCGGTGCCGGCCGCAGCCGCCGAACCGCTAAGGAATTCTCGACGGGTCAGTCTGGGTATCTTCTTCGTTGTTGCGCTTGTCATTGTTTTGTCTTCCCGTTTTCTAATCGAGCGATTTGATTCTCAGGTTGCGGAACTCGACGCGGTCGCCGTGGCCTGCAAAACCGATCCGGCCTGACTCTCGCAGCAGGCCCGGATGGTCCTTCTCGTCTATCGTCTTGGGCGTGCTGGCCTTCTCGATGTCCGCGTCCACAATCGTTGTGCCGTTGAGCTTGATGGTGATTTGCTTGCCTTTGGCCATGACCTCCTGCTCGTTCCACTGGCCGACGGGCTTGAGGGCGCCGGTCTTTGCGGGAACGACGCCGTAAATCGAGCCGTGATGCTGGTAGTCCTTGAGCCATCCTTTATATCGCGGCGAGGCGTCGTCGAGGATTTGCAGCTCCATGCCGTCGTAGGCTGCGTGGCCGCCGAACGGCGTGCGAATCGCCAGCCCGTTATTGGCACCCGGGGTCAGCCGGAACTCGAACCGCATGACAAAGTTGCCATAGTCCTCGGCGGTGAACAAATCGCCGCTGCCGCTTTTCTTGGGGTCGATGATGATGGTGCCGTCCTCAACGAAGTAGCTCTTCTTGTTGCCTTCCCATCCGGTCAGGTCGGTCCCGTTGAAAAGCAGCTTGAAGCCGTCGGCCTTCTCCTGCTCGGAGAGCGTGTTGGTTCCCTTCTCGCGCGGGATTTCACGGATGTAAATGTTCCTGAAGTACAAGTTGTTGCCGTGATTTTGAAGCTCGATCTGGCCCGTCGGATAGATGGGCTTGTCGCGCTCCCAGTAATTTTCCATCACGACGTTATCGACGACCAGCTCGTCGTTGAGCATGACGGTCACCAGCTCACCCATCATGAAGATGCGAAACGTGTTCCACTCGCCCACGGGCTTATCGGCTTTCTTGCTCGGCTTGCTGGGATTCTCTTTTTTCTGGTTGTTGTACAAGCCGCCCGAGCCGACATCGGCGTTTGGGCGCTCGGTGTCCCATATCTGGACCTGGGGCGAGCCGCGCAGGTAGATTCCGCTATCGCCGTCTTTCAGGATTTTCCAATCCACCAACATCTCGAAGTCGCCGTAGTCTTTGGCCGTGCACAAGCTGCGTCCTTTGCCGTCAAAGACCAGCGCGCCATCTTCGGCCTTCCAGTGCGCCCGCATGTCCTCGTCCGCCTCCTTCTGGAATTTTTTAAGCTCGTCCGGCGTGAGGGCGGCCCGCTTGGCCGGGTTGTCGTTCGGCCCTTTCAGCAGTCCTTTCCAGCCGGCCAGGTCTTTGCCGTTGAATAGCGCGACAAAACCTTCCGGCGGTCGATTCAGCTCAGCGCCTGATGCGGCGGTCAACACAAGGCCGGCCAGCAGGGCGGCGGTCAGTAATACGTTCCGGTAAGACTTGGGCTTGTTCATAGCTTCTCCTTCTTTTCATTTGTTGATGCTTGTCGAGTATCCGGCACCAGGCGTCTGGTATCGATCGGACTCTACAAAAAGGAAGGGTGAAAGACGGGATTCGAACCCGCGACCCCCAGAACCACAATCTGGTGCTCTAACCAGCTGAGCTACTTTCACCACAACACGCGTCCCCGCCAAAAACACAGATTCTATCACGCCGGCATATCTGCGTCAATGCCCATCCCGGCATGATTTCTCCGGCCAAAATCCGGCAGGAATACACCGTTTTGGGATGTAGGGGAGCCAACCTGCGGGGTGCTCGCAGGCTCGCAGTTGTTATTTTGCCGATGATACGTTACACTGGCTGGTGTTTGAAGAAAATGATGGAAATTCTGTGAAGGATACACGATGAAGCTTACATTAACGGCCATAACGATTTTGACGATGCTGGTACTGTTTTCCTGCCGGCAGAAAGAAGAAACGCCTCATCAGCAGGCTCAGCCCCAGGAGCAGGCCGAGGCCGACGTCAGCGTCCACACGGCGGTGGTTCAGGAGGTTCTTCAGGCCGCGGCCTACACGTATTTGAACGTTAAAGAGAACGACACGAACTTTTGGATCGCCGTTACGAAAAGAGAAATACAGCCGGGAGCGACGATTTCCTTTGCCGAAGGCCTGGAGATGAACAACTTCCAGAGCAAGGATTTGCAGAGAACGTTCGAGAAGGTCTATTTTGTCGATCAGGTTGCCGGCGACGCGCCGTCAACTTCCGCCGACCAGCCGTCTATGGGCACAACTCACCGAATGAAGCCCGCAATGGAAAAGCAGGCCATTTCGATTGAGCCGGCCAAAGGCGGAATATCCGTCGGCGAGCTGTTTGCCAAAAGAGATTCATACGCCGCAAGGACCGTTCTAATCAGGGGCCAGGTCACGAAAATCAATCGCGCAATCATGGGGAAAAACTGAATCCACCTCCAGGACGGCACCGGCGATTCGGGCAATTACGATTTGACGGTCACGACCAACGATGACGCCGCCGTCGGGGACGTTGCCACCTTCGAAGGAACGATTACCCTGAACAAGGATTTCGGCGCCGGCTATTCCTACGAAATCATCATGGAAGACGCCAAGAAAAAGACGCAGTAGGCGAAAGAGCTCGGCAACCATCGGCGCTTGCCTCGACGCCAGTCTCCGGAAATGTTTATGCTCGAAACGGACTTGGTGATTCTGTGAATCTTCAGTCCCAGGGGGAATCTTATTCAGATGGTTTTTCGTTCACGCGAATGTATCTTTGTGCGAACATCAGAAACGTCGGCCAGTTCGGTCCGGGCGTGTGCCCGCCGCTGTGCTGACGGAAGGCCACATCTGCGTCGATTAGCGTCGTCTCTATTGGAGGGAACTGCGTGGTTCCCATGTCCTTCTTTCCCAGAAGCCTGTAAACCGGCCCGGCGCCGACCGCGGCCATGAACATGCCCCTTGCGTCCACCCATGCGTCACCATTGTTCGAGCCGCCGCTGATGAACACGGGCCGCGGGGCACACAGGGCAACCAGCTCATGAGCGTCGATTGGCAAATCGCCCCAGGTTAACGGCCCGGCGTACTTCAGAAAATTCCCGGCCATCCAGTGATATTCGCCCGATCCGGCGACATTTTCCACTATCTCGCCGTAATCGCGTCTTAAAAGACTGGCGCCGCCCGCGCCGGAGGAGCTGACATAGGCGATCGCGAAGCGCTGGTCGTACGCCATAGCAACGAGCGTTGCCTTGCCGTAGCGTGAGTGGCCCTCGAGCCCGACTTGCTTTGCGTCCACCGATTTGTCGGTCTCGAAGTAATCCAGCGCGCGGCTGGCGCCCCAGGCCCAGGCTCGCAAGGCGCCCCAGTCATCGGCCTTGCGGGGCTGCCCCTTATTGCACAGACCAATGATGCCCTTGTTCAGGCCCGCGCCGTTGTCGGCCTGAATGCTGTTCGGCACGATGATAGCGTAGCCCCAGCCCTTGGCGAGCACTTGTTGTTGCCAACTGGGTCCAGGTCCGGGTCTGGCTCTGCCAAAAGCGCCGCCAAAGCCGAACTCCATCATTACCGGCACGGGACCCGTGGCGTTCGCCGGGGTGCTCAATGTAAGCTGGATGTCAACGGTGATGGGCGGATATGATGAATTGTCAACGTGACCCACGAGCTGTTTGGTGATTACGGGCACATCTGCGTTCATCTCATTGGTGGTGCTGGTTGTCTCCCAGCTCACCTTGGGGGTGTCCCTGGGGACTCGGCCATAGATTTCCCTGTCGAAGTCCTCCACGATCTCCGGACGTCTTTGATTCCACCACATCTGAGCGGTCGTAACGGCCTGTCCGTTTTTCAAAACCAGCGGATCCGGCAGATTCGGATAGGGGTTCGCCTTGGACTCATCGTAATGGGCGTAGTTCGGCGAATTGGGGTCCATGCCGTTTCTTCCCGGCCGAAGGGACTTGATGCCCAGAAGGTCCATCATCCTGCGATGATCTTCCTCAGACAAGCGCCGAATCTCCGCCCACGCCTCACTCGACGGGCCCCGCGGCGCCTGAGCAAAAGCATTGTGACTCAAAAAGAGAATCAACGGGAGGCAAATATCCACAATCGCGATGACTTTACACATCGTGCTTCTCCTTGATATATCCGACCACGCGGCCATCGCTTGTTTGTGTTTCTTTGTCATGGCCAACATTCTCATTTACCTTCATCAATGTTGCTCCAGCACAACATGACCTGCATGATATGCTACCGGACCAGCCTTCATAAGTCACGAAGTACCTCGGAGGCCCAGACTGCAAATTCAGGCGGATTCACTGTCAAATGCCGACAGCTACAAGACTCTCTAAGTGTAAAAAAAGCCTCAATATTTGACTGAAAACGGCAATTTCGTAAAAAAATCTAATTTTTTCAAATTTTGGCCTTGACCACATGACTACAACTGTAATATAGTCATATTGACTACTATTGTAATCAAGGAGAACAAATATGACACGACAAATACCAAGAATCGCGGACTCGGAGTGGAAAGTGATGCAGGTGCTGTGGGAGAAGGGGCCTCAGACTGCCAACGAGGTGGTGGACGCCCTCTCAAGGCAGGTGAAGTGGAAACCGCGAACGATCAAGACGTTGATAAGCAGGCTTGTGAAGAAAGGCGCTGTCAAAGTCACCGAGGAGGGCTACCGGTACCGGTATTCGGCCGCGGTGGATGCTTCGGCGTGTGTCCGCTCCGAGACGAACTCGTTCGTTCGACGCGTCTATCAGGGGGCAATGAAGCCCGCCCTGGCGGCTTTCCTTGAGGATGCGGACCTGTCGCCGCAGGAAATCGACGACCTGCAAAGAATCCTCCACCAGAAAAGAAAGGGATAAAGGTGGACATTATGATTCTCAATATTCAGCCGTTCTTTGAGTGGCTTGTGCAAATGACGCTCATTGCCAGTGTAGTCATCTGCCTGATTCTGCTGATTCAGAGAACACTGGGGGGTAAGCTGGGCCCGCGCTGGTGTCATGCCCTGTGGCTGGTACTGTTGATACGCATGGTGCTACCCTGGGCGCCTTCGAGCCGATTCAGTTTGTTCAATCTGGTCCCCTCCTGGGAAGGGCAGACTCAATCACGACAGCTATCTGAGACTGCCGAACGACGTGGGCCTTTTGAGGTATCACAGACTTCCGGCGCCACCGAAGCGATCCCGGCCCCAAAGCCAAAGCCCGACGTCGTAATTCAGGAGCAGGGGACTGCCAAATCTGTCGCGCCGGCTGACGAACAGGCCGGGTCGCACCGGCGCCTGGTGTGGCTGAGTCAGGCCTTGCCGGTCTTGTGGTTGCTGGGCGCCCTTGTATTCGGGGCGTACCTTCTTGTGAGCGACCTTGCTCTCTGGCGGATTGTCAAGCGTGACCGCCCACTTCTGAATCAGCCGATGCTCGAGCTTTTCGAAGAGTGCAAGGTGCAGATGGGCGTTCAGAGCCTCGTGGCGGTCGTGCCGAGCGAGCAGGTCAGGAGTCCGGGTCTGTTTGGTTTTGTAAGGCCGCGTTTGCTGCTGCCGCGGGAAATGCTCGATACTGCCACGCGCCAGGAGATGCGATACGTCTTCCTGCACGAGCTGGCGCACCTCAAGCGCCACGACATCTACCTTGGCTGGCTGGCGAGCCTGTTGCAAGTCCTGCACTGGTTCAACCCGCTGGTCTGGTTCGCCTTCTATCGAATGAGGGCCGACCGCGAGCTTGCCTGCGACGCTTTAGTGCTCACCCGAACGGGACAGGACAAATCGCAGGAGTACGGCGGGGCGATAGTAGGTCTCGTACGGCGTTTCTCGCGTTCGCATCCGCTGCCCGCTATGGCGGGAATAATTGAAAGTAAATCCCAATTGAAAAGGAGAATTGCCATGATTACACAATTCAGGAACAACTCATATCGCTGGTCACCATCGGCTCTGATTCTTATTATTGCGGTGGCTTGCTTAGCCCTGCCCGGCGCGCGGAAGAGCGCCGCCACGGCCGGGCAGAAGCCTGCCGGCCTGACGGCAGCCCCGGCGCCGTCCCAACAATCCACATTTCGAAAGGTCCGGATTCCCAGCAAGATTCGTTCGGACGCGCAGTTGTCTCCGGACGGGAAGAACATTGCCCTGGTGTCCGAAGGCAGGCTTTGGATTGTGCCGAGATCGAGCAGGCTGGGATCCGATTACCCGGGCGCCCCGAGACCGCTGGATACGGCGGGCGTGGAATCTGATTCGTACGGTTTTACCTGGTCCGCGGACGGGCAGTGGATCGCGTTTAATGGCAAGGAAGTCGAAGAAGGATACCAGCGAATCTATATTGTCTCTGCGGATGGCGGGAAGCCCAGGCAAGTACATAGGACCAACCGCGATGCACGCATAGTCAACTACCGAATGGGCCTGTCTCCCCATGGTGAGACTCTGGCTTTTGCTTCGGTTGACGCAAACGAGCTTCACATCTACACTCTCTCCGTCAAGGGAGGCTCGCCGAAGAAACTGGTTGATGCCCCGGCCAGAGAGCCTGTCTTCTCTCCCGATGGAAAGATAGTTGCGTATGTGGAAGACAAAGACTTGGGCCAGACCGGGGGCGGGCTATGGACGGTTTCTGCTGACGGCGGGACCCCGCGGCTCGTCGCCCGTGCCGGAAATGCCTCAAGTCCTGTCTGGTCGCCGGACGGAAAAATGCTTGCGTTTGTCGACTATCTCGCGCCCAGGCAAATCCATGTCGTCCCCCTGGAGCGGGACGGGGGCCCTCCCGGCGAGACGATCACGATTGACTGTCCCCAAGGCACTGACGAAGTGAGGCGTCTGACAGGATGGACGCCCGACAATGAGATCGGGGCAATACTCCTGCCTCACACGGAGTCTGCACTTTACACCCAACCGGTACAAGTCGGAATGGCGACACTCCTTACACGCGGAGGCGAGCCTGAACAACCACGATGGTCTCCCGATGGCAAGCGAATCATCTGCACGATTGACGCCGGCAACGGGCGCGACGGCTGGGTGCACTTTGGAATTGCTTGCGTGCCCGCCGAAGGGGGCGAAATTGCGACAATTCCAATTCAATCGGACACCGATATCGCCACGGTACCCTATGGTGGAGGAAACCATGTGTCTCCCGACGGAAGAACCATCGTCTTTGCGGGACAGAGAAAGCACGAGAGAGCAGATAACAATCACATCTGGACACTTCCCATCGAAGGAGGAAGACCAAAACAACTCACCAATGCCCCTGCACCGCTGACCGATTGGTATCCCTGTTGGTCGCCGGATGGGCGGAACATCGCGTTCGTGCGTGCAAACGCACCGGCGAACTGGGCTGTAGTCGGGAAGGCCGACATCTATGTCATCCCCGCAGACGGTGGAGAACCGAAACAGTTGACGTCGGAATCAGACAGGGTTTTTGAGGCTGGCCCCGTGCTGTGGTCGCCGGATGGGAAGCTCCTGGCGTATCTCTCGAGAGATAAGGACGACGACGCAGATGGAACGATCAAGGTCATCTCGCCAGACGGCGGAGAACCACGTGCTGTGGCTAAAGTGCAGGATATTTACGCCAACAAGGAGATGGCCTGGTCTCCCGATAGCAAGCGAATCGCCTGCAATGCTGTTGGTAATAAGATCGAGATCGTTTCACTTGAAAATGGAAGCATCGAGGGAATCGATCCGCATCTTACGAATACGAACATCTACCATCTCGACTGGTCGCGTGATGGCAAGAAACTGCTATTCGCAGGCTGGACAGGCGGCGATCCGGAATTCTGGCTGATGGAGAACTTCCTGCCGCAGGAGGCAGGAAAGTAGCGTCAGCCGTTTGCTTCGTCGTATATCGAGCGCCCAGAGACGAGTTTGTCTCATTTGGTTATCTTGCCTGAGAACGTGACGATGCTCAGGGGCGTCATCGGGAAAGCGATCTTGTTTTCCTTAATGGGCACGTCGCCTGTGTTTTGCAGCTTCTCGGAGGCCGAGGTGCGATACGCCTTCAGCGAAGCGATGCCGGCAAGATTCGTGAAGGTCAGATTCAGGGGCTGCTCCTGCGATGTGGGATTGATCGCCACGATGGTCAGCTCGCCGTTGCCCTCGTGCAGGAAGGCGCCCACCTGGAGGTCGCCGAATCCGGGCTGAGCGTCGATGCGGACGGCGCCCGGCCGGATGAACTTGCTGTAGTGCATCGCCGTGTAGGTCTTCGGCGTGGGTCTGTCCATGACCATGAGGGCGTGGATGGACTCTCTGCTTTCGGTAATCTGCCAGGGCACGAAGGCCGAGCAGTTGCCGGCCACCAGCGCGTTGTGCAGGGCGTTGCCGATGCCTCTTCGAATGGGGGCCGGCCAGGCGTGTCCGCCGGTGCCGCCCTCGGTGATCCAGAAGGGTTTGCCCGTATCGGCGATCAGGTCCCAGAACATGCGGGACGACGTGGCGGACATTTCGGGCAGGACGCCGTCTTCGTAGCCGTGCGTAGAGAAGACGTCGAGGGCCGCCAGGGCGCTGGGGTTATCCTTGATGGCTTTGACATAGGAGCCGGTGCCGCCCTCGTACAGATGGCTGGTCATCGTTTCGGGCCCGAAGATTTTCACCTGCTTGTAGCCCGCCATATTCAGCATCTCGCGGAGCATCGTCACGATGGTGACATAGTCTCTGGCGTCCCATACGCAGCTTTCGAACGACTGGGTAAACTGCACCTCGTTGCCGGGGCTGACGGCGTAAAACGGCACGCCCTGGCTCTCGTGGAGCTTGACGTATTCGACCATCCACTTGCAGAAATGCCGGAAGTAGTTCGGATCGACGCGGTTGTTAATCTCGCCATAGTCGCCGGCCCGAATGGCGCCGGAGCGCTTGTCCGTGATGGATTTGTTCAGCTTCATCCAGGCCGGCGGGCTCCAGACGGTGCCGATGATCTTGACGGCCGGATCGAGCTTGCGGATGCCCTGGCCGAAGTCGATGAAAATCTGAGGCCGGCCGCCGCTGGCCCCCATGTCGAAATCCTCGTAGCGGATTTGCGCCCAGTCCTCCGTCGGCTTCTCGAACGTCGGGCCCCACATATTCACGCGGAGCATGTTGCATCCGACGTCCTTGACGTAGAGTCTCTGGAATTCTTCGGTCCGGTAGAGCTTGCGGAAGGAATCGGTCCAGGCCACGAGGCATGTGCCGAAGCCTTCGATTGTCTGATACCGCCGGCCTCCATCCACCGTGACATCCACGGCCCGGGCCGGCCGGCCGGATGCGAAAATGCTTAAAACCAACAGAAGGGTAATGACGCGTTTAGGTCTGGTGCGCATGATTATCTCCTTTCAACTCGCCTCGCGCGTCCGGCCGGCAAAATCGGGTTCACGGGCCGGACGCCATTTACTGATTATACGTTATTTAGCCCTCCGAGGCAAGATAGATTGGCGATAATCCCTGCCAACCCACGACGTTACGTTCGTTCTACATACTATCTACTGCCTGCATGCCGATATTGTTCGGGTATCGAGTATCGCGTCGAGCTTGACATCCGCCGGCCGCGGCACTACCCTAATCCCGGAAAATGGGTCCTTCGGCTAAGGTTGGGCATTAAGATGTGTATGGATTTTTGCCGGAATTCGTTCGGTTCGCAAGCGGCGGGCAAGCGCCTTCGCGGTGGATTTACGCTGGTTGAGCTGTTGGTGGTGATAGCGATTATCGCGCTGCTGCTGTCGATTTTGATGCCGTCGCTGCGAAAGGCACGGGCCATCGCGGCCCGCGTCGGCTGTGCGCACGGGCTCAAGCAAATCGGCCTGGCGGTGGATATGTACCTTGCCGGCAGCGAGAACACGTACCCGTGCACCGAGGACCCGGTCTCGACGCAGCCGGCCTACTGGCTGTGGATGGGCCGCGGCTGGCGGCGGTTCGTCGAGCCGTACCTGGGCGGGCATATCGACGCGAATAATCCCTCCGTGCTGTACTGCCCGCAGGACCGCGTCGCGCGCGACAAATACGAATCCACCAGCTACGCCTACTCGATGGCGTTCTACCACAGCCCGCAGCAGATCGACGCGATGAGCACCCCGGCCGATACGTACTCGAACCCGCAGCCGTCCATCCCTCAGCGAAGCGCCGACGTCGCCCGCCCCTCCGGCAAGATTCTCATCGGCGAATGGCAGAGCAATCACGTGCCTATTAAGGAGGACAAAGCATGGTGGTGCTGGGAGGGCGAGCGGAACTACCTGTTCGCCGATGGCCAGGTGAGCTTCCTGAAGGCCCGGCAGATTCGCCCGGCGCGCGACGAGCTGCCCGATGCGAACCTGACCCTCCACGGCATCAAAGGCGCCGACTGGCCGTGAGCACCGACGGACGAGGGACGTAGGACGATGGACGTATTTTGACACGGATTTACACCGATGGACACGGTCATTTCAATCAGCATTTGGTAGGGTGGCGGCTTGCCCCACCGGCGTCTGTTATTCCGAGCGCAGCCCGTAGGGCGTAGTCGAGGAATCTATTCAAAACCAGTCATTGCGAGCCGACCGAAGGTTGTCGCGGCAATCTTCCTTTTATTGTTATGCCAAGTGCACCGCAGCCTCGGGTCTGTTTTTTTTGTTAAAGATCTGTTGAACAAACGCCGTGTTTTATGGTATAATACAACAGTGGGGGGAGGATACAATCGAATACTGCGCTTGCAGACACGCGTTCTGACTCCGGCGTGCCGGTTTTTGCCGCCCGGAGCGTCCTTCTTATGGCCCGCAAGAAAACCCGCAAAATGGCTAAGCCCAGATGCGACAATTGCTGCTTTTCGACCTTCGCCGCCGGTCCCGGCCGGGCCGCCCTGATCTGCCGACAGAAAAAAGGCTCCGAAGGCCGCTGGACGATCTGCTCGCCGCTTGATACGTGCCCGAGCTTTTACCCCTCGCGGACCGCCGGCGCCCGCAGCCGCAGCCCGCGCCTGATCCCGCTGACGCGGGGCAAGTTCGCCATCGTCGATGCCGAGGACTATCCGCGCCTAAGCCAATATACCTGGTTCGCGGAAGGGACGAGCCGGAATTGCTACGCCGCCCGAAAAGCCGGCGGCAAGAGCATCAAGATGCACCGCGAAGTCATGCAGGCCCCGGACCACCTGGTCGTGGACCACATCGACCATAACGGCCTGCACAACCGAAAGCAGAACCTGCGGCTGTGCACCTTCGCCCAGAACTGCCGAAACACCCGCCGGACTGCCAAGTCGAGCTCGAAATACAAAGGTGTCTGCTGGAACAAAAGAAACCGCAAATGGGCGGCCGCTATCCGCTTCGAGAACAAGACCTACCACCTCGGCTACTTCGATAACGAGCTCGACGCCGCCAAAACGTACGACGAAGCCGCCCGCCGCCTGCACGGAGCCTTCGCCAGCCTGAATTTCCCGGATCAACTTACTTAGACAGGATTAACACGATTTACACGAGTTAAATGATTTGGTCAATCCTGTAATCTTGTTGGGAATTCAACCACGAATTAACAGCCGGTAAAGAATAAGACTGGCGAAAAGTAGCCAAAAAGAGTTGTACTTGCCGGCAAAAGTCGCTATCTTACTGAAAAAGAAGATCGGCCGTTAAGCCGAGTCCTATAGCGGTAAGAACGTCTGTTAGAAACAAGAGAAGGAAATCGATATGAATATCTATGTAGGAAATCTGTCGCCTGAGACAACGGAAGACGATTTGCGTCAGGCCTTTGGAGCTTTTGGCCAGGTCATATCTGTCAAGATATTAAGGGACAGGGCTACGGGCAAATCAAACGGGTTGGGGTTTGTGGGAATGGCGGTTTCGGAGGAAGGCCAGGCCGCAATCCACGCACTGAATGGCAATAATTTCAAGGGAAACGTTATTAAGGTTGAAGAGGGGAGAAGAAAAGTAGACCATCGCAGCGACCAGGACAGCCATGAAGGTTTCGGTAGCGGTCGTGGCGACCGAGACAGACGTGATCGCGGTGACCGAGACAGACATGATCGTTTTGATCGTGGTGATCGTGGTGACCGTGGTGATCGTGGCGGAGGTCGCTACTAACAACTAACGGTCGGTCTTACCAAAGAATCTTATACGTATTCAGCGACAAGCTCCGGCGAATCCACTCAGAGCTTGCCCTGAGCATGTCGAAGGGGTAAACTCCGTCGAATGGATCGTCCGTCGTCCGTCATCTATCGTCCATCGTTGATCATCCTGCCATCGCCGGACTCGGAAATGAGTAAGGTGTCCCCCGAATTCAAGGTGTCCCCCAAGGTGTCCCCCGAATTCCATACCTTCTTCAAAAGCTTTGGGCCATGCACTTCACTTACTTCTATGGCAATTTCTGTGATTTTGTCGACGCTATATCTCACGGCAATTTCAGCAATAGGTTCCTTTAACTTACCTGATCTCGGGCCAATATCTTCCGGCCATTCTTTAAATGGCACAAATGTACCTCTTCCTCTCGGAGTAGGCTGATATATTGCAGAACCAGAATTAATTCTTGATAAGTATACTTCTGTTTGATAGTGTTTCAACAATAGCTCGGATTTTACTTTTATAACCGTATGTTCACGTTTTCTATAGCGACGAGCTTTTAATAGGCCTTTGACTCTTTCCTTTGTTGGCCAAAAAAAAACCTTTTCATTCAATTCTTCATAAAATTGTTCAGGAGTCATATCTATCAAACTTGCCTTGAGCTTTGCCAAAGGTAGAGGTCCATTGTCTCTTATTAGAAATTTCCCATACTGCTTATCTTCAAGCGAAACATAGTCTTTTCGGCAAGATGACTCTATATTTTTTCTTTCCTTCCCAGTTATCCTAAGTAAATCAAGAATTGCACTTGTACTTAACAATCCATATCGTTTGATGCTTTCCCAGGTATCTGCTTCAGCCATGTGGAAGAGATATGGATAGTGCTGACAGAATAATTCAGGGGTCATATTTACCACGCTCTTCGATCAATAATATTTCTATACTCAAACCTTGTTGAAATTAGAGATACAGGTGCACAGGCAACACTTTCAACATCCTCTATGAATCTAATGGTTTCTTCTGTAAGTTGCTCGAATCTTCTGGCTTTTTCATTCTTTTTGCTTATATAGTCCACAAATGTTAGCGCGATATCTGTAGGGGCATTCAAACAGGAAGCTTTTCTCAGCTCCGCCCATTCAAATTCCCCAACTCTTCTTTGTTTATTTGACGTTGACCCTAACTCCTTCTTTTTAATCTCATTTCTCTTAAATCCTGCTCGTTTTTCTACTTCCCACCATTTTATTTCTCTGAGTGGGCCTGACGTTTTACCAGATGGACTTTCAACTCTAATCGGATAACATCTACATACCATAACTATTTTTCGGACTCTGCTTGGGGATATACCCGCCTCTGCCAGACATCCAGCTACTGTTGTGTCCCTTGATGTTACGAACGGATAAAAACCATGATAAAGACTTAGAGCTTATCCCAGTAGACCTGTGGCACGGTAGGTAATGAGAGCACAAACCAGATGAAGCAAACCCAGATAGTTTTCCGGTTTCTTCTCCCAGCGTATGAGGATGC
>Ga0315295_10000289_pt1 | contig 42414 bp, 66 predicted proteins | sample YL17G14_0_MG_FD_204453 | JGI IMG/M metagenome (GOLD analysis project Ga0315295, IMG submission 204453) | Sediment microbial communities from Yellowstone Lake, YNP, Wyoming, USA - YL17G14_0 | ecosystem: Environmental > Aquatic > Freshwater > Lake > Sediment | place: USA: Wyoming | collected...
TTCCTCCAGCCCAATAAGCTGTAAACCATGCCTTATCAAATTGATCTAAGAAAGTAAACACAGTTAATATTTCTGAAATTTCAGCGGCTGCACCGCCAGCATAAGGCGTTGCCTTGTACTGATAACTATTATTACTTGTCATAATAGACAAAGGCGAACTAGTTCTAGGAATAGTTACATTTGTATAAATTACACACGCTGTTATGACATACTTACCAGCAAAAGGAGCTATAAACTCTAATCTTCCACCTACACCAGGATTTACAGAAGTTCTATTATCGAAACTCTTTGTAAAGTCTGCATCAAGAAAAGTATAAGGAGTTCCATCACCAGTAACAGTTGGTGTATTAATAGTCTTGTAATACTCAAATCCAACTGCTCCATTAGTACCCAATTTTCCCGTGTCATCCACATACACAACTGACGCCGTCGCTGCCACATCCTTATTGTATATTCCATACATATATGCAGCATTAGTACCAGATTGTACTAAAAAATTAACTGGATCTGGGTGAGTTTTATCTGGCCCAACAACTGTCCATACTTCTCGATATCCTATTCTCGTTGTGCAATTCTCTGCTGCTTCACCTGCTATAACTGTTGTCGCATTTCCTAGTACAATATTGTGATTAGAAGTTGCATACACATTTCCCGCTTGATAACCAATTAAAATTTGGTCAGCACCAGTCGTTAAGGCCGACCCAGAGCCACTTCCAACACAAGTGCATCGAGCAGCCGAGGTAGCAGCAGTCATCGAATTTTTTCCAACGGCTACGTCATCAGTTGCATTAACTACCGCATCTAAAACGTTCATTCCGATACCGACCAGCGAAACACCGCCTACACCCGCTAATACACCAGATTGCCAGCCCAAAAACGTGTTCCCAGTGCCGTAATTGTGCATAAATCGGTCATTAGAATGACTAACAGCTCCTAAAGCATAAATTCCATCAACAGCATTTGTTTTAGGTTGGAGAATAGATGTATCTAAGTTAACAGTTATGTCTCTACCAGCTAAAACAGCAACAGTATTTATATTTGCTCCGCCCTTAACGCTAAAGTTAGGTAAAGCAGCATTTACTACAAAATTGCCAACATCTCCATCTACAGCAATTTGAACTATTCCACCTCCTGGAACAGCCTGCGTTGAAAGCTTGCCATTAGAGCCACATGTGACCATTAATGGCGCGGGACCCACGACTGAGCCGTAGATTCCAGCGATATAGCAATCTTCTTGGTCGTTTGCACCCACGCCCATGTTACCTATACGGATAACTCCACCATGTCCCCCTAGGGTTCCATCAGCAACGTTACCTGCATTAGCTATACATATGTTATTGCTTTGTGCGCCATTGTAGTTCCAGCCCCCATGGTAGCCTATTGCTGTATTATAATTTCCAGTTTGTAATTGACCGAGAGAGGCGGCACCTAGCGCACAATTTTTTGCACCAGTTTGGTTATTCTTCAAGCAAAAATATCCAATGGCCGTGTTTCTATCTCCAGGACCAACGTTAGTTAAAGATTGTAATGTTTGAAAACCTAGCGCAGTATTGTATTGTGATTGGGCTGTGTTTATTGCAAAACTTCCAGAATCTTCGCCCACAAACACATTTGCTACCCCGTAATTATGGAAAAATCTTGATCCACCTAGTACTATTTGCCCACCTACTCCTGCACCATCTGTATCAGGTAAAATTAATTTACCTATAGTTGCTATTAAATCTCCGCCAGTAGATTGAACTTCATCTGCTGCGTGTAAAAATCCTAATAAGGTAACATCATCTGTTACATTTACAGTGACTTTATCTATCGTTGTATTCGTGTAAATATTTTTTCCGCCTTCAATCTGAACGGAAGCTGCTGTAGCTGGCACATCTACTGGGTCATCACCTGTTAACCTAGCAATACCTCCACCACCTCCACCAACTGCCGACATATCTATAGAAGTAGGATCAGTGGCAACATCGAATAATATAGTGCCATTCGTTGATTTAAGAGTTTTGTATGTACTTGCTGCACCTGCTCCATTACCTCCAATAACCTGTAAATTAGTAGCACTTCTATCTAGATTTACCGTTACAATATTTGCCACGGTTCCATCTGTATTGATTAAATCTCCACCAAGAACAGATAATGCTCCAGCAAGAGGAACTACAGGCCCTCCAATATCAGTAGGGATATTAGTTACACCAGCTATACCTCCAGCATGTGCCGTAAGGATAATAGCTCCAGTGATAGGATCTATTGCCGTAGTAACTGTTGGCAAAACAGGGTCATCTGGCTGAAAAGCTAAGAATTGAGGAGCTGCTGCACCCATACCAGTAAGAACAGTACCTGGCGCACCTTGTACACCTATAGGATTTCCAGTTGCGTCAGTAAATATTACGCAATCTGGGGCTATATCATCTACATAGCACTTACCATCTTCGTCAACTAAAACTAACCCAGTATCTTTTACAGGAACTTGAGCAATACCATTCCAGATACCAGCGGCAAAAAATTTGTCTTGCTCTGCTGCTCCCACGCCCATGATACCCAAACGAATGGTGTGATTATCAAGATTTTCGCCTAATGATCCTACCAGAATGTTGTCCGACTCGTCGTTTACAAGGTTTAGGCCGCTATTAAATCCGATACTTATATTATCCGTACCATCCAATAAATTGGTCAACGCCTGACTGCCTAGGGCCGTGCATCCAGCAGATTCGTGAATTGAGTTAAGGGCATCTTTTCCCTGAGCCGTGTTATTTATAGCAGTAACTACGTCTAAGGTTCTATTTCCGCATGACATACCACAAAAAGTATTTGTATGGCCATAAGCATATAAAAAGTCTTCGCCACCTAGACTGTACATACCCTCAGAAGCCGTCTGATTTGACGCAGGTTGAAAGATACTACGATTAAGGTTCACAGATAAGGTGTTAGCGTCTATCGTTCGCGTAGTGTTAATATTGATGTATGGTAGATTGCCTCCATAGACATTTATGTTATCAAGTCCATCTGGTATAGCTATATTTCCATCATCAGCACGAAGGTTGCCACCTCCGCCACCTCCACCACCTTGTGGATACAGTTTTAACCATCTAGCTGCTTTAGGTGCAGTCCATCTAGCTAAATACCAAAGTTCATCTGGTATAGGATTAGCTATATCTCTTCTAACTTCCCAGAAATCTCCAAGTTTAACTCCTTGACTATCTCCAGTCGTTGGGGCTTTATCATGAATTTTCATATTAGGGGGTGAATCAGCCCATACACCCATATAAGTAAATGATCTTGTTATAGATTGAGGCATGTTTTCTCCTTATGCTCCAAGTTTTATATCAGTGAAATAAGGCACATACACAACAGTAGTACCTAGGTACATTTTTAAATATCCACCAAAGACAGGAGGTGTTGATCCAGAATTAGGAGTTATTTCCCCAGCTCCAGTGCCACCACCTGTATAAGACACGTTCGTTAACATTGTCTTACCAGATAGGCCAGTCCCATGATCTGCTTGAGCAAATGGTGCTTTTGAGAAATCATCTATCGTCTCTAATGCGGATTGAACGTTTGCTTTGCTGGCTAAATACCACAAAGACCAGGTAGCCGGTGTAGTTCCATAATCCACGTACCAGAATTTACCAACATCATGCATGATGTAATCATTTTGTGTTGGTTCCCATGTCATGAAAACCGTATCCGGTGGATTTAACGCATTTACCCCAAGACTTCTTAAACCTGAATTATTAAAAGGCATTTTATCTCCCCAATTTTAGGGGGGATTAGCCCCCCCATAATAAAACTAAACAATAGTCCAGTTGCCTTCGCTTGAAATAACTTCCCATTCAGTATTAGCAACGATACAAAGAAGTTGCGCGCAATCATGTAGATTGGTTGCAGTCATTGTACCTCCAACACCTATTGTTGTGCTTGAAGGGCCAAAATGAATCTGCTGCAAGGCATTTTGAGCTACCACTGTCAATCCTGCGCCTTTGCCTGCAATCTTTATTACAGTTCCAAAAGCGGCTGTTGCGGGCAATGTAGCTGTAATTGCAGTTGCATAGTTCATTACATAGCCTTCATTGGCTGCAAGAGCTTGTGTAGCTGCTGTAACTTCATTCCAAGGTGTTAAATCAATAACTGCTTCAAGGTTTAATGTACCTGCGCCTGGAGTAAAAGTAATTGTGTTGCCTGAAGATGTAAGAGTCGCAAAAACCGGATCTGCTGCGCTACTGCCTAGAAGGACCTGACCATCAGTACCCACGGTTATTGCAGTAACTGCACTTGCACCACTACCGACTAATACGGAATGGTCTGTAGGACTAGCTACGCCAAGACCACCTTTAGTTACCTCTATGGGTAAACCGGAACCTATCGCATTTATAGTTGCCATAGATTGCCTTTCGAATTAGGGACACTTCGTGTCTTCGACATGTAATGTCCCGATTAAACATATTATACGCCATGTTAAGCTATAGTTATGTTTCCACTTGATCTAATAACTACCCAGTCAGTATTGGCAGTTATGCACTGTACTTCTACGCAATCATATCTGACCGTAGCGGCAAGATAACCTGTTACCCCAGTAGTTGTGTCGGATCCAATAAAATGTATTGTCTGCCCTGCGTTTTGAGCAAGTTGCCATAGCCCCGCACCTTTACCAGTAATTGCTATTTTTTGACCTACCGTTGCTGTTGCAGGTAGTGTTACCGTGACTAAAGCTACATTGTTTGTGATATATCCGTTATCGACCGCAGCAACTTGAGTTGTCCCCGTTACTTCCGTCCATGTCATTGCACCGCCAAGAGATGGAGGAAGAGTTGCAACTGAGCCAAATTGGCCATTACTATCGACTAAAGCTATATTCTGAGTTCCGCCAGGTGTAACTCCGTAGATACCCATAATATATGAAGCAGTATGAGTTCCAGATGTTCCTATATAAATTTGTCCACTTCTTAAAGTTGCATCTGTTCCTGTGCCAATTCTTATCACATTACTTTCAGTATCAGGCCCTGTAACATCAAAACCTAAACATATATTTGAAGCAGTTCCGGTCACATAATTTTTCCCTGCATTGCAACCAATTAGAGTATTATAACTTACTCCACTTTGAGAAGGATAACCAAGCCCTGACATTTGATATCCAGAATTAGTTCCAACAAATGTATTTCCTCCGTGATTGCCTCTTATAACATAACCTGCTTTGTACCCTATAAATACACCCCCGGAAGAATTTTGACCTAATTTCTGAAAGGCTAAACCACCAACTGCTGTATGTGTAGTTGCATTACCATTATCTGAACCAACTGATCCACACCCTGCCCCTATAAAAGTATTATAAATATCAAATCCTGTACCAGAATTATTATAGTTATTTCCTAATCCAGCCTGATATCCAATATATGTTGAATATCTGCCATCATAACAATTCTTTCCTGCTTGATATCCTAAAAAAGTTGATCCTGCTGCAGCTTTTATAATTGCTCCGGATTCAGTACCTATTGCTACTGAATTTGCAGATGTTGCTGTAAAATTTCCTGCATTTGAACCTATAAATAAATTAGATCCATAGTTATGAAAATGCCTAACTGAGTTTATCTGTATCTGCCCAACCGTACTTGTAGATGTTGGAAGTTTTAAATTTCCAGAAGTGGCTGTTATGTCGCCAGTATCTGCTGTCAATCCATTAGTACCATGCAAGACACCAGCAATATAAGCTAAGTTCTGCTGATTTTCACCGGAACCATAAGTTCCAATACGTATAACATGTTCTTCGGCTGCTCCAACGTTATTTATATAGACGTTATGAGAGTTGTTTTCTGAGCTAGACCCTGCATTATATCCAATACAGGTTGAAAATTTACCGCCAGTTCCTCCGGCTTGCGCTCCAAGGTATGTAGCATAACCAGAGTTAAAAGCGGCCGTATACCCAGCTCTATAACCAACACAAGTCATATAATCCATAGAAGCGGTTAATTGACCCATGGCTTGATAGCCTACGCCTGTTCCACATGAGCAAGCGGTTGAAGCTGCTCCTGCCCCTCCAACAAATATCGTTGTAGTAATGGCATCATTATTTCTAAGAACTATATTGCCGTTAATCTTTACGCTACCGGCTGTTGTGCTGTTCGTTGTGGGAAGCAATAAGTTTCCAGCAGTTATTGAAACATCGCCAGTAGTTGCTGTAATTCCTCCAGAAACTGATAATCCTGTTCCTGCGTCTGGAGCTGCTATGGTTGTTGCTCCTGTTGAAGCAATTGTCATTCGAAGAGTTGGCTCTGATGGTAAAGCAACTGCTGAGTCTGGATGGGTATAGAATTTAAGATCGCCAGCCACTCTGGTAGCTGCAACAGTGCCTGAGTTAGTAGAAGTTATCTTTGCCCCTGTTATGTACTGTGTACCATCGTAGCCTGTGAATCTAGCAAGCCCGAGTTCATCTCCTGATTGAATTGTAGCCGCCGCTCGTACCTTTTGGAATAACAAATCTGGCCCGGTCGCCGTATTCGTAGCATCTCTTGATATTAAAGAACCACCTATTGAGACTATGTCTCCAGCAGTGCTTGAAATATCATTTGTAGCCGTTATAGAACCACCAAATTGAGGACTTGACGTCCAAGCACAATCTGCGCCAGTAGATCCCATAATGGTTTCACCGTTAGCACCCACTGCAAGCCAATTAAGAGCTGCAGTATCGCTTGCTCCGATTGGCAAAGCGTGAATAGTCTGTAACCCCAACTTTGCTTTAAGATTTGATGGAGCTACTGCTTTATTTGTAACTGTTCCAGCAATAGTTTCTGCATCTGATGCGTATGTAACACCTGCTGGTAATACTTGAAATGTTGGTGCTGCTGCTGCATTTGCTGTAAGTACATAACCCGCATTCACAACATCATTAACCACTCCAATAACATTATTAGCAGAAGCAACTAGAACGTCGCCCTTTGCACAAGTGCTAGGGTAAGTACTTGTAGTCCAAGTAGGGTTTGATGCCGCTACTCCAGTTAATATAGTACCTGCTCCACCTGCTGCCGTAGCTTCTATTGCAGATGCGCCTCTACCAATAAGAACACCATGATCTGTATTCGTAGATGTTCCAGTTCCACCTTCTGTGGCTGCTAGATCTGTAGTAAGTTGTAATTCATTTATTACGATCTTACCTGTACCTTTTGCGGTAATATTAATGTTAATATTTGCATCAGTACCATCAGCCGACAATGTTGTCCCAGAGAGTGTTAAGCCCGCTGCTGCAACATTAGTATCAAATGTTGTTGAATATGTTGTTGTAAAAGTAGGAGTTAAAGAAACTGCTCCAGTAATCGCTGAACCAGCTCCAGAAAATATAAAATTGTTTCCATTTGTTAAAGTTAAAATATTTAATGCTGGTATTGCGTTTCCAGCAGTTGTAGTGAATGATTTAGGAACTGTAACAGGCAAAGTACCAGCTCCTCCACTAGATAGTATTTGAGACATAGTACCCCCTTAATTTTCACCATAAAATACGGCTAAAATAAAATCACCAGTAGTAGGTACGCCTTTTTGTTTTATGTAGATAGTTTCATTAACAGCTCCAAAGAATCCTCTAGAGAAAGATTGATTAGATGCAATATCTAGAATCATGTCTGTCATAGGCAGGATTGAAAATTTGTTCTTAATTCCGTTATTTGAAACCCATAACTCAGCATCAGTATGATTTTGTAATAAAAGCATTCTTGCTGGATGAATTAATGGTGCGCCTACGGCTGTATATGCAGCACCTATAGCACCGAACAGAAGAACTCTCGCTTCTTCTATATCTAAAATTGTCGCGACAGTAGAATTCATGACTTTCCCCCTTTTTTAATTTTTTAAAGCATTTGGTTTTATAACCTTGAAAGTTCTAGTTAGACCTGTACTCTTAACGGTAGACAAGACTAACGACTTAAAGATCTTAATTTGCATGTTTTCCCCTTATGATCCACACGAGTGGTAGGGAAGTTGAACGTGATTTTCAACTTCCCTCAACTTTTTCAACTATTTCTAGTTGCTCTCTTTCTCAACGATTTCCGCCACGACCTCAGGGGACTTTTCCTCTGTGCCATTAGCTACCTTTAAAGCCTCTTCATCAGCTTTAGCTTTTATCTCATAAGCCTTGCGCCAGAAAGCAAATGTAGCATCGTAGATTTCACCGTAGGGTGAACCTTCTGGAATACTAAATTGATACTTTCTATCACCTACACTCCACTCTAAGACAAAGCCCTTAGTAGTCGTTAACATGAATCTCTCCTATAAAAAATTAATTAATTAAACGCTAAATTATGCTGAAACTACGGCTACCCAAGTTGTACCTGTACCAGCAGATGTATTTATATAAATCGTAGTTGCGGCAACTCCATCTGCCCTTAAAAACAATGAACCTTGGTGTGCAGAAACAGATCCATTAGGGTCACCTGTTCCACTAAGAATTTTTACTGTATTAGCAAATATGAAACCTTTAGCTGCTGTAGAAACTTTTACATCACCAGCAACGCAATCTATATCACCAAGAGTTGACGAAATTCCTGTGCCAGCAGTAACTGTTGTACCCGCCGAAACAGTTGTACCAGCAGAAACGCTACCAGATGTGGCGACTATATTTCCTGCAACTGCTGTAATGTTGCCAGCTGTGGCACTAACTCCGCCTGTGGTTGCTGTGAACCCAGTACCAGCGGTAATTGTAGTAGCAGCACCCATTGAACCTGCGGTAGCTGTAATATTTCCTGCAACCGCAACTATATTGCCCGCTGTGGCACTAAATCCACCTGTAGTGGCTGTAAACCCAGTACCAGCAGTTATTGTTGTACCAGCAGATAAACTTCCTGCTGTGGCTTGAATGTTACCAGCAACTGCCGTAATGTTTCCCGCAGAAGCTGTAACTCCACCAGTGGTTGCTCGAAGTCCTGTAGATCCTGTTACTAAAGCACCCGCTGTAATACTGCCAGCCGTAGCTATAATATCGCCAAGTGCTGCCGTAATATTGCCTGGAGTGACTGTTACAGAACTAAAGGACGAAGCTCCACCCCCACAACCTACCCAAATATGATTATTATTTTTTATACTTGTTATTACATAGACATCATCTAAGACTTTATCTATCCATAGATTACCTATAGGTGCATTATCTCTGCTTGTAGGCGCACGTTCAGCTACCTTTGGATCTAGACCCCTATCTCTATACATAGGACTTGTTGCCATGTTATCTCCTATTACCCGAAAATCGCACTCGTGATTAGTGCAAAAATTAAAGATTTATATACGAGCCACACGCTCATTCAGGGATAACTTCGCAAATATTCTTGCTGCGCATCAATTCAACATGATAATTTGGTATATCTAGATATCACTTAGGGAAGGCGTAGGGAAGCGGTACGGAAGAAAGGAAAAAATGAACGAAGAAAAAAACATAGATCTAGAAGGAACTATGCGTTTTATATTTAATATAAGAAAAGACATACGGCACGAGGTTAGAATTCGCGCCGCACATAAGAATATTTCGATGAGTCAGTGGGTAAATAGAGCTATCTACCACTATATGAAGACAGAAGATGCCTGCAAGTAATTAATCTGCAAATCCAAGTAGTTCGCCCTCATCTTCATGTTTATCTATCTCTCTATCTAACTGTTTAGTTAGTTTCAGAAATTCAGGAGTATTATTTTTTACTGCCGCTGAAAAAGCTCTACCATAAAGCTCTCTCGCCTTAGGTGAGTTCTTTATGAAAGCATTTATCTTACTTGCCCTAGTAGCTATTTTAGACGCTCCTGCACCTACTCCAGCTCCTAAAGTTCCACCTATAGCAGCTCCAGGAATACCGCCCAATTTATAACCAGCTCCACCAAACAATAAAGCTCCAGCAGTTGCTCCACTAAGATATTTCTTAGCCAATGGATTATTAGCTAAATTTTGTTCTGCTTCAATTGCAGCATTCTCTGCCCTATGAATACCTTGCGCAGTATAGTAAGGTTGCCCTGCAAGAGGATTTTTTGATGTGTATGGCTCAATCACCGTTGAACTAATAATATTGTTAAGGTGGTCAACCTCTTTCGTTTCTCCAGGAACTACTTTAAATCTTAATGCACCCTTTTGAACTTCATTGGCTCCTTTTTTAATCGATCTGTGCCAATCATTCAAAGTTTTATTCTGTTCCCAGGCGTCTCTTAGGTTAATCATAGGTTTGCCATCTTTGCCCTTAACTACTAATTTTGTAATATCTCCAATGTTGTTTAATGTAAAATCGCTTGTTGGGCCAGGGTGACGTTTTGCATAAGCAGCCTTTTTAGATAATTCTGTCAAAAGAGTATCAGCTTCTACCATTACTGGATCAAAAACCTGTTCAACTTCTTTGTACAATTCTGGTTTTATTTTTTCTAATTTCTCTGGAATCTTTAAAAGAGAAGTTCCAGTATATGTTCCTAGTTTAGCTAATTCCTGAACCCAATTAGGCGCACCAATATATTTTAAACCATGCTTAGCGGCATTAGCCAAAGATGATAGTTTTCCAGCAGAGTAAAGACCCTTCATTAACCCTACTCCAGCTCCAGCAGCAGCTCCCATAGGGCCAAACAGAGAACCAGCCATAGCCATTGCACCCATAGAGCCTACATCATAGGCTATTTCTTGGGTCATATCCTCTATAGCAGATTTTGGTTGGGTTTCATCAACTTCACCAAATGGATTAGCACGTTTTATTCCTGGCATTGGTTGTAAAGCATTACCGAAATCTAATCCACCCTGCATAAATTTAGAAGCATGCTGTTGACCTATTCTTAAAGCCTTATCAGTAAAACTTTCTTCTGGCTTTATAGGAATCTTAGTCTCTTCTGGCTCAGCATAGCCCAATATCTCATCTTCCATGTTATCCCCTAAGCATTCACAAATTTGCCATTATCTAGTTTTTTGCCTTTAACCCATTTACCATTTCTGTAAATAACTATCTGCCCATTTTTGCGACGAACTTCGCCGTCCCTATGACTTCTCTCTTTGGAATACGATTTCGTTGGTTCTCCGCCAAATGTGTTGGCCGTTTGATATAGTTGTTCTAAGTTCTTAGCTTGTGCTTTGTATGGGGCAAGTCTTTCTTTGACCTTTCCCTCTAAGTCAGAAGGTTCGAAACCATTATTTTCTGCAATTATTTGATCTTTGATTTCGTATTCTTTTTGCTTGAGATTTAAAACATCTTCATAACCAGCGATAACTAAAGCTCTACCCTGAGGATTAGACATCAACCCAGGTAACATCTTTTCGATAATCTCTAACTCTTTACCAGTAGTTGTACCCTTAAATATTCCAATACCTTCTGAGATCAAACTTTTTAATTCAGATTCATAAAGTACAGTGTCTGGTGTCCTGAATTGACCGAATACATCTCTACCACCAAATAAAGCATTTCCCATTCCTATTGCAGACATAGCAGTTGGAGAATTAAGTTTTCCAGAACGATCTATATCTTTTAATACTTTTAAAGCCTGAACAGCCTTTTCAAGTCCAGGACGTGCTTTAGATAGAGGTACTGTATATTTTGCATTGGCTTTTTGTATCTTATCTCTCTCTAGAACAACATCTTTTTCTATCTTACGTGCTTGTTCTACGTTTTTAAGTCCAGTATCGATACCGAGTTTCTTTTCTCGATATCCCCTAGTGGATTCATCATTAGCTAATTTGCGAAGATATTCTTTTTCCTGTAGTTCTAGTCTCCTAGCCTTATCATCTCCCCCTAGGGAAGATAATTTAGTAGCTGCAACTAAAGGATTTACATTCTCTCCACCTTCACCATTCTTCATTAATTCAGTGGCCCCTAGTATACGCATCATCAATGGTTGCTCTTTACCACCAGTTCTGGCTAGCAAAGATAAATACTCTTCTGGTACTCCAGCTTGTTTAAAAGCATCTTCCATGCCTCTGCGCTGTCTGTTTTCATGTAATTGTTTGACTAATCCCATAGCTAGAGATTGCAAACCAGGCCCTAGGGCAGGTAATCCCCCGCCTTCGCCTTCTAGTCTCTTGTCATAAAAATTCATTTCATTCTCCTTATAGGAATGCCAGTAAAGGTAATAATTGCATTACAGCATTCATTCCGCCTTGTAAAGCACCCTGCTTAGCTGGCATCATGGTATTTTCAAATTGTGGAGTTAAACCCATTCCTAATAGATTTTGCAAAAATCCTTGCTGTTGCATATTATATTGAGATTTCATAGCTGCTAATTGTTGCTCTAATCCAATTTCAGCACTTCCTAATGCACCTTTTAAAGCAGATGAACCCTTTTCATCGCCCATAGCTGTAAATCTTTCAACGATACTAGGTAGCGTCTTACTTTTAAAATTGCTTCGAGCTAAATCTTCTATAGGTTGAAAATCAAATTCATTACTATTTAATCTATTTCCAGAAGTTTGAAGAATCTGATTTAACATTTGCTGTTGTTGTGGAGAAAATCTCTGTGTCTGTTGAACACTAGGTCCTTTACCCATCATGCCACCTCCACCAAATAAGCCACTAAGTCCACCAAGAGCAGCAGCACCACCAGCCATACCAGGAATTGCTCCAATCCAATTATCTTTATTTCCCCATGGATTAGATTCTATTTGTTTACCTAACCATGATTGATTTTCATTTTTAAATGGCATTATAGACATATCAATCTCCTAAGTTTTTAAATATTCGAATATTACATAAGTTATTGTATACATAGACCTATCAGTACCAAAAGCATTAATAAATATATGCGTAGCATTTGCATATACTGCTATATTATTACCTGCATTTGAAACACAAGGTAAAGCAATATACAAATGATTTACTGGATCAGTTGAAGCTCCATAAATTCTAACTACACTATTTATTTTATCTGCTTCTATTCCATGTGGTACACTTAAAGAACCCTCTGCCGCTGTCGGTAATCTTCCAAAATTAATAACTTTGCGAAATACTGGCCTTTGAGTAGCCGTTTGTGATGTTGACGATGAATATAATGGATTTGAGAAAAACGTTTGTCCTGTAACGAATTCAAGCGTGTTATATATACCACTATCCTTCATGTTGATTGCTAATGACATTTTGTTTAATTCTTCGTACAATCGTACAAATAATTCCTTAACATCATTCGACATACCTTTTTTATCATAAAGATCAGATACGTCCCAAACTTGCGATGTAGGTATAAATAGGCCATTTGTCTCTTGTTGCGCCATTAGATCATACCTCCAATCGACATTCTAGTTGGAGACGCATAAATCATGATTCCATGAAGTTCAAAATCAGCAAATACGGTATTTGCTACTGTCATCTGTTCATCAGTAAAATAAATATGCAATTGTAAAAATTCACCTTCACCTTGCAAGAAAACTGAATGCCATAATCTTTTCTGAGTATCCTCTAAGGGAATATTATTGAATGGTGCAGTTTCTAAAATATTAGTCCCTAATGCTGAATTAGAGTTAATACCTTCTTGCAATAATCCCAAACTTGATGAATTAGTTGTGTAATCTATAGTGATCTCACCTCTATATTCTCCATCTGCTCGTTTTGGAGTTTTTGTTACTAAAAAATCTACTCTAGGGATTAAAGCTGTTCTTCCAGAGTTAATATAAAAATTCCATTCTTTAGATTTAATATCTATCTTAGACACTCTAGATACTGAACCACCACCCTTATACATTCCAGGAACCCAACTACCTATCCAAGCAACTATCTCTATAGTGTCCTTTGTCGGAGTAGTATCAACTCTAAATATTTGATCGCCATTACCTACGATTACAACTCCAGTAGGGTTATAAATCTTTATAAAATCACCAACTAATAAATTATGATCTTTAATTGTCAAAGTTACCGTAGCCGCCGCATAAGTAATTTCTGTTATATCTAGAACTCTAGCATTAGATGTAATAGTAGAATTTACTAAAAATACGTATCCATGCTGATTGCCAGCTATCACACGTTTTTCATTAGCTTCAAGAACATAACTATTCCAACTAAAGTTAGCTTCTACCCATGGCATTGTTAGATCTGCCCATGTTTTGTCTGTGGTTTGCTCGAAGTATCCCCAGCAAGTTATACAGTCATCATTTTCAGCCCATGAATCGTTTTTATAGTTATAAACTAGAATAGTATTAGGATAGTCAGAAGCGGTATGCTTATTATGATTAGGATAAGACCAATAAACCATCTCTGTCTTATAGTCTCTTATTCCATGCACTCTACAAATAGAGTCAGTCAAAGAGTTAAATCCATAGACATAATCTGGAATTTTTTTGTCGATTCGCTCGACATTCGACCCATTGCAAGCGCAAATTCCGTTCACGCCAACAGCTAGAACAACTTTATCAAATGGAACAACTGAATTAGTAGATCTGCTTCCGAGCTCAGTATTAAGTTTCTGCCATATGAAAGGTTTAACATCATTGCCTGTATATGCTATTTCCCAAGTGCTACTCTCAAAGAAAACTATTAATCTATCTTTAACAAACTCTGCACCTATAATTTCTTCTTCTGTAGATGCATCTATATATCCACCACCTCCATAACCAGGTTCATTTTCTTCTAACCATGCCCCAACTCCTAAAGGTGAACCATTCATTGAAAATCTACACCTAGAAGGATAAAAAGTATTATGTGGATTTGGTACTGCAACATCTCTTTCTATAGGAGCAAGTACTAATAATCTATTTTTAAAGTAAAAAAGCATCTTTCCATTAAGAATATAACTACCAGCATTAGGACCAGCAGATAAAAAAACCCATTTATTTATTAAATTTGATGTCCATACAGTTCCATTATAAAACCATATTGGATCATCTGTTGCATCTGATACGCCAGCTTTATTTACTACATAAAAATTAGTTACATAAAGTACAGTGTCATATTTGTATAAACCAGTAGCATTGTATGCCCAGAAAAAATCTTTATTAGTACCATGAAAGTAAGCAGGGAATAGAGGGCCATCTTTCAACCACCTATTACCAGCAAATTTATATATAAACTGGGTATCGAATGCAAAAGCAGGTTCATCGTTTATTGGGCCTTTTTCATATTGAGTTAGACCCATGACAGGATTTGAGGGATAGAAATAACATGGTAAACCAGCGCCTGCTAGATAAGTTATTGAATATGTTCCGTCTACTGTACTGAATGTTGCACTGTCGCCAGGAACTGGAATAACTGGATTATCTGTAGTAAGCATTGCCACACCAGCACCAGCAGTTTTTACAGTAAATATAGTATTACCTATACTAAACTGCGCTCCAGTATGAAATTTTGTAACATCTCCAGGAATAGCATTCAATACAGATGATATAAAACCAACACCAGAGGTATTTCCTAAATTAATAGCCAACTTAGAACGCATATTCTGCATCATAGACGTAGCTGCGCCTGTGCCAGTTAATTCAGTACCAAATCTTTTTTTGACTCTTCCCCTAAAGATGTAGGCATTTCTTAAACGCGCGAAGGCATCATCTGGTAATAACCATGGTTTGGCGTCTAATTCCAGACCTGTTTCGAACGGAGCTATTAGGAATCTATCTGCCATGTTAATTCCCTATAGCTATGAAATTCCAGAAAAAAGGTGCGTCTTTATAAAGAGAATCTCTCCATGCCGTAACATGGGTTGCAACGCATAAATTACCAAAAATATAATCTCTACTATCATAGTGAGGATTATTAGCTGGGTTTATTTCAGGTGCGCCGTGCATACTCAACCATGCAAAAAAAGCTTTATTTGGAAATGGATCAGCAAACATGAAATTCACTTGATCGTCTCCACCAGCAAAACTTCCTTGCCCTAATTTAACTATTATTCCACCTGGTAAAGTAAAGCTATATTCATCTGGTAATATTCCTCCATGAGGAGTAACAACCACATTGGTAAATGATAGAGCAACTTCTGCGCCACTATTCTTAGGGCGATAATACAAAGCAGGATCGCCAGCACCATCATTTTTACAATAAAGCGATACTTGAGTCGCCCCAGTAGCTGGAGCAGCAGCAGCGACGAATTTTAACGCATTTAGACCACCATTAGCAGGTGAGAGCAACAGCCCTAGTTGAGTAAAGTTTTCTTGTAAATCAGCCTGGCTAACAGATATTATGTCATTTGCCTCAGGTTTATTAGCTTGATAAGCCATTATTTATCTCCCGATATTAAACAGACAATGAGAACAAAAACTATGAAGACAATAAGAACCATGATTGCTGTAATCTCCATCAATACCCCTCCCAAGAGTTATTTGTTCCACCACCAAAAGTAGTCATTTCTGTGAAGATCGTAGCGACTCTCTGATTAGCATTCTTTTTGATCTTTCTACGCATCGCCAATCGCTCTAATTCTGAGTACCTAGGCATTATTACTTGTAATGAATCTGGATCTGTTCTTCTCTCGAAAATCTTTTTAGCTGCACCATAGGCTATGAATTCAGACCATTGGGATAATTCTGGAAGATCATCGTTAACATCTAATAGTTCAGATGGACGCATGTAAACTTCCATATTTATTGCATAACTCTGATCTGGTATTGGACGAACGATAAATTCATCTGCAAACCAGCAAATGGCTACAGGTTGAGAAGGTATGTAAGGGTTTGATTGGCAGGTTATATTTGCGTCTACTGCTGGAACAAAGTTCCAAGTAATATTATAAACTCCAGTAACATAATCAATGTTGCTACCAGCGCAATCCCCAAGAAGTGTTCCATTGCCATCGTCATAAGCTTTCATGGTATCGCCGTTAATATCTTGAGTATTAAACAGCACACTTTTTCTAACTACTGGCACTTGTTGTAATGTACCATTAGTAATATTGTTTATACCATCACCAGTGCCTACTGATATTAAATAGTTAGTTTGATTAAATATTCCAAATAACTGCTCTCTGCTCTCTGTAAAAAAAGCTTTCTTCCCAGCTATGTAAATTGGGCTGTGAACAGAGGTATATTTATTCTTAAAATTATATAATGGATTATTAACATCTACAGTATTCGTAGTATAAACATCTATGTATTTGTCTGTATAAAATGTAAAAGTCTTCTTGAGAGAAAAAGTCTGTATTAATTCTGGAAAATCATACAACAAAAACTGATTAACAAGTTTTATAATTTGTGCTTCGCTTAACTGCGTCTCAGAGGGAGTTCTTGTTAATTGTCTTACTATCTCTATAATGCTGCTTAAATTTGAATAACCATCATCTGGCGTTAAAGGCATTTCTTTCTCCTATTTTTTTACAGCACATTCCTTTCTGCTGCTGTTAACATATTTGAGTTCTCTCCTACAGGTACTACCATTGCGCACGTGTTATAATGTCTAGAAACTCCGCCTGGAACATGGAATTCATCTGCTGGAACAGCAAAAGGATCAAAACTAGTTGCATTTACATTTACTGTGAATGTTGTAGGGCCTGTTACTGTAATCTCTCCAGAAAAACCATCTATCTGCTCCATGCCACAAATTTGCGGTATATAAAGTCTTACTACTGTCCCAGTTAAATACTCATGATTAAGAGTTGTAGTTATTTGTGCTGGATTTGCATTCGTAATAGCACTAATTAATTTAGAAGCAGGTTTGAATTTTGGATTTGGATCACAATAACAGGTCGACATGTTATAACCCTACGTTTTCAGCGATTTGAATCTTAGAGTTATCTGGTGTCAGTTCCTCTAAATCCATAAATTCTAGGGATTCAAAAGAACATCTCCTGATCTTGCGACCAACCCTAGCGACGACTTTTCCACTTTCGTCCATGACGTTTTCATTCTCTGGATACCAAACATCTTGTGTAAGGTGCTTAGCTACTCCTAGGGGAAGTGTATAAACTTCTCCATCTACGAGTTCATATCTCTGTAGAGGTTCTTTTTCATATTTTTTGTAAACAAACATTAATCTTCCGCCTGGAACTTCGTGGAATCTGAAAACACCTTTTACGGGTTTTTTATCACGTTCTCTTTGCTGTTGTAATGTTAGTTTTCCCTTAACAAATACAGGTGATTGTTCGGTTTCGACTAATCCTGTATTGATACCTTTTACGGGTTTTAATTTCTCAGCCATTTTCTCTCCTACTATCTTTTATGTAGGGTGGGAAGTTACGCCCACCCATCAACTTAATTCTTATAAGTTCTCTGATTTACCAGCTACCCAGTAAATAACGTCAGCAGTAATACCAGCAGGGCAGTAATTGACACCACCAGCGGTATTAGCACCAAGCAACATACCGATATAACCTTGGTTGACTGTTGCATCAGCAAGGTAATCTACGTTAGCTGCCAAAGCTGTATTCATATCAATTCCGAATGGAATGATTTGAGGGAATGACATACCTGGCCCGACATCTGCTGTTAGTGCAAATGCAAAGGCTGTCATAGCGGTTGTATCTACGTTAATTGTGAAGTTATACGCATCTACAACAGTTGCGACGATAGCGTTAGTTCTATCTAGTTCGATCATTCCGAAGGCCAGAGCTGTTATCTCAGGAATACTAAATCTCACTTCTTGCCCTACGGTCAGACCATGAGCGACAGTAGTTGTAACTTGAGCATTAGCAGCTTGAGTAATAGCTGAAATTGTTCTGTTACGAGGATAATAAAGTGGATTGTAATAAACCTTACGATATGCAGAAGGCGCACCAGCACCAGCAAGAACAATGGGAGACATACCAGGTAATCTAAAAGTACCAGCACCAATATTAAGAGTGTCGATTGAGAAATCAACTCCACCTAACTGTTGGCCTCCAGTAATATTATAAAGACGAACTATGTTTCCATTTGTGAGGGTTGCCACGTTAGCAGCAGTTACTACAGGGGGTACACCACCAGCGGCAATACCGTTAACCTGTACAGATGCTCCAAGTGTTTGAGCAGAAGAATCTAAACGAGTAAATCCTTCTGAATAAACTCCCAGACCACGTTGAGTAGCGCAAGAAGATGTTACTAATGCACCACCTATATATGCACTGAATAAACCATCTCTAGCAGCCATACCTCTGAACCATGTATGTTCGATTGCAGTTGTAGCAGCGACACCAGCAGCCATAGTTGTATAGTTATAAGTCTTCATCCAGTCGACATCAGATCGAAGTTGAAGAACTTTGTCTACGCCAGTTGCCCCAACAAAAGAACCACTTTGAATAATTGTAGCCATTTTCTTACCTTTCTATCGATTAAGAGTGAGTTGCGCGTAAAGAAATGAGCCAAAGATCGTTTGTGATTCTTGGAACTTCTGCGAATTTATAGCCAACTGTACAATTCATCGCTAAAGGTCCTGAATAAATTGGCGGTCTGTAAATAAATTGTGCAGAATAGTTATCTTGCTTGATACAAGAATAAGCTTCCATACCTACGCAAAAGATGTTGTAGACCTTGTTTCCCTGATTGGACCCATTTTGATTAACGCTACCCAAGGACGAAACCATGAATCTCATATTATTCAAAGTTCCCCATTCGCTTGGCATTACGTTTTGTTGACTTGGATATGCGGAATTGTGGATAAAGTTTGGCAAGTTCGCTAAGTCATCTGTCAAATCTGTATGACACATTGCTAGAAAAGTATTTCTAACAGGTGCAGTACCGATCTTCATTTCTCCAGGCATATTATCGAGAATTGTTCTCGCATCATTTCCTAGAAGCGTTGTGGTAACGAGGTTAATCGAAGCTTCAGTGACGTCACTTGGATTATCGCCGTTTCCTCCGCCTGAGCAATTTATGAAACTCGCTGTGGAAGCCAACATATCGCGTGTCAGTTCGTCTTCGGTCTGCCTGAGAGCATGTCCTAGACGTATGACGGCTTGATTTAATACTGGATCCTGTGCTTGCAGAGTTACTTGCTCATTTATCTCGATGTATTGGCCATAGAATGACATACGTGCATCGATATCTACGGCTGTGAGCTGTGTTGCTGGGGGCGTTATTCCTGTATTACCAAGAGGTACTTTACTCGATGGTAGTCGGTTATAACGTCTCATCCTGATATTAGGCCCACCATGTGCTGGAAATGGCACTAACATTGCAGGAATTTTGTGAATCATATTTTGATAAGGCACACTTAACAGCTTATTTGCAAACGTGTGTTGCCATTTCTATTACTTCAGAGTAGCTATTAAACTCTTACTGACCTCTATCACAATCGAGGCGGGGAGACCTCTTCGGATCTCCCTCTCTTAGTTTCCTAGGAGGTTAGACTATCACTTATGCTCTCGCATTTCGGAGGGTTAGTCGTTGCGGCTGCCTTTTTACCATTGAACTCTCGCATCTTTTGATATGAGTCTTCTCGGTAAATTAACTCTTCCTTACTTAAACCAAAATATCTTGTACCTCTATTTCTATGATATTCAGCAGATTTGCAATAGTTTAATAAAAACTTTGCTCTATCTTTCTTAACTCTTAAAAATGGAATTACTTCTTCCAAAAAAGGTACAATCTTATTTCTATCTCTAATACCCCATTGATATATAGGTTTAGAGTTTGGTCTATTGGGTCGAGTGCCATTGAGTGATATAGTTCCAAAATTCATTTCATTAAAAATAAAATTAATCGCTTCAGGTTCAATCATGCAGATTTTTACACTAGCCATATATGTCCATGACCAACTATCTACCTTATGTGGATAGTCTTTTCGTTGCGTCTTTCTCTTATGTCTAGTTATCATAAAACATCCGTCTGCATCCATTATTCCTGCTATATACGCCCAATGCGCTTGCCTCTGGTTATCTTGCATAAATATATCCCATCTGGTTAAGTTTGTTGTACTTAACGCAGTGTAGCATGGGTTATAATTTATGTTTAGACTTTCCAAGTTATTTACTCCAAATTTTATTCCGGCTCAACTTTTATCATTAACCGGAGCTGGTAATGTACTTGTAGTTGTAATCATTAGAATTCCTTAAACAATAAGTTCGAGCTTTCGCCCAAATACGTTACGGTTTAAGCCAGACGATGAGACATGAACGAGTCTCAGCTTAGAATACGTCCTAGGCTAGCGAGGCCTTAATTACGCTAAGAAGTGGGTAGGTGAGTCCCATACACCTGATTGAGAATAGAATTTGCGCTAATTCGCATCTCAGAAAGATATTAATAGTTTTTAAATAGGCGGAGCAAATTTGAAGACATAAAAAAACCCTACAGGGATTAGCTGTAGGGCAAAAAGGAGAAAGCCTAGGTCATTTAGGAGGCCTAGTAGTAATGAATTTATCTACTTTGTGCGCATCTTAACGTTTCTTCGTGTATTTTCTGTCGTGCTTCGTCTGTTAAAGCTCCTCCAGAGAATTCATTTGCTCTAGAAAGAGGTGTTGCGCCTTGCTGGGGTGAAATACTTGCAGATGGTCTTGGTTTATTCGAATTTCTTTGTGCCATTTCTTTATCGGGTAAGTAATTGTCTTCTGTATATATACCATATTTTTTTATTTGGTTATAGGCAGTTTTTGCTTTGGCATATAAGTTGGGACTATTTTGAATAACTTCATACATTTCTGGATCTAATTCAGCAAGGATATTCATATTTTCTTTAGTAACTACCTTGTCAAAATCAGGGTTTCCAGCTTTAAGTTTAGTCTCTATACTCATATTTTTAGACTGAATTAATGCTTCCTTTGCCTCTCTTAACTCTCGTCTAATATTCTTAAATTCTTGAGCAACTTTTCCGAAATGTTTACCTTCAACAAGTTCATCATCCCTAACCCCTAAATCAAAATCTTCATCAGGAGACTCAACTTTTTGTTCATTTTGCCTAGGCATAGATCTTCTGAGTTCATCATTCTCACGTTCTAGACGTTCTGCTCTTTCTCGTAAGATACGAAGATTACGCTCTTTTGAAGATTCAACTGGGGCGGTCTGTGGCTCTACAGCAGCCGCCCTAGGCGTCTCAGCATTTTCAGAAAAAGACTCAGATTCTTGTACCTGACTTGTTTCTTGAACTTGTTCTTGAGTTACTGAGGCATTTTGGGGTTGAGCCTCTAAAACATTTTCTAATTCTTTGTCATTCATGATTCAAACTCTCCGTTCAACTTTTTACATTTATTCAATAGAGTCCCGTCAGCGAACTGTTGTATAAAAGACAACAATTCATACTCTGCTGGATCTACCTTGTCCTTATTAGTCATATATACTTTGCAAGTCTCTCTAGAAGGGATTACCCATAAGAACTCAAGGCGGTCTTCACCTCTGTGATATTTCCAAACAGTGTTATCGTAATTAGGCGTAGGACATGATTTCCTACCTATGAAATAATTACGTATTACATTAGCTAGGATCACTTCTCGTTTGGTTTCGATAACCACATAGAAATCTTCTGGGAATACTTTCTTATTAGCGTCTACACATTCAATGAGATTTTTTATCCAGTCTTTCTGCATCTCTTGTTGCATTTCAACTACATCAACCTCTTCTGGGTTTTTTTGCATTAGATCTAGATAATGTTCTCCAGCAGTTTTTCGTTTCTCCTGCTTGAACGTAGACTCGTCAGGAATGTATAAATGATTTACCTCATTACTCTCTTCTACTACCATCTCTTCTCTCAAAAAATTTGCGGGGGTTCTTCACTCCCCCAAGTACCACTCTCTCAACTTCGTGTATATTAAATATATAATCGCCGCCATCTATCCCTTTTTCTTCTTCTTTTTCTTAGACAATCCAGCTTCTGAAAGCGCGATTGCTAACATTTGTTTTTCATTAGTTACTATTGGGCCTTGTTTACTTCCACTGTGAAGTTTTCCCGATTTGCCATCGTGCATAACCTTTTCTACTTTTTTGTTACCACGAAGTCTTTTTCTAGTTTTTGCCATTTATTTCCTAAAAAGAGGCCTCCATAGGCCCCCAATTCAATGAGTTCTAGCCTAACTTGTATAGCCCTTATGTCTCATTACTGAGTCTCTCAAGAGCCTATTATCCAGATCTTTCATTATCTTAGACTCCTTGGATTTGATGTTGGCTGGTTTGCCAAGTATCTTCCAAGCAATCTTTTTAGCTTTACCGTTTACCCTAGGCATTGCAGGCATAATTACGCCTTTCTAGGTTTAATACCTTTCCCAAACTCAGAACCGTCATGCTCCATTTGCTTATTAATAGCGGTTAAAGTATCGGAAATGTCTGCATACATGTGACCTACACCAACATTAGAGTAGTTTTTCATAACTACATTCTGTGGAAGACAAGCCTGTGCTGACTCGTCGTTATGAATCATTCCACCATCTGACGCATTGGCTGAATTGCCTTCGGAACTGTAATATCGCTTTGCCATGATTGGCCTTTCGTAAAAACTGAGTCCGTGAGGATTAGTCACGACCTCAAGGTTAATGACCTCTATTTACTACACTTAGAGGGTTTCTTTTTCTTTAATGCTTTTATCATTGCTTTATCATGTCTTTTCTCTTCTTTCTCGTATTTCTTTGGAAGTTTCATAAAAATCCTTATTTTTTTAATGCGTCTTCAAATTCATCAAATAACGTTCTACCATTCGACATAACAACAAAAATTCTCTGTGAAGTATCCGAAGAGGAACTATCTGTAGTTACTGTCATATCGGACATTTCTGTTGTTCTATATGTTTCTCCGAAAGTACACTTATACCCTTGCGAGTAGATGTACTCAATTAGATGAGCAATATTCAAAGTGAACTGCTCCTGTCTAGGCAGGAGGGGAACTTCGTAAAGAAGTTCCCCTCCTGAACAAGACAGATTGGAAAGGATTAGTATATGAATGCTAAGATAAATTAACCTTAGGAACATTACTTAGCCCCTTGAGGTTTTGAAGGTTTCTTTTTCTCTGGTACTTTTACACTTCTTACTTTGCTAGTAAGAGAGTCGGGAGAGAGTTTCGTAGACTTTGTACCTGTAGTTTCTGCTTGTGTATCTCGTTCTGATTCTTTAATAGTATTCATAATGAGAACTAAACGTTCTAACTGTGCTAAATCAATACTCTCTAACTCTTTCATGGCCTTAACTTTATTCAATGCGGCCAGTTCTTCCTCTTTAACAGATTCAGCAAGTTGTTTTTTGGCCATCATTCTATTTTCTTGGATTCTAGATACACGCTCCATACCTAAACCAGTATCGGCAGCGGCTCTAGCATGTGATAGTTCTGCTCTGGCTTGTAACTCCTGCATTTGAACATTAAGTTGCATCTCTTGTTGTTTCTGTTGTTGTTCAGATGCACGTTGCATACTCTCGAGAACTTTAGATTTATTTTGTAAGGTAATAGCTTCAATGAAAACATCGTCTGGTAGGTTGATTCCAGCTTCTTTCAAATAAAGCATTTGCGCTAACTGCATTTGACGTTGGCTTGAACTGTTAATACCATCTTCCACGACTGCATCGTAAATCCCGAAGGCTTTATTATAAAATTGTGGAGTAGGTTCTTCTTCTATGATTCTTTTTATTTTGCCTGGGGTGAAATTTGACTGAATGATGTTAATCATTAATCTACCCAAAAGCTTTTGCGCTCTGTCTAGATTATCGAATATACCCTGTAACCCCATGACTCCAGCACGTTGACGAATCATCGCTAAGATACCAGCCTTATCATCAACCGCAGTACCTAGATTTTCGTCTGACACGCCAACGATTTCTTGCATCTCCTTACCTAGCAACTCAGAAAGTTGAATAGTTGTAGGTGCTATAGCTCCAGGAATAATTTGTTCGACATCAGACATACTAGCAGTAGCTTTAAGAGCAAGACCCTTACCCTGTCCAACTTGATTATAGACATCATCTGGATCTACTAGGGCATCTTCTTTATATTTCCAACCAGAGTTAATCTGACTTTCTAAAATATCTAATTCTATAGCTTTACGACGATTGTAAAGGAACTGTGAATCTCGTAATCCACGCACTAACCCTTGTAATCTCCAATTAAATTCAGGCATTTGTGGAGCGTAGTACGTAAACACTGGAATGAATGGGTATTGGTCTATGCCCAAGGGGTTCGGCCCGTTGTAGTACGTCTTTCCCTGAACAGATATAGCCAACTTGGTGGTTGGGACGTCGCTTTCAATAAGTGTGATTTGTGGATACATGGCTAGGAATTGTTTTAAACCATCCTCATTGTCATGTTTCCACTCTAGAGTTTCCCCTGTCTGACTATCAACTAATAATTTTTGTGTTCGATAAGCTTTATAATAATACTCATCGTAGATAACTAGATCATTTCTCTGACCGATATTGTAATTTTCTGGCATGAATAAGAACTTACCATCTTTGTTATCCCATACTGGCAATTCTCTAATATCATCTGCATGATCTGGTAATAACGAAGCACATTCTTGTCTGGTTACAAATGATCTTTTCCAAAGTGCGTTACAATCGGATAGGTCGGACTTGCGAAAGAACGGATCTATTAGAAACCCGTTGTAGCTGCAATTATCGATCTTTATGTTTCCATTAATAGGATCTGATCGATAGTCTACCCATACCTGTAAAAGATTCATACCTGTTACAAGTGAACCTTCAAATGCCTCTGAAATTGTTTCTAAAACATCTTCCTGCTGATTAATCCACATTAAAACTTTTGTGAATTGGTCAGCAGTTTTCATATCCCCATTTTCTCTAGGGGTTACGATGGTGGACTTTCTATTTGTTCTCTGATGCCCAGAAATCATGTTCTTTAGGCGTCGTATACGATTAAAATTAAACTGCCTGCGACGATTTGCAGGAAGACTACCATAATAGTCATTCCATAAAGTTGCATCGCCTGCCTCAAATCTGGTGTCAGTCTGCGCTTCGGCCCAAAAAGCCATGTTTACTTGAATAGCATCAGAATAGAAAGATTCCATACGGGAGCGAATGTCTCTGGATTGCTCATCAAGATACATCTCCCCTAGTTCTGGGAATAATGGCATATCCTCACCCTTTTTTTTACTATCTCAATTCTCTTTTACTCATGCGTCCTTTACGCGCATAAGCAATCACCTTGTAGGTGCTTCATCTCTCTACTCTGATGAGATTGTAGTAAATGGTTGTGAGGCGTAGCAAATTTTGAACATGAAAAAACCCCCATGCTGTATATCATTTCAAGCATGGGGGCATTAACGAATCGGATAGACCGAAACGGTTTTAGGTCTAAGTAAGTTTAAGCGTCTTCTGAATCAACATGTAACCAGGTTAATACTTGTGTTCTCTGTCGTTCAACCTCTAAGGATAGTTCAACGATTTGTAAAATTAAATTAGTGTCAACTCCTGGGACTGTCAATTCTGCTTTTAAAATTCTATGTAATTCATCTAATCTATCTAATGTATTCTCTAAACTTTTATTGGTGTCCACTGCGGTACTCCGTTAGTTGTTGAGGTTAAAACCCACGCCTCACCTTTACACATACGTAAACTGCCTACGGGAAACGATTCTACACCCTTCCTGTCATAAGAGGTGCTACCATAGCTTTGGGGAGGTGCTACCATAGCTTTGGGGAGGTGCTACCACAGCTTTTTTTTAAAATGGCGCTACAACAACATTTTTTCATTTTCAAAGCTAACGGTAACGGTAACGGTAGAGTACGTTACTTACCGTAACGTCTGTTACCTTAGGTCTCGCCATCTCCATTTTTGGATGGAGACGCTCGCCCACAAAAAACCAAAAAGGGGGAAACCCTCTCTTTTTTTGGATACCATTATTAGATCTTGTAAATATATGGCTTCTACTATCTGCTGCACACCATTTTGTATAATATCCATTGAGCTACTCCTGTTAAAAAAATTAAACATGTTTCTCCCTGCTATATAACTAGACTTACATAACGTACAAAAAATATGACCACTATGTAAATCCATTTACATAACTAGTCTTTAAAGTCTCGCGCTTTAAGTTTAAACATCACAGGATTGGCATTCATGGTGTTGAATCTTACGAGTGGTTCTGATCTAGCGATGACACCTTCCATCTCGTAGGACATTCTATTATACCTACCAATTGGTTTGCTTTTAACAAATTCGATAATTTCATTGACTGTAAGCATCCCAAAATCATGAGGAGAAAGCAAATTTAGCCGTATAGCAAAATTATCTACCTCTTCTCGAGTACTCCATCGACCATTTACGTAAACATCGAACAAAATAAACGATTCCGTAGGGGAATATCTACCACCAGACTGGATTTTGCCTCCAAAACCCTCACCAAACATGATGATTGGAGTTTTAACCCAGGTAAATAATCCAGAATTACTTAAATTTCTAGCTATATCTAACATTGAAATGAAATTTAATAGATACGGAGGTATCGAGGCTTGATCTGTCCTACCTTTTACCTCAACTTTTCCATCTTGTGAGATATAAATACGAATATTCATACCATCTATCTTCTCTTGTACTCGCCATTTCTTATGTGAGGCGAATTCAGGACAGGCATAATCGCCTTCTATGATATTATGACCATCGTCTCTCTTCCATAGAGTATTAATCTTTGGATACTCCATGCTACTTTCCTTTCCTAACTACTTTACCATTCCAGTGCGGCTTTTTTATACTAACAATTCTCCAATAATCTTCATCCGAGTAATCCCAAAAGACATGGCTATAATCACCAGCTTCAGGGGATACATTATATTCACTATGCCAATTCACAGAACCAATAAGTCCCATATTCTCATAATCTAAAAAAGGTTTACCTAAAATCGGATAATAAATATTTTTTCTGTTCTTTTCTGCTCTAATTTTTTGTTTTAAAAGTCTATCTCTTTCAATTCTAGCTTCAAGTATCCTTTTTTCATATTTATCCCACTGCTTTTGTAAGTAACTTTTTTTCTTTTTCCGTGAATAACGCTTCATTTTATCCCATAAAAAAAGAGGGTTAGTAGTCCCTAACCCCCCGTAGTAAATGAATAATACCTGCGAAAGTATTATCAATAAAATATCAATCTGCTGTCAATATCATACATGGGAACCACTGCCACTTTCCCATATTTATTATTTCTAAATCGAATTCCATAATAACCAACTTTCTTACTATCGAGATAATCAGAAGTTCCTGTAGCGTTCGAGTGCATCCAAAACCCATAAGCTTTTTTAGCTGCCACTTCGTCCTTTTAAAGATTTAGGGTTTGGTGTTACACAATTTAGGGTTTCGTGTTACACCTTGCTTAAAAAAACATCGAGAAATAAAGCCTTCTTTACATGGTACAATATTTTTGGCGAAATGGAAATGAAAGTGAGTGATTTGATCAATCCACAAAGTAGTATTGACCAAAAAGAAGAGGACAGAGAAAGTATTTTTCAGGCATTACGCTTAATTGCTGGCAATTCAAAATCTGCGGAAATCAATGCGCGAACACTTGGAAATAAATTAAAGTCTTACAAAGACAGGCGGGAACTTGGCTATGTATTGACAATTGCTCGTAAGAATCAAGCTTCTGTTTGGTGGAAGGTAGTAAAAACTTCAAAAATTTCTGAATAAAATTGCAATGTAGTGGGTTGGTCTATGTGTTTTGACCAACCCCCCTGTTAGTGTATCCAATATAGCGCCTCAATCTGGGCTTACGATAAAATTGATTTTATACGCATTGGTCACATTGGTCTATTCCTATAACACTTACGTAAATATGTCACATTGAGTATTTTGTATCTTCTGCCATTTTTTCCGCGTTAGATATAAAAGAGACCAAGGCGACCAACCCCTGATGATTCCTTTGAATTTAAATTCATCCAAGTCCTCTTTCCATTCTCTCCATGCTTCGGATTCAAAAAATTTCATTTAACCCCTAAGAATTCTAGTAATAATGGTTTGCAATCATTACACACATGAAAAGTAGCAGAATAATAAATAAAGTATGAGCAAATTTCCTCTGGCCTAGGAGGAGCTTTATCAAAATCTATCCTATAAGGTCTAATAGTAGTTTTAGGCCATAAAGTATCTTGATCTTTTGGCAGTTCGCTTTTTATCTCTTTCTGGCAATGATCGCATTTATAAATTTGGCTCATTATTCCACCGTATTTTTTGACTTATACCCACAGTAAGGACAATAGTTAATTTCATCCTCATACTCTTCCATATAAAAAAACAAGTGGCCTAAATACTCATAGCAACATCCACACTCATGGGTTACTAAAGCTTTATCAAACCCATCTCTAAATCTAACTGGATTCCAACTATCATCTCTATAGATAATTTCTTCCCTAGGGTCTTCTAACTTGCTTATATCTTTTGAGTAGGTGTAAAGCCTGTTCATCTATCTAACACATTCATTAAAGGCATAGACGCCCCGAAGTATGTTGGTAGTTTGCCATCCCATTTCTCTATTTTCTTTAACTGTATAATCTCGGGAGAGGTACAATTCTTTTTAATATTCAAGGCGTAGGCTTCTGCATCTGCACGCATTTTAGTTTGTAATGCTTGCTCTCTGACTTGCTCTGTGAGGTTGTGAGCTGTCTTTGAGGTTTGCTCTGCTATCTGCTTCTCCTCAACTGCATGAATAAACTGAGGGGTAAAGTCTAGATGTACAAAGTTAAAATCTACAAGGAGAATAAAGATAGGGTCTAGACGTTCTTTCAACTCTTTGAATACTTCATCTTTTGCCTCGTTTCTTATCCTGATGAGATCTTCTGCTGTAAATCGAGCAACAATGGCTTTAATACTTTCCTGGCTATAAGGATCAAGAATAATGTTCTCAAAATCCGTACCAACTGCACGATAAATCTTAATGGCATCAGTTATCCTATAGTTGATAGCCACCTCAGCAGAGACGGATTGCAAGTCCTTAGATAGAGCTGTAGTCGTTATTAACTTCTTGCAAATCCTATTGTTGATGTAAATGACATTGTCCCAGAATGGAATCTTAAAATACATTCCTGATTCTGTGTGTGATCGTACTATCTTACCCATTCTCATGTGCAGTGCTGTATATCCTGGCTGTATCACGTAATATGATTTAAAGCCTAAAATAACAAATACAATACAAAAAATTATAAAGAAAACCATCTTCTTAAGCGGGCCAAAAGCCTCTTTAACATTGTCGAAATCTTCCATTGCTCTCCTATATGTTTAAATTAATACCTATTATCATCCCTAAAGAAGTCAGGTAAGTTTGATTTATTACCAGACAAAGCTTTTTGGTATCTCTGTTTTAATTCATCTGCACTTAATCCGTCACGAGTCTTGCTTAAAGATAAAACCATGTACCTAGCGGCATCTGCACCGTGACTAAAATTATTGTGTAAAGGTTTATCGTGATAAATCTTAAGTTTTACATCGTATTCCCTCCTGTAATTCTCCAAACACTTGAGTAGATCGGCGCATCGCTCTTCATCTATCCACATACGACTAAATGCGCTCCTAACTGCTTCGATTCCGTCCTCGAGAGTTAGGTTAGGTAAAACACTTTTCATTCGTCCTAGGTCATCCTTACGCGTCTCAAAGATAAGTCCTAGTTCCCTTGCCTTCTCTATTCTGGTCATACCTGTACCAAATTCATGGACAGCCACGTCGTGCGGAGCGAAATGTTTATTATGTACGTATCCAAGATCTCTTTCTTTCTCTCGTATTATTTTTATGTAATGTTCTAACCCTTGTAGTTGATTACTGTAATAGTCTATCACACGAACGCATAAACCTTGAACCTGAAACCATACTATGCAGCAGGCGTCATTATAACCCAAATCCCATGCGGTATTAACTCCTATGCCCGACTCGTACGGCACTTTCGTAATCCTACCCTCCAAACGCATCTTGTCTAGGTACTTAGTGTAAAAAGCTCCTTCCTGACCTAACCATGAGCAATAATACTCTTGGTCTATCAAATCATCTGACATTATACCCTCAGCTCGTTCTCTAGCGATTTCGTGCATAGGTATATGCTGGGTCTCCTCAACTGTCATCTTATAACTGAACCATAATGGATTTTTCTGTGCTATGTTCCACAGCTCCCAGAAGTGGTTTTTGCCACGTGGGGTGCTGATAAAGATCATTGTACCCTTGTTTGCAACAGTTATAGGACGCATATAGTGATAGGCTCGTGGGTCTTGAAGCGCGTACTCTGAATATATAATCAGGGAGGCGTTTGTACCTACCAGGGCATCTATATTGTCGCTCCCACAGAGCTGTAACAAGCTATCGTTAGTAAAACGTATCTTCATGTCTGAGGAGTTAATACTCGCTACTAACTCAGAGGGGACAAAATCTAAAAACCTAGTCCCATCATTCATCATCGAATCCCAAATTACTCGACGGGCCATGGCAAAAGTGGGCAATATGTAATAGCAAATAATTTGCTTCTCCAGACATGCTCTTATTGCCAAATTGAAACAACAAACATCTTTGCCTGCTCTTCGTGGCAATAACGCCATTATTCTCTTGTACTTCTTATTGAAATATGCGTCCAATAAGGGTAGTTGATAAGGTCTGGGTTTAAATTTGTCCAGACTTATCTTGTTCTCTTCCTTCATTATTACTCTCGATTCTCCACTTGCCGACAAATAGTCGACAAGTTACTTATTCAAGTTTTGGGTCTCTCCCTACCCAATGAATAAAATTAGTTAAACAGTCATTACATAAACGCCATTCATTTTAGGAAACTCGTAAACATCTTCTAGATATAAAACATTAGAGTGATACTCGAATATATTCTCACACTTATTGCACTTAAAAGAGTTAAGTCTAATTGAACTATACCAACCCATAGCCTTTTCCAACTTGCCTAATCTCTCCTCCATAGACATAAAAAGGTCTAGTCTTCGCATAATCTCATCTAGGTCATAACTATTAGGCCCAATGTATATCTTTTCACTTCGTGGGTGATGTGGGCCAACGTACACGCCATCATCGTCCTTATCACTTAGGGGCATTACGTTTTTCCTCTAACTTTAAACAATATTCTGTACAGGAGGGCAAAGCCTGTAAATAACAAGCATGACAACTATAATATTTGCACATCTTTTCATGATCGTCAGAGACTGATTTTATCTCTTTACTGCTAGGGCCTTTAATACTTATCTCCCAGCAGAATCGCTTTTCAGTTGGCATTAAACAAAACTCACAGAGTACTTTATTTTTACTCTCTTCTCGTTTGTTCTTCATCGAAGCCCGTATTTTATCTTTAGCTTTAGGAGTCATCTATAGCTCCTCAATGTTAACGATGTTATCTTGAAGGACTTTCTTAATAATATCGTTGGTACATTCAGGGCAGATAAAACATTCAATGAGAGTATTAGAATTAATAATAGAATTCTTAGGAGAGGGAATAACAATCATCTTGAAATAGTTATCACAATCTGGGTGGCCCCAAGTAGATTTTTCTGTACTTGGTATCTCTATACCACATAAAGCACAATGAAAATGGGGTTTGATAGCTATAGAACTATCTACACCCATAACAGTAATCTTGTCGGGTATGCCTTCTTGCAAAACCTGGTCTTTCTGAAAGTTCTGTGATTGCTTCAATCTCATTTTCTCATATCTTTGCTTGCAATCTTCCTTGTAGGCTGCACCTGCTTCAACTGGGTCAAGCTTCAACCCGTTTATAATCTTATCGCAAACAGTGTCTCTTACGCCTGTAGTGCCATGAACTACTTGACTAATATGACTAGGAGAAGTACCACAGAGTTTTGCCACTGTAGTAAATTTTGTTATACCCAACTCTGCCATTTTCTTTAAAATTAGTTCTCTAAATTCCATATCTTTCCTTTCCAATCCTAAGTTATCGCTCTTGCATTTCAGCAAACAATCCAGTGCGCCAGCAATGATCGCAGCACCAGAAATCACGTATTTCATGGTCTGTGTTTGGTTCCAACTCGACAAGGTAATGACCGTCTGAGACTTCGAAGAACGTTCTGCAAGCATCGCAACGCCTTTTATCGCAATTCTTTTGGGTTTTGGGTCTCGTGAACTTTCTTAGCATTACTTCCCTCAATTAAGTCATCTACTAAAGAAATACTTACACAGGTCTCACAGAAGTGTTTAACATTCTTGTCTTGCTTGACTGTTAGCATGTTCTTTTCAATGACAATGCCGCAAGCATCACAGTTATAAGTTATCGTTTTCATTTCTTTTATTCCTCTACATCTACCGTATAAATTATTAATGCTCCATGCCATATATTTGATTCATCTACAGAAGTTGAATATTTAATATCTATCAAGTGTTCGCAGTCAATACCTTCTTCCTCTAAGAAATCATTAATTTCTCCAGAAAGTGTTTGATATTTATAACTACAAAAACACTGTACTAAAGGTTCTCTGTTAACATTTTTCATTTCTAACCCTCTACGATTCTTTAAAATACAAAGTCTTATTACCAACCGAACGAAACTTGTCTATATAGGCCCAACGTTTGATAGTCATTGGCATAGTGGTATAGTCTAAATACCAATTACCATCACCCCTACAATGAACGATAAATAATTCGCCTGTTGGGGCTTCGCCTAGTACTCTTTTGCCAACCTCCGCAAATCTTTGGTCATTCCATTCAAAAAATACCTCTCCTTTCATTTCGCATCGTCGTTTCTCACATAATTCACAATTACAGCCCTCTACAGGTTCATAAAGGGCTAACACTTTTTGCTCTGTTACCTTTTTGCATTGATGACATACCCAAGTTATGCCAGCATTACAATACATACACATTTGTTAGCTTCCTTGTCTTCTTGACTTCGCAAAAACATTTCATACAAAGATTTATATCTACATGCTTAAATTTCCTAGGCGGAGAAAATAAACTAAATTCTGGCTTCAAGGGTACAATATCATCATCATTTACATATTGCCTTACTCTGTACCCATTACCATTGTGTTTATTTCCACAAAGTTCGCAGAGTTTATAAGTCTTCTTTATCATTTACTACCTCATCTGGTGGGTTGTAGATAAATTTGGTTTCATAATCTGGCTTATCGAAAGTCCATGCAAAATCATTCATACCTTGCACCCAACCCGTTGCACCCTCAGGGGGTATTATCTCGTTGTTATCTTTGTCATATATTTTGACCGCAGGGGTTTTAGATATCGTCATCTTTTCCATTAGTGTCCTTAGGTAACTCTTTAACTATTTCTGTCTCTGGAATAGGAGGCATAAATATGTATTTGGTTCTATTATCTCTCTCATGCTCCTGCTCTGCCTGTATTCTCAACAAGGCCCGTTCTAGTTCCATCTCCCTAATAGCTTGGTCATAAATAGGCAGAGTATATTTAACTATCCCCTCTGATAGTTCCCGTTTGATTACACCTAGCTCTCGTCTATCTCCTATAGCCTGCATAGATATTTCATAAGCAGCATTAAAAGAAGGCGAACGTTTACGTATATCCTTAACAACGCTCCAAGTTAAACCCCTATCATTAAAGAACAGGGTAATTTTAAGAGCTTCTGGGTCATTTAAGGCCCATTTAACTAACTTCTCAGCTAGTAAAGCTATCTCTTTTTCAGTTAAGTAAATTTTCTGTTGGTGAATAGGGTTATAATAGATATAGCCCCCGTCTTGAATTGCGACGCCTTCGGACTTAGACGTATTGTTAATGATTTCTGAATCGAGTTCATCCTGGTTTTTGCCATCTTTGTTTTTCTTAGCACGCTCTGCTTGCACGTATTTGACTGCTGGAGAAATTACGGCATTCTTGGTCTCCAGATTATATTTATGTTTACCACCCACCTTTTATCTCCCATTATTCTAAAATCTCCCATACTGCGAGAATGGTCTGAGCTGTTTGTTTAGAATCGGCCCAAACTTTTCTAGCATGTACATCTATGATCTGGCCATCATCGTCCCAGGTGATAGCATTGCATGAGTCTAGAATGAGTTTTTGCAGATTATCAATATCTTTCTTAAAAATGGGGTATTTAGTTCTTTTATTAATACTTTTGGGTGAATATATGCAAAATATTAATTCTACCAACAAGGGGAACTTGGAAGGTTTCTTGCCTATCATTTCCTTTTTGACTTGCCAGGCTATTTGTCTTTTGATGTCTTTCTGGGTGTCATATCTTCTAAAAGTTCCTGCGGGTCTAGCCCAGGTTATTGGATCACCTTCTATTCTGCATAAGCATAAATGCCTTAGTTTTTCATAGTAAGAGGGCATAAATCTAAGTTGTTCTTTTACTTTCATTCATTACTCCAGAAATGATTAAGTTCATTAAACTTCATCTGGTATTTTGAAATCTCCCATAACTCTATTGCTAGGGGTAGAATAAAGTCAGGTACAAGAAACTTAGGCCCTCGCTCAGCGATAACATTAATTTCCCAAAAAAGGGAAGTAACACGCGAAGCTCTTTGCTCCTTAGATGGAGGCACTCGAAAGTCTACTCTCAACATTTCTCCTAGATATTAAGCCATGGATATTTTTCTAAACTTTTTCTATATTGTTCTTCATGTTCTAATTTTTCTTTTTCTGAATATTGTTTAGGAGGTACAGATTTGTAAGACTCTTGATTAAACAGAGGTGATCTACCCACATAACTCTGCTCATATGGAACAGATTTGCGTTTTATGTCATATAATTCTTGTTCCGAAGGTAATGACATGGCACTCTCCTTTCTCGTTCTACCTAGGTCTATTTATTGAATATTTGTTTTGCCTTACAATTACATCTGTCAGGAAATCTTAAATCTGTTCCTTTATTATTTAATGCGGCACATTCTGCGCTATGAGATTGAGGTAAAAAATATAGACTAGGGAATTTTCCGAACATAGCTAAAAAAAGCATATCTGCATTGATATCGTCAATATATTTTTCTGAATTACAGGTTAGAGTAATGAATTCTTTTGTTTCTGAATTTAAAATAGTTGATTCTTGTTTTCCGATACTTATTATTTCAAGTGTTTCTATTGGTTTACATCCTACTTTATAAAAATCTGCTATATATTCTAAGGGTTCGCCGCTTTGTAAGGTCTTAGAAATAATTGAATCTATTAAAGCCACTAAATCATCTATTTTGTCACTTGTTTTGACAGTGAAAGTCCATTCTCTAGAAGATTTTATAAACCCACGTTCAGCCCATAAATCGTGCAGAAAGTGCATCCATTCTATTTTTTCTTTTACAGACATTGGTAATGAAATTTCTCTTTTTTGCATTTTGTTCCTAACTTTAAGGGGGGTTTTCGCAACTAGGGGGATTTAATTAAATCATACCTAATTGTTTTTTTAATTCTTCTCTAAAGGCAAAACGTTCTTCTTCTGATATTGGAGTGTTCCAATACTCTATACATTGTACTTTTGCTTTTTCTGGACACAATATAGGTATTGAATTTCTAAGGGTTTGTGACATAAAAGGGGTATTGTCTTGTAGATTTTCCTGGATATTCCCTTTTTGGGTATTATCTTCTGTATGGGATATCCAAAATCTAGTTTCTTTAAGATCTATATATATATTTATATTATCAGTTAAATCTAATAGAGAGGCACTTGACAATAGGAAATTAACGCTATAGCCAAAAAAGTATGAAAGCACGTCTAGAAACTCTGTTTCATAAATATTAGGTTTTTTAAATTGTCTGCCTATTTGAAATAATCCAGCTTCTTCTAATCGAATATTAGCAGATGATACGGTGTCAATATGACACTTACCAAAGATAGATAAAGATTTTCTATCAATTCTTTTTTTACGTCTTATTACTAAATTCCAAACTATACCCTTAACGATTTTATATATATCGCCTTTAGCATTATTTAAGAAGAATGTTGAGACTTGATACAAGAGATTTTGTTTGACTTCAGCGTTAAATGTGTTAATCTGTGTTCCTATATTAAGGTTAGGTTTTTAACGAGACGCCTGCGAAGTGAATGGTTAAAAACTTGGTTAAAATATTTCAGTTAAAAGTAAACTTTAAATTATATTTATAAATTTGTCCAGGAGGCATGCACATTTGATATCAACAGTAAATCTGCAAGATAAGAATTAAGGCTCGTACTAGACGAGCTTTTTTTCTGCATTTAATTCTTACTCACGTCTATTTGGGTTTCATCTGTTGTAAACTTAGTTGTTATTAGGGTAGACATTATAAGTTTATATCTCACACCTAATTCTTTATCATTGAATATTTCTTCAATATCTTGTGGGGTCATGATTCCATTAAGCATAATGGCTACGTTTTTTAATATTGTAATATATCCATTCATAAACCCTATGATTCTATCTTCTTTTTTTGTTACTTTAGCTAATTGCTCAGGCAAGTTAATATATTCTTTAAAAAGATCATCAATCAAATCAAATAACTTTAATACTACAGCCATTTGTTTTTCAGTAAGGAGTAATCTTCTTTCAACAACTTCTTTTGTTATTTGGCTTCCGTGTATATCTCGTAAATCAACTGTCTTCATTTATTCCTCATTACATAAAGTATTGATTAACTTCTCTAGATTTTCTTTAGAATCTTTTATCGTATCTATTGCGTACTTAGTTTCTTCCCCTCTGTCCCTAGCGGCTCTTGCTTCTGCTAGACAGTCAGTTAATAATAACTCAGCTTGCATTAATTTTTTAAGTAAACTTACTTTTCGTTTTATATTTTTCATTATTTCCTTTAGTTAGCTTCGTTTGTTGGTATACGCTTAGTTATGTCGTATTGTATTAACTCACCTGATGCAATTCTTTTATTTATTTCTTCTTCAACAGCTATAAAGAATTGATAACGTTCTTTAGTTACCACTATTCTTTTTATATCTTCATCTGTGAAACTTTTTCTAAAAGATAATACCAGTTCACATATTGAACTTCTTATCCCCTCACAGAAAGAATGATAATAACCTGCATTCTCTTTGTCTTCTTCCGCTCTGCGGCATGCGTCATTACTTAGGACAACTTCTGCAACTATTAAATTAAATATTGCTCTAGCGAACTTCATACTTGCCTTTGTCTATCTGCTCTAATTGGACAATAATTCTATTTAAACAATGCGGGATTAACTTTTTAAGAAGCAACCTATCCAGTTCTTTCAAGCAAACTGGGTCATAGGTCTCTTTATAAACTCTACAGTTTCTTACTATTTCATCTCTAATTGCGCTTAACTCTGGATACTCCTTGTAACATTTATTGAAATACTCTTTCTCTATCTTATTAACCCAAGCTAAATCTTTAGCATGCTTTAACCTCAACTTATAACTTCTCCACCAATACCAAAGGTTCATACTATCCTTTCAAATACCTTGTACTTACTATTTCTTATCAATACTGCCTTGTAAGAGTACTTATCTATCTTCTCTTTAATCTGTAAATTAAGATCAACTGTGTATTTATTAGTTGTACACTTTCCCCGAGCTACTTCTATGGCTTTCATCCTCTCTAACTTTTTAATACATTTTAATATTGTAAAAAGGTTCATCTTAGTAGAAATACATATATCCATATAAGAAATTTCTACGGGGTTAAATATATTTGCATACTCAACCAAGAATTTCCAAACCTTCTCATCTGACTTATTTAATCTATTCTGCGCCTGATAATCTCTTTGTTTCATAATTAACTTTCTTATTATATTGGTTATGTAATCTAATAGTACACGATATAAGAATTAAAGTAAAGAAGAGTATTTTAAAAAACTATTGTATTTTATTTGACAACACTAAAACATTAGTATAAGATATGAACATGATAGTAAATGTTTAAATATGCGAAGGATATAAAGATGAAATTCGAAACAGAAGTTTTAGAGATGTACGCAACAGTAGTTAAACAACAATCGCAAATGCTCGATGAAGCAATGCAAGTACATGGTATAAAAGGACTTTGTGAGATACGGGGAGTTGTCTACAATCTAGTTAGAACTTTGCACCAGGGTTACAGAGATGGCAAATTGTTCGCCTCTTATTTTCAGAACTTAATTTCAGCCAGAGACTGGGTCAAGATACACATTATCCTTACTCGCAAGATAGAAACAACATCAGACGTACACGAGATGCTAGATCATGTTTATAGTGTGAAAATTACAGAATATAGCGATTCTTTAAGACCAGAAGGATACTAATATGAAAACAAAAGAGTTCTTTGATAATGACCCAAGACAAGTTTACGAAGAAGAGTTAGAAGAATTAACTCACTTAATTAAAGTAACACAGGGCAAAGAGTTAAAACCCCTATTAAAAAGAAAAGCAACAGTCGAGGCAATACTTTCAGGAATAAAGGGCAACTAACATGAACAAGCATATCAAATTAAAAATACAAAAGATTGAAGAGCAGAGTAAATGGTTAAAAGGCAAGGTTTATTTCTTGCCTGAGTTCCAAGAAGATGCAAAGTTGCAAAATATTATAACTGCTGCAAGAACTATGTGGAATGACAGAGTTTATAAGTACATGGATAAGTTAGGACATTTTGGCAGATGTGATAAAGCGCAATGTTGCACTTGCCCTACTGGCTCATGTGTCTTAGGGGCGGGTATAGAAATATACGTTCTAAGATCATCAAGGCATAGGAATGTAGAACATATAAACATCATAAATGCGCCAGGATATAACCAAGGAAGTTTGCAATGGGAGGAAAGCGAAAAAGATATAGTAGCTTTTCTTAAAAATAATGGCATAGAATGCAGGTATAATTGCGGACGAATGGATTAAAAAGTCAAGCGTTTGGAAACTGTTTGGAAAATGAAAGGAAATTATGGACATTAATAATATAAACGTAGCAACGGGTTATAGAGTACATGCAAATTCTAGTCTTCTCAAAGTTAAAGAGGACATGGAAGCCGCTTTAAAAATCCTACAAGATAAACTACCCTCAGAAGAGTTTTACCACGCCAAACAATGCCCTCAACGATGCGTCCCAGGAGTAGACTTCGACGATTCTGTTGAATGTAACTGCAAGGGTGATTCTAAGTACATGAAAAACTCAGCCTTTCAAGCCTGGGAGAGTATTGGCAATGCTTTATTAGCCATTAATAAAATGTTAAAGAACACTAGTGTTGAGGATAAGTAAATGAGTACTCTAAAAGAAGATGCACAATTTATTTCTGGTAGATATATGTATATGACCTACCTTCAAGTTGAAGACACAGACAAGATAATAAGATTTGAAGAGTTTGAAAAAGTAATTGAAATCTTACGAGGTAACAAAGAATTTGAGGCAGAAGCTAGAAAGTTTATTTCAATGCCTAAAACCGAGGAAGAAGACGCAAGAAATTTTTTCAGGTACATGATTGATTTTGCTAGAAGGATAACAAAATAATGGAAACCAACAAAAACGAACAGAGTTCAGTTATAGACGTCGATTTTGAATCAGCCAGTACAGAGGTCGGAAAATTAAAAAAAGATCAACCTATCGAGGCTAGGGTAGACAAAATGTCCACTCTTTTCTTGGCCATGAAAAAACAAATCAAAGATCTAGAATTTGAAGTATATAACAACCGAGGTAATTTTTTACCCGTGCAGTCAGAAAAGCAAAACGAAATCCGTAAAGCCTTAGCAAAAGCTACTTCCGAGTGTCTTATTCCTCGCAAAGGAATGGACAACGCACATTTAAAATATAGTTATGCAAGCATTGATAATTTAATAGACGCAACTTATGAAGCCCTATCAGCCAATAAAATAGGCATAACCTATACTCAAATTAAAGGGCCAGAGGGTGAACCCATGATGTTTGTTGAAGTAACCCACTGGGAGTCAGGCGAATACAGAAATTCAACTCATCCAGTTTATCCAACAAAAGATGCAGATAGAAGCAAAGCCCTAATGGGTGGCTTCACATCAGCAAAAAGGCTGTTTTTATCTAATCTTTTAGGACTAGGAGGCATAGATTCTAAATAAAAACCTTTCGGTAAATGAAATCCATTTAAAATATCAAAACTAATTGCAAAAAATAGGAAAAGTAAAAATGAACTTAGTAGAAAAAATCGTTATGTATACACCCCCATCAAAATATACTCTAGAACCCTTTGGAAGAAGAGCAATTGTTACACTAGATGACGGTAGATTCCGTCAGTATGTACAAGTTGCAGAATCTGGCTCTGAATATGCTGAATGGATAGATCTTGGAGAATTTTCCTTAGTGGTTAATCAAGACGCTATGGAAGACGTAAATCTTTTTAATACAATGCTAGAAGTTTATAAGAAAAATAAGAAAGCGAATATTAAAGATGAAGTTATATAACGATCAATATGCTATATTTATTTTACTTCTTTTTTTTTGTACTACTATAGTTGCTACTAATATTATAATTAGTTAGGAGAAACGTGAGAAAAGTAATGCTGTTTTCATCTATGCTAATAATATTTTCTCTTATTTTCGTTTTTACTGGTTGTCAAAAACAAGAAACTGTCCAGGAGCTACCCAGTAATAACTATCTACCATCTCAAGATTCCACCTACGAAGACTTTGGAGATCCAGTTGATATAGAGGATTCCCCAGAATCTAATCGATCTAGTCATGAATTAGATATTTATCGTATTCATCACTATCATATAATTTAACTTCCTTACTTCCACGATTAAGCCCCAACCTAGAAATAAGTTGGGGCCATAAAAGGAGAGTAGTATGAAGTTTTTAAAGTAGTTCTTGCTCTTTTTGCTTCTCTGTTTTGTAATCTGATCGGGCAATAACCATTTCTACAAAGGATTGATTAGCAACAGGTACAGATGTTACTTCTGGATCTGCTTGTAACCTAGTTATCCATTCTGTTTTAAATTGAGCTGCATTAGCATTACACTTATCCCTGACTAAACACATCACCCAATCATTAATCGTTTGACTCAAGTAATCCTCATTGATGTATGACTTAAGCAGGATCAATTCTAGATCAGATATGTTATAAACTACTGTTTCACCAACTTTAATATCTATGGACATTGTTTTTCCCTTTCAGTTCTTCCTTTATAATCTGGCTGACTAAAAACCAGCTCAGCATATTTTTCACTATTCATAGGTATCATCTCTATACCTCTTTTTACTAATTTTGGATCCCATTCTGCTTTTAACCTCTCAAAGCATGCTCCATACTTGTGCATCACACTGCATCGTATAACGTGAATTATGTGATCTTTGAGATCATGTTCTTGAATATCATTGCATATTACTTTTTGCATAGTATCCGAGATGTCCAAAATTAACATGTCATTGAATTTTATTTTCATGTTATTGCATCCTATAACCACTTACATAAGTTCTTATTAAACCACCTGATACACCACCTATACCAACTGTCTTAGTTCCTCCAGCCCAATAAGCTGTAAACCATGCCTTATCAAATTGATCTAAGAAAGTAAACACAGTTAATATTTCTGAAATTTCAGCGGCTGCACCGCCAGCATAAGGCGTTGCCTTGTACTGATAACTTTTATTACTTGTCATAATAGACAAAGGCGAACTAGTTCTAGGAATAGTTACATTTGTATAAATTACAACCGCAGTAAATACATATTTACCAGTTATTGGAGCTATAAACTCTAATCTTCCACCTACACCAGATTTTACAGAAGTTCTATTATCGAAACTCTTTGTAAAATCTGCTTCAAGAAAAGTATAAGGAGTACCATTACCAGTAGCAGTTGGTGTATTAATAGTCTTGTAATACTCAAATCCAACTGCTCCATTAGTACCCAATTTTCCCGTGTCATCCACATACACAACTGA
>Ga0315295_10000290_pt1 | contig 42325 bp, 33 predicted proteins | sample YL17G14_0_MG_FD_204453 | JGI IMG/M metagenome (GOLD analysis project Ga0315295, IMG submission 204453) | Sediment microbial communities from Yellowstone Lake, YNP, Wyoming, USA - YL17G14_0 | ecosystem: Environmental > Aquatic > Freshwater > Lake > Sediment | place: USA: Wyoming | collected...
CAGCGCAGAGAACTTAAACCGGCAGTCTGTCCGTGCGGCGGCGCCGATTTGGAAAAAACCAACGAAGAGCCGCTGCGTCAGCAAATTGTCGATCTTCCGCCCATCAAGCCGGCAGTCACGGAGGGTGCGGTTTAGCCAGTTATCCAGCCGCTGAAAGTGCATAGGAAACGGTTGCCAGAAGATCTCGAACTCGTGCCGTAAACCTCGACTTGAGGGAAATGCGATGCTGCCACAGAACCATGCGCAGCGCCGAGAGCATGTCCAGGAACGACGGTCGCGTCTTGGCCGCGTTCCACGGGGTGGCTTCCGGCAGCAGGGAGGGTTCGTCCACGGCACAGCGGGCATACCACGCCTTGACGAGTGTCACCAGAACCATGGCCAGCGGGGCCTGGTGGTTGACGGTCTTGCTGCACCAGCCACGGGTGGTCTCGAAGCCCAACTGCTGCTTGGCTTCCAGAATGCACTCTTCCACGCCCCAGCGATCGTAGTACCGCTGCACGATTGGCGCATCCGCTATGCGGGCATCGGTGCAGAAAAAGAAGTCGTCCGCCTGCCGGCCGGCGGGATCGCGGACGATGACCAGCCGAATGGGCGCCGCCCGGCAGACGTGATACCACAGGCAGGTGATGCCCAGAACCTGCCGGTGGACTTGCCGGCCTTGCCGGGAGAGGTTTATCGTCCGCCAGCCCTTTTTGCGCCGGGCGGCGAGTTGCCGGGGCGTGGGCAAACGCGGACCCTTGCGGGGGCTGCGGCCCCGCTGTCCGGGCCGACGTTTCGCCGCCGGCAAGGCATAGAGGGCCGCAGCGCGGCGGATACGACTGACCAAACTGACGCCCTCGGGCAACCCCTGGACCATTTCCCGCGTGGCGTACTGGCCGTCGGCGGCGACGCGGATCAGCACCTCCGGCAGAGCTTCGGCCATCTGGCAGACCATCCGGGCCGCCAGCTCCTGGCGGGTGGCGAAGGGGTGGTTCCGGTCGCAGTCGGCCGGCTTGCGATAGAGGGCGAATACCGCGGGCAGAACCCACCGCACCAGCTTCCAACGGGGCAGCCGCAAGGTGACGGCCCCGACAATCCAGTTGTGCGCCCAGTGGATGACGGCGCCCTGGGTGGCCGGGCCGATGGCCGAGGCATCCTTGAACCAGCCGGCGTGAGCGACGTGTTTGCCGTAGCGACCAGCCGTGGTGTCGTCGAGGTTCAGGTCCGCCACCGGCTGGCCCGAGGTGGCGTCGAGCAGGCCCGCTTCCAGGATCAGCGGGCCGATGACGCGGGCCATCAGGTGCGCCGACAAGGTCTCCAACGACCAGGCGGCCCGGTAGAAGAACTTGTGATAGACCGTCCCATGCCGGTCGGCCAGCCTGCCCAGGGTGCGGAAGATCCCGGTGACCGTGGCCGGGCCGCGTTGCAGCACCCAGCCCAGGGCAATCTGCCGCCCAGTCCGGGCCGTGGGGTCGCAGAAGGTGAAAGCAAGCTGTTGCACCCAGGCATCCCATGCCGATACCAGAGAAGTAGCATCCATGCCGGCCTCCCGATACTTTGTCTTGACAACAATTACATCGGGTGGTCGGCATGGTTTTTGTCAGCATAAAACGAGCTCAAAAGTGGCTAAAGTCCACTATTATTGATTCCTGAATAATTAATACAGCCACCCTTGTTGGGCCGATAACGTCATGTATGAGACCCACAGGAACAACTCAGCAGTTGGAGCAGCGGCGACGGAGAGCCATCGCGCTGCTGGAAACGGGCCATGGCGTTCGCGAAACGGCCCGGCAAGTTGGAGCAAGTCCCAGCTCGGTGACCCATTGGCGTCGAGCCTACGAAAAGCATGGCGAAGCCGGATTAACAGCGCACAGCCCTCCCGGACGACCGTGCCGACTAGACGGCCGGCAAGTGCGACGGCTGGCCCGGTTGCTTTTGCAGGGACCCCAACGGCATGGTTACGCCAACGCCTTGTGGACCCTGCCGCGGATCGCCGCGTTGATTCGCCGGCATTTTGGCGTAAAGTACGATCCGTCGGGTGTCTGGCATGTGCTGCATCGGATGGGCTGGAGTTGCCAGAAACCCGAACGTCGGGCGCGGGAACACGACGAAGACGCCGTCGCCGCCTGGCGAACCGAGGAGTGGCCGCGGATAAAAAAACGCCCGAAAAAGCGGTAAAAGCATCGTTTTCATCGACGAAAGCGGCTTTCTGCTGCAACCAACGGTTCGCCGCACCTGGGCGCCCAGAGGCCAAACACCAATTCACCACAGCTGGGCCCGACGCGATCGTTTGTCGGTCATCTCGGCGGTTACCCTCTCGCCCAAACGCCGACGATTGGGATTGCCTTTCCAATTGTTCGACCACAACATCACCGCCGACGAGGCGGCGCCCTTCGTGGCCGAGCTGCTCAAGCATTTCCCCGGCGGCATCATTCTGGTATGGGATCGGTGGATGGTGCATCGTGCGGCGAGCCGGCGGCTGCGCGAACGTTTTGGGCGCCGGGTGCGCATTGCATGGCTGCCCGCCTACGCCCCGGAACTCAACCCCACCGAGCAGGTCTGGAACCGCAGCAAGCACACCGACTTGGCCAACTTCATGCCGCAGGACGTGGCCCACCTGGCGCGTGCCCTGCGCCGCTCGCTGCGCCACACCCGATCCGAAAAATGGCTTCTCCCTTCGTTCTTCAAACATGCTAAACTGAAACTCTAATGTGTGTGGATATTTATTCAATGGTCAATAGGAGACCCCACATGAAGCACCGAACCCTAGTTGCTGCCGTCCTGGCCGCCGTCGCGCTGGGCAGCCTGACCAACCAGGCCCTCGTCGCCGCGGAAGAAAACAAGAAGGCCGCCGCCAAGAAAACTGACGCGGTAAGAACCGCCGCGCCCGCACCGAAAACCACCGCTCCTGCCGCACAACCTTTCGCAGCCGGCGCCCGGCCGAACATTCTCTTCATCGCCATCGACGACATGCGCGACTGGGTCCACTACCTGGGCTATCCCTACGTCCAGACGCCCCATCTGGACCGGCTGGCGGCGCGGGGCATGTATTTCACCCGCGCCTATTGCGCCGCCCCCGTGTGCAATCCCTCGCGGACGGCCCTGCTCACCGGCCTGCGGCCGGGAACCTCGGGCGTCTATGGCAACAGCACCGACTGGCGCCAGGTCATGCCCGATGTAATTACCCTGCCCCAGTACTTCCATCAAAACGGCTACTACTGCGCCGGCGCCGGAAAAATCTACCACAACTCCTACCCCCGCGTGAGCGACTGGGACGTTTTCCACACCCGCGCCAGCAAGGCCGACAACATCGCCGAGGACCTAATGACGCAGGCGAACGAGAGCACCGGCCCGCAGGCCGAATACGCCGTGACGAAGGTCGCCCAACTGTCCTACGGTCCCACCCGGGCGGCCGATTCCGACATGCCGGATTACATCAACGCCAGCTACGTAATCCGACAGATCAGGCAGAAACACGACCAGCCCTTCTTCCTCGCCTGCGGCATCTACAAGCCCCACCTGCCCTGGCGGGTGCCCAAGAAATACTTCGACATGTACCCGCTGGACAAGATCGTCCTGCCCACCGTCAAGGCCGACGACCTCGCCGACATCCCCGCCCCCGGCATCGGCTTGGCCCATCCCCAGGAACATGCCGCCATCGTCAAGGCCGGCAAGTGGAAAGAGGCCGTCCAGGCCTACCTGGCCACTATCACCTTCGCCGACGCCCAGGTCGGCCGCCTCCTCGACGCCTATGACGCCTCCCCCGAAAAGGACAACACCATCATCTGCCTCTGGAGCGATCACGGCTGGCACCTCGGCGAGAAGGAGCATTGGCGCAAATGCACCCTCTGGGAAGAGGCCACTCGCTCGCCCTTCATGATGGTTGTGCCGGGCATGACCAAACCGGGGCAGGTCTGCCAGCGCACCGTGGATTACATGAGCATCTACCCCACCTTGTGTGATCTGGCGGGTCTGCCGATTCCGGCGCAAAACGAGGGCGTGAGCATCCGCCCGCTGCTGGAAAACCCTGGCGCGCCCTGGGACCGGCCCGGCGTGACCACCTACCACCCGGGCAATCACTCCGTCCGCACCGAACGCTGGCGTTACATCCGCTACAACGACGCCAGCGAGGAACTCTACGACCACGACGCCGACCCCCTCGAATGGACCAACCTGGCCACAGACCCCAAATACGCCGACGTCAAACAGCAGCTCGGCCAGTGGCTCCCCAAGATCAATAAGGGCAATGCCGAAGGCGGGGGCGGCAAGAAAGGCGGCGACTCCGAGGAATAACCGCTCCGCACCGTGAACCGCAGGCGCGTTTCAACCGCGCAACCGGATTGAAAGGCGCCGGATGATTAACGGAGAGGGCGGGATTCGCTGCGCGGCTCGCCAGGGGCGTGTCGAACCCGCATGGTTGCCGCGGCGCGGCAAGGCGTGTTCGAATCCCGCCGGGAGGGGAGCGAGCCTGCGGGGACAGTCGGGGGAACCGACGCGCAAGGTGGACTCTTGAGAAACGGAGAGGGCGGGATTCGAACCCGCGGTGCAGTCACCCACACACACCCTTTCCAAGGGTGCTCCTTAAGCCACTCGGACACCTCTCCATAGCCGCGGCAGCGGGGGCATTCGCAGACAATTCACGGCCGCGCCTGCGGTCATCCTAGCGACGGCAACGGCCCAACGCAACGGTCTCGGGGACGGCGCTGGCACAAAGGTTGGGTCAAACGGAGGGGCTTTTGGCATTGATTTCACGAGGGGCGAATGTTAAAGAGGGGCGTCCCGCCGGGCGGAGAGGCGGGAAGAGCGGCAGGCGAGTTGGGGTCGAGAGGAAAGGAAGCCAAGATGCGCGAGCAGATTCGGCTGTACTATCGCAACGTGACGGCGGAAGTGGTGGGCAGGAAGGAGGGGCTGACGCAGGGAGAGCTGAAGGGGCTGGGCAAGGAGGTCCGGCGCGTAACGAAGCTGATGGAGGTGCAGCGGCGGGAGGGGAAGTTGCCGTATCGGGACCTGCCCTATCAGGAAGCGTTGCGGGGACAGGTGCACAAGCTGGCGAGGAAGCTGGCGGGTCGGTTCGACAATCTGGCGGTGTTGGGGATCGGGGGTTCGGCGTTGGGAAACATTGCGTTGCAGACGGCGTTGAGCGATCCGCTGTACAACCTGCGGCCGCCGCGAGGGAAGCCGAGGTTGTTTGTGATGGACAACGTGGACCCGGTGCAGTTCGGGGGGCTGTTGGACTATTTGGAGGGGCAATGGGAGCGAACGTGTTTCAACGTGATCAGCAAGTCTGGTCAGACGGCGGAGACGGCGGCGCAGTTTTTGATTGTCAAGGATTTGCTGAAGAAGAGGCTGCCGAAGGGGCGGCTGGCGGAGCACGTGATTGCGACGACGGACCCGGCGAAGGGGACGCTGCGGGAGGTGGCGGAGCGGGAGGGGCTGACGTGCCTGGAGGTGCCGGAGGGAGTGGGGGGGCGGTTCAGCGTGCTCAGCCAGGTGGGATTGTTCAGTGCGGCGATGTGCGGGATCGACATTGAGCAGTTGCACGCCGGGGCCCGGGCGATGGACAGGCGCGTGCAGCGGGCGGACTGGCGGAAGAACCCGGCGGCGTTGTTCGCGGCGATACAGTATTTGTTTTACCAGAAGGGCAAGCGGCTGTCGGTGATGATGCCGTACAGCTACCAGCTCAAGGATCTGGGCGATTGGTATCGCCAGCTTTGGGCGGAGAGCCTGGGCAAGCAGCGTGATCTGAAGGGGAAGGTGGTAGAGGTGGGGCCGACGCCGATCAAGGCATTGGGGGCGACGGATCAGCACAGTCAGGTGCAGCTCTACCGCGAGGGGCCGCACGACAAGGTGTTCACGTTCCTGGAGGTGGCGGAGTTCGAGCGGGACGTGGCGCTGCCCAAGGCGGCGGCGGAGGAGGCGCTGGAGTACCTGGGAGGGAAGACGATGGGCAAGCTGATGCACTGCGAGAAGGCGGCGACGGAGTACGCCTTGTTGCAGTCGGGGCGGCCGTGTCTGACGGTGCGGTTTCCCCAGGTGGACGCCCATACCGTGGGGCAGTTTATTTACCTGTTTGAGGCGGCGACGAGCATCATGGGCGAGATGCTGGGGATCAACCCGTACGATCAGCCGGCGGTGGAGCTGGGGAAGGAGGCGACGTGGGCGTTGATGGGGCACGCGGGGTACAAGAGCCTGCGGGCGAAGATCGAGTCGGCGCGGCGGATCGATAAGAAGTACCTGGCGTGAGAGGCGGGCGCCGGGCGTGCGCATGGGGGAAGCGGCCGGGGGGAAGCGAGGGGAAGGCCTGGGGAGAGTATCATGGCGCGGCAGCACGACAAGGCGGTGATATTTGATTTGGACGGGGTGTTGGTGGACACGGGGGAGTTTCACAAGCAGTCGTGGTATGACTTGGCGGCGCGGGAGGGGTGGGCATATCGGGAGGAGCAGTTCTACGCGACGTTCGGGATGCAGAACGCGCAGATTCTGCCGTTGATTTCGCCCCGGCCGTTAGGCGGGGGAGAGATCGAGGAGATGGCGGACTGGAAGGAGCGGCGGTATCGGGAGCTGATTGCGGGGCGGTTGCACTTACTGCCGGGGGTACGAGAGCTATTGGCGGAGCTTAAGGAAGACGGTTTCGGGTTGGCGGTGGGGACGAGCACGCCGCGGGCGAATCTGGAGTTCATGCTGGAGCAGACGGGGGCGTACGGGACGTTCGACGCGACGGTGACGAGCGAGGAGGTCCGGCAGGGCAAGCCGGCGCCGGAGACGTTTTTGCGGGCGGCGGAGAAGCTGGGGGTGGGGGTGGGGCGATGCGTGGTGGTGGAAGACGCGGTGGCGGGGGTGCAAGCGGGGAAGGCGGCGGGCATGGCGGTGGTGGCGGTGACGACGACGCGGCGGCGGGAAGAGCTGGCCGAGGCGGACCGGATCGTGGACAGCTTGGCGGAGCTGTGGGCCGGCGATTTTGCCCGCCTGCTGGCCGCGAGGTGAGCAGTTCTACCGCGGGCGGGGCGGGGGTGCCAGAGTGACATTACCTGGGTGGGGTTTCAGGCGGCGCGTGGGGGCCAGAGGCGGAGCAGCACGAGGCCCAATTCGTAGAGGAGGTACATGGGGACGGCCAGGGCCAGGCAGGTGGCGATGTCGGGGGTGGGGGTAATGATGGCGGCGGCGATGATGATGCCCAGGATGACGTGGCGGCGGTGGGAGCGGAAGGCGGCGAGGGAGACGAGGCGAAGCCGGCCGAGGAAAAAGACGATCAAAGGGAGCTGGAAGGCCAGGCCAAAGGCCAGGCCCATGAGGAGGATAAAGGAGACGTAACTCTGGAGGGTGAACCAGGGTTTGATCAGAGGCTGGGGGGCGGGGGGCGGGGCGGAGGCGGTGGTGTTAGGCTCGGCTGGGGCGGGGGCGGGTGAGGAGACCTGGGGGAAGAAGGTGCGGTCGATGAGGGTGGGGGCGAAGCGGGGGACCTTGATGGTCATGCCGAAGCGGATGAAGAAGTTACAGGTTACCGGCGCGACGGCGAAGACGAAGAAGGCGCCTCCCAGGAGAAACAGGCCGGCGGAGAAGGGCAGGAAGCGGAGGACGTAGCGTTTTTCGTGGGGGTAGAGGCCGGCGGCGACGAAGGCCCATAGTTGGTAGAAGATCCAAGGGCTGGCCAGGAAGAGGGCGGCGTAACAGGCGACTTTGAAGTAGGCGAGAAAGGATTCGGGGAGTGAGGCGACGTAGAGGGCGGGTTCGACGCCGGCGGCCTGGAGGGCGATCAAGAGGGGACGGGCGAGGAAGGCGAAGATGTGTGCACCAAAGTAGAGACAGAAGGCCAGGGCGACGGCCAGGCCGCAAATGGCCTTAATGAGACGGCGACGGAGTTCGTCCAGATGCTCGCCGAAGGTCATCCGGGTGTCGGGCAGGAGGTTGGGATCGTACCGGTCTTGGGCGGTCATGTGCGTGCGATTGGGGTGGCTGGGGATCACGTTTCGGTAGGGCTGGAGTTTTGGCGGCGGCGGTCGAGGAAGTCATTCAGGATGTCGCAGGCGGCGAGCATGTCGCGGCGTTGTCGGCGTTGGCGGGGGGTGAAGGCGGCGTCGGCGAGCAGGCCGTCGGCGGCGTGGCTGCTGAGGCGTTCGTCGTGGAGGTGGACGGGCAAGTTGAGGGTGTGCTGGAGTTCCTGGGCGAAGCGGCGGGTGAGGCGGGCCTGGTCGCCCTCGGAGCCGTCCATATTGAGGGGGAGGCCGACGACGATCTCGCCGACCTGGTGAGTGGTCACCAGGTCTTTGAGGCGGGGCCAGAGGGCGTGGTAGCCGGCGGAGGGCACGGTGAGGCAGGCGAGAGGGGAGACAATCGTTTCGGCGGGGTCGCAGAGGGCCAGGCCGAGGCGGCGTGTGCCATAGTCGAGGGCGAGATAGCGCATCGTCAGAGGTACCGTTCGTTGCCGTCCACGGCCATGCGGTCGAGGAGGGGTTTGAGCTGGCCAGTTTCCTCCTTGCGGCAGATCAGGGTGGTGTCCTGGGTGTGGACGATGATGAGGTCCTCGACGTGGATGGCGGCGATGAGGTGGTCGGGGCAGGTGCTGATGACGAGGTTGTTGGAGCTATCGAGCCATTCGCAGCGCGTGGCGGGGGTGGTGACGTTGTTGTCGGCGTCGGCGCGGCCGACGTTTTCGGCGAGGGTTTCATAGCTGCCGATATCGACCCAATGGCAGTCGATTTCGCACATATAGACGTGCTGGGCGTGTTCCAGGACGGCGAAGTCGATGCTGATTTTCTGGAGGAGGTCGAATTCCTTTTTGAGGACGGCGGGTCGGCGGTCGGTGGGCCAGGCCTGGCCGATGCGGAGGAGGCGGTCGGCGTTGTGGGGGAGGAAGAGTTCGAGTTGGCGGAGGATGGTGTCGGCGCGCCAGACGAAGATGCCGCTGTTCCAGCAGTAGTTGCCGGAGCGGATGTACTTGTGGGCGGTGCTTTTGTTGGGTTTTTCCCGGAAGGCTTCGACGGCGAAGATGCCGGGATGGCCGGAGGCGGGTTGGCCGCGTTTGAGGTAACCCAAGCCGGTGTGGGCGTAGGCGGCCTTGATGCCGAAGGTGAAGAGGGCCTCGGGATGTTCGTCGATGAAAGCGAGGGCCTGGCGTACGGCCTGCTGGAGGGGTTCGAGTGGTTCGATGACCTGGTCGGCGCTAAAGACGGCCAGGACGGCCTGGGGGTCGCGGGGGAGCAAGATGCTGGCGGCCAGGCCAATGGCGTTGGCGGTGTCGCGGCCGATGGGTTCGCCAAGGATGTTCTCGACGGGGAGTTCGGGGAGGTGGCGATGGACGAGGTCTTCGTACTCGGCGTTGGTGACGACAAAGATGCGCTGCAAGGGGAGCAGCCCCTGAAGGCGAGCGACGCAGCGTTGGAGGAGGGACTGGGCGTCGAGGAGGTCGATAATCTGCTTGGGCCGGTTTCGTCGGCTGAGGGGCCAGAGTCGGCGGCCGGAGCCGCCGGCCATGATGATGGCATATTGCATGGTCTGCTCCACGGGCGGCGGAGGGGCCTCAGGGCGCGTGCGCGGGGCCGGGGATGGCGAACCTGCCGGGCGGTCAGCGTTCGTTGTCGGCGCCGCCGGGGGCTGGTTCCTTGTCCAGTTCAAAGGCGGCGTGGACGGCGCGGAGGGCCTTGACGCCGTCGGTCGGGGTGATGATACAGCTGATTTTGATTTCGCTGGTGGTGATGGCGTTGATGTTGACCTGGGCGTCGGCGAGGGCGCCGAACATTTTCTGGGCCACGCCGGTGTGGCTGCGCATGCCGACGCCGACGACGGAGACCTTGGCGACGTCGTGGCAGATCACGTCTTTGAGGCGGTAATCCTGGCGGATTTCCTCGACGACGAGTTTGCACTCGGCGAGGTCGTGCTCATCGACGGTGAAGCTGGTGCTGGCGGCGCCGGTCTGATCAACGGTCTGGATGATGTCGTCCACGACGACGTTGTGCTCCGCCAGGTGGGCGAAGACCTTGGCGGCGACGCCGGGTCGGTTGGGCAGGCCGGGCAGGACGAACTGCGCCAGGTCCTTCTTGAGGGTGGCGCCGGAGACGACGATCTGTTCCATCTGTTTGACCTCTTTGGTTATCAGGGTTCCCGGGGCGTCGCTGAGGCTGGAGCGGACGTGGATTTCGACGCCGTATTTTTTGCCGAACTCGATGGCGCGGGAGTGCATGACGCCGGCGCCGAGGCTGGCGAGTTCGAGCATTTCATCATAACTGATGACGTCGATTTTGCGGGCTTTGGGTTCGAGGCGGGGGTCGGTGGTATAGACGCCGTCCACGTCGGTATAGATTTCGCAGCGTTCGGCGTGGAGGACGGCGGCGAGGGCGACGGCGGTGGTGTCGGAGGCGCCGCGGCCGAGGGTGTAGATTTCGCCGGCGGGGTCCACGCCCTGGAAGCCGGCGACGATGACGACGCGGCCGTGGTTGAGTTCCTGCATGATGCGTTCGACGCTGATGGCCTGGATGCGGGCCTTGGTGTGGACGGTGTCGGTGATGAGGCCGACCTGGCCGCCGGTGAGGCTGATGGCCTCGTGCCCGGCGGCATGGATGGCCATGGCGACCAGACTGATGCTGACCTGTTCGCCGGTGGTCAGGAGCATGTCGAGTTCGCGGCGCGGGGGCGCGGAGGTGATTTCCTTGGCCAGGGCGATGAGCCGATCGGTGGTGTCGCCCATGGCGGAGACGACCACGACGACGTGGTAGCCCTGGAGCTTGGCACGAATGGCGCGGCGGGCGGCGCGGTGGATGCGTTCGGCGTTGGCGACGCTAGTGCCGCCGAATTTTTGCACCAGGACTTTCATGGTCCGTCTATCCTTTCACGTGGAGGAAATAATCCATCAATTCGCAGCCTTGTTCAATGAAAAAGCCGGTCTTTCGGGCGTTGGCTTCGCTATAGGGGCCGGCGGCGTGGCCGGCGATGCCGTTGCCGGCCAAGGCGAGGGGCACGGGCTTGTCGGAGTGGGTGCGGAGGCGAATGGGGGTGGGGTGGTCGGGGAGGACGAGGATGCGCCATTCGCGTTGGCGGCGGAGCCAGTCGAGCAGGGGGCCGATGATGAGGGCGTCGATGTGCTCGATGGCCTGGACCTTCTCCTGCACGAGGGCGGCGTGGCCGGCTTCATCGGGGGCCTCCACGTGGACGACGACGAGGTCGCCGTCGGCCAAGGCGGCGATAGCCGCCTGGCCCTTGCCGGCGTAGTTGGTGTCGAGGTAGGCGGTGGCGCCTTCGACCTCGATGACCTTCAGGCCGGCGAGCTTGGCCAGTCCCCGCATGAGGTCCACGGCGGTGATGACGGCGCCGGCGAGGCCGAAGCGGTCGCGGAAGCTGTCCAAGGCCGGTCGGCGGCCCTGGCCCCAGAGCCAGATATGGGTGGCCTGGTTCTCGCCCAGGTCGGCACGGATGCGGTTGACCTCGTGATCGGCCAGCAGGGCGGCGGCGCGTTCGAGCAGCGGCAAGAGGACCTTGCCCGTCTTGCCGCGCGGCAGGTGCTTGGCGACGGGTTGCTCAACGATGTCATGGGGCGGGGCGAGTTCGTCGGAGAAATCGTCGCCGCCGCGGACGACCATCAGGTGGCGGTAGCCGACGCCGGGATAAAAGCGGATTTGGTCGTCGGACAGCGCCGCATTGAGGTCGGCGATGATCTGGCGGCCTTCGCTAGTGCCGATGTGTCCGGCGGAGTGGTCGATCATCTTGCCGTCGGCGACGGTAACGAGGTTGCAGCGAAAGACCCAATCGGCGGGGCCGAGGGCGATCTCCTGGGCGGCGGCTTCGAGGGGCGCCCGGCCGGTGTAATACTTTCGGGGGTCGTAACCCAGGACGGACATGAGGGCGACGTCGCTGCCGGGCGAGAAGCCGGGGGGAATGGTGCGGACCTGGCCGAGCCGACCGTGCTGAGCGATCCAGTCGGCGTGGGGGATGTGGGCTTTTTCGAGGACGGTGGCGCCGTCGAGTTCGGCCAGCGGCTCGTCGGCCGCTCCATCCATGATGACGAGGGCGTACTTCATGGGTTTTCGTCCGAAGGGGGGCTGACCACGTGGACGCAGATCGGGTTGCCGCGCGAGACCTCGAGGCGGGCGATCTCGGCGAGGGCCAAGGCCAGGTCGCCGCGGCGGGCGCGGTCGGTCATGATGACCACGGGGACGCTGTTCTTGCTTTCACTTTCGTGCTGGAGGACGGCGGAGATGCTGATGCGACGGTCGCCCAGGATACGAGCGATCTGGGCGAAGACGCCAGGCCGATCCACCAGGGTGAGGCGGAGGTAGTAGCGGCCGCGGAGATCGTCGGCGGGCAGGACGCGGGCGGGCGGGGCCTCATGGCCCAGGCCACAGCGGCCGGTGAAGCTGCGCGCGGCGTTGCCTTGAGCGACTTCGATCAGGTCGGCAACGACGGCACTGGCGGTGGGCATCATGCCGGCGCCGCGGCCGTAATAAAGCGTGTGGCCGACGGCGTCGCCGAAGACGCTCACGGCGTTGAACGGGCCGGCGACCTGAGCGAGCAGTTCGTTGACGCGGATGAACGCGGGGTGCACGCGGAGCGAGAGACCCTGGTCGGTGCGTTCGGCGATGGCAAGGAGTTTCATGGCGTAGCCGAGCTCGCGGCCGTAGCGAATGTCGGCCAGCTCGACGTTCTGGATGCCCTCCAGGGAGATGTCCTGGAAGCGGACGGACTCGCCGAAGGCGAGCAGGGCGAGGATGGCAAGTTTGTGGGCGCTATCGGCGCCGGTGACGTCGAGGGTGGGGTCGGCCTCGGCGAAGCCGGCCTTCTGGGCCTCCTTGAGGGCGGTTTCGTAGCGTTTGCCCTGACTGCTCATGGCGGAGAGGATGTAGTTGCAGGTGCCGTTGACGATGCCGTAGAGAGCGGAGATGCGGTTGGCGACCAGACCGTTGCGCAGGGCGGCGACGATGGGGATGCCGCCGCAGCAACTGGCCTCAAAGGCGACGCAGCGGTCGTGGCGGCGGGCGGCAGCGAAGATTTCGGGTCCGCGTTCGGCCAAGAGGGCCTTGTTGGCGGTGACCACGTGCTTGCCGGCGGCGAGGAGTTTGAGCATGATCTGGCCCGCGACGCCGGTGCCGCCGACCAGTTCGACGGCGACGAACGCCTCCGGGTCGTCGAGGACCCGCTGCAAGTCGGCGTGCAACAGGCCGGGGGGGAGGCTCACCGGCCGGGGACGGTCGAGGTCAGTATCGACGACATGAGCGAGCTCCAGGTGCAGGCCGGTGCGGCGTTGGAGGTCATCGGCGCGTTCGAGGAGAATCTTGGCCACGCCGCTGCCGACTGTGCCAAAGCCTATCAGGGCAACCTTGACTCGTTTTTCTTCCACGTCGCCCACCTAGGGTGGACCCGCCCGGTCTGAGCGGGCAAGGCCCGTTAAACACTGGTCAAACCGAGCCGCTGGTTCCCCCGAGATCCGACCGGCCGGGGGCACCTGGCGCCGCCAGGCGCCCACCCCACCCCTGGCCGACTACCGCCGGGGCAGGTTAGGCCGGTACTGTAGCGGGCAGCCGAGGTCAGGTCAAGGCCAAACAGAGGGAGGTAAAGGTCGGCAGCAACCCAGGCAGGGCCTCTGGTCAGCCCCACGGAACCCGGTCTGGAGAGGATCAGCGGCCCCGCTCCAGGACCAGCACATCGAGGAAGCGGTACTGCGGATCGGGGCTGAAGGTAACCTGGAGCACAATGCGTTTGAGGGAGCGTGCCTCCTGGGGCAGGCGGAGGGGCAGGCGGTAGCTGCGGGTGATGCTGTCCCAGTGCTGTTGGTTGACCTCGATGCCCCGCAGGTCCAGGATTTGGAGGCCGTCGTGCTCGAAGCGGGCGCCGCGGGGGTCGGGGAAGGCCGGGCGGTAGCGGAACAGCTCGAAGCGGAACTCCCCCATCGCCTTGATCGGGTCGCCGAACTTGTCGCGGAGTTCCACATAGGACTCAATGGTGTCCGCGGCGCCTGGCGTCGCGGCAGGAATAATGCGGGTGAAGGAGCGCTGGAAGCGAACCTGTTCGACCGCAAAGGCGGCCGGCGGCGGCGCGGTCCCTGCCGGGTCGGCGGACCGGCAACCCGCCAGGAGCACCACAGCGCCCCACACCCCAGCGGGCCAGGCCCTGGCCAGCAGAAGTCCGGCGGCTCTAATCATGGTCATGGGGCGACGGTGCGTGTGGGCGTCTCCCTCACCCGGCACATACGTCGTCGGGGCGTGAGGGTCGATTACGGCCCGGCCGGGTGGTTGGGATCGTCGGCCCTCGGCGCGCTGCTCGAACCGCCAGCGTGTGCGCTGAGCAGCTACCTATCATGGTAATCGGTCCAGACCTGTTCAATCAAGCCGCCGCCGAGGAACAAAGGGGAATCGCCCCGGACATCGCACCCCCCTGGCGTCGATCGTCGCGGCGGGGACGGAGAGGTGGTGATTGGCGGAGACGCCCGGCAGGAAGCCGGGGCTAACGAAGAGGCAGGGGCGGGTTACGAGAAAAAGCGGCGGGGGGGTCTGGGTTTGCGTTTCTTGGGGCCGAGGCGGTCGGCGAGTTTGCTGGGGGCGGCAACGGTCTGTTCGGCGGCGCGGGCTTCCTGCTCCTTGAGGTGTTTGCGGATGACGTGCTGCTCGACGAGGCCGGCGAAAGTGCTGGCCATCATGTAAAGGTTGAAGCCGGAGGCGGCGGAGTAGAACAAGAGCAGCATCATGACGGGCATCATGTATTGCATCATTTTCTGCTGTTGGGCGGCCTGGGGACTGGCGGCGGTCTGCGGCTGGGTGGGGGTGAACTTCATCTGGAGGAACATGCCGACGGTCAAGAGGACGGGCAGGAGGTTGAAGGCGTCGATAGAGCCGATGATGCTGCCGAGGAGGGGCACGTTGACCGGTTCGGCCAGGCCGAACCAGGCCAGGGGGATGAGGCGGTCGGGGGCGGAGAGGTCGTTGAGCCAATGCCAACTGGCAGGCAGGAGCCCCTGATGCCGGAGGGCGATGTTGGCATCAACGGCGGTGTAGAGGGCGATCCAGATGGGCATTTGCAGGAACATGGGCAGGCAGCCGAGCAGGGCCGCACCGGCCATGCCCTGTTCCTTCATGAGCCCGACCTGGCGGCGCTGGAATTCCTTCGGGTCGCCGCCGTACTTCTCCTTGAGCTCCTGAATCTTGGGGCCCAGTTTGTTCATCTTCATCATGTGGACCTGGCTCTTGCGGGTGACAGGGTGGAGGATGAGCCGCACGAGGAAGACGATAATGATGATGGCGATGCCGTAGTTGCCCACGAGGCGGTAGGTGAGGTGCATCATCTTGAAGAGCAAGGCGGTGAGCCAGTCGAAGGCGCAGAAGGCGCAGGAGCCGCTGGTGATGAGCTTGTTGTAGTGGAAGTCGGCATAGGCGGGCTGGTCAAAGACGTTCTTGTCGATGGGGCCGAGATAGACCGCGAAGGAGAAGCGTTGGGGGCGGGCGGGGTCGAGGAGGGTGGGGGGCGTCAGGCGGACCTGGACGGAGGGAGTGGAGTGGAGTTGGCCGGCGGGGGGCGTTTCGACGAGGAGGGCCTGAGCGGCGAGGGAACCGGGATCGAGGAAATCGACGGGCTGGTTGGGTGCGGCGGCGAGGGGCCGGACGATGGCGGTGAAGAACTTGTTGACGACGCCAAACCAGCGCAGGGAGGCGTCGCCAGGCTTTTCGAAGGTCCGGCGGCGTTCCTTTTCCTTTCCTTCGAGGGTGACGTGCTGGCGATTGATGGTGAGTTTGGCGTCGGGTCGATCGGCGGCGGCGTTCCAGTAGGCGGCGACGGCGGTGCGGCGGCCGTCGGAGCGGGGGTCTTCGCGGAGGATGCCCATCGGGCCGAAGAATTCGAGCGATTCGATCTCCAGGGGGGACCGGGTTTCGTTGACAAGTTGGACGGCGAGGCCGAGTTCGTAGGCGTTCTTGTCGTAGGCGAACTCCTTGATGACGGTGAGAACGGGTCGGTCGGCGGCGGCAGGGTCGGAGGCTGGGGGCGTTTCGAGGATGCGGGCGGCGAAGCGGGCGGTCTGTCGGCCGGCGTCGTCGGTGGCAAAATCGAGCAGTCGCCAGCAGTGTTGGGAGAGGTCGAAGGTCTCGGGGCGGCCTTTGATCACGAGCCGGCCGAGTTGGAGAGGCAGGCGGGGTCGGTCGTTTTCATCGCGGCAGGCGGCCAGAAGGGGATAGCCGGTGTCGGGGTCGTCCACTTTGAGTTTGAACTCGCTGAGGAGGACGCGGTCCAGTGCGGCGGAGCGGGGGTCGAGGGTGATCTGGGCCTTGTAGTCGCCGGGGGCGGGTTGTCGGCCGCCAAGGACGAGGGGTTCGGCGGGCTGGTCAGCGGGTGCGAGATGCCAGGCGCCCGCGGGTGCAGCAGGCCCGAGGGCTGCGGCAGCGCCCGCGCCGGGGGCGGAGGGGGTGGCGTCCGTGGGGGGCGCGGCGGCGGGCGCGGCGGGTGGCGGCGGGGAGACGGGTGGGGTGCGTGAGCCGTACTTTTTCTGCATGTACCACTGCCAGCCGAAGACCAGCAGCAGGACCAGCAGGGCGGCGCTGAGCATTTGTCGCAGGTCGTTACTCATGTCGGGCGTATTCCGTTGCTCCTGGCGAGGGTTAGGGGTGCAGCGGCCGGGGCGCGCGGCAATTAGCGGCCGTCGCGGAGGCGTTCCGCCTCGAAGTTGTCCAGGGCGGGGTTGCTGAGGATCAACTGGGCCGTGGCCTCGATGTCATACTCGACGCGGAGGAAGTCAACCCGCTCGTCTTGGACGATGACGTAGCTGGCGCGGACGTCCTGGTCCCGCGGCTGGCCGACGCTGCCAATGTTGATGATGGCCCGCTCGGACTCGACGATGGGGTACACGCCGTCGAGTTCATCGACGCCGTAGAAGTCGGGGTCTTCGAGGAAGACGCCGGGGACGTGGGTGTGGCCGATGAAGCAGAGGTGTTTGACGCGTTCGAAGTTGGCGGCGATTTTGGCGGTGTTGGTGTAGATGTCGTCGGGGAAGAGGTACTCGTTGACGGGACGGCGGGGCGAGCCGTGGACGAGCAGAATGTTGCCCATCTCCAGGCGGACGGGCATGCGGCCGAGGAAGGACCAGCGTTGGTTGCGTTTGTCGCGGTCGGGTTCGTCTTCGAGGCACTGGCGGGTCCAGTAGCTGGCGCGTTCGGCGCCGGTGTTGAAGTTGGTGGGTTCGTAGAAGACGGCGTGGTCGTGGTTGCCCATGATGCTGACGATCCCCCGCTCGATGATGAGGTCGAGGCACTCCTTGGGCTGGGGGCCGTAGCCGATGATGTCGCCGAGGCAGAAGATTTCTTTGACGCCGCGTTTTTCGGCGTCGGTGAGGACGGTCTGGAGGGCGGCGAGGTTGGAGTGGATGTCGCTAATAAGTGCCAAGGGCATGATTTACGTTGTCCTCGTTGCCCGGGTTAGCCGCCGCGGGGAGGCTAGGGACATACCATCGGCTCGGCGGGGCGTGGTGGTACGGTTCGGTCAAGCACGGACCCGCCGCCAAGCGAGAGGCTGATAATATAGAGAGGTGACAGCGAAGTCAATCGCTTTTGGATGAGCACTCCTGGAGCTGAACGCCATTTGTCGCAGGTATAGGGATAGCTTGTCGGCGGCTGCCAACTACCATATATAGGGTGCGAGCGGCGCCGTGTCGGACTCAGCGCTGGATTAGCGGAGCAACGGCGGGGTCAAGCTCACTTGGTGGATTTCGCCTGCGGCACTGCTTTGTCACGGTAGGACTGGTAGGGCCAGATCAGGAATGATCCCTTCTTGCTGAGGAACTGATCGGTTTCCTCCTCTTCGCCGCCAGCGATAGGGAAGAACATGCTCTTCTGCTTGTTATAGACCAGGAAGCCGTCCTTGTCGTAGCGACGTTCCTTCTCCCAGGTGCCCAGCCAGCAGATCATGTCGCCCTTTTCCTTTTGCCAGCGGGTGCCGTCGTCGTTGGCGCCCTCCCATTTCTCCAGGTCCAAGATGGGCCAGAGGGCGACGATCTTGTGGTAGGTTTGGCCTGGGGCCTTGGGCTGTTCGCACCCGGCGGAGAGCATAAGTGTCAGTGAGACTGCCAGTAACGTAACGGGGGCGAGGACCGAACGTGCGTGAGCGATACCTATTGTCTTGTTCATGCCGTCTTCCTTTCACCAAAAAGGCGTTGAGAACCAACCAACCAGTCCAGCAAATCGCCGGGGCGGGCGGTTGTCAAGGAGGTTCACCGGAATATATAGACGCGACGGCAGGAGGAAGGTTGGCGGGATTTTGGCGTGGGCCGCGCGGCGCGGTGCAAGATTCGTGCCGCGGGGGAGGGTGCGGGGGGCGGCCGGAAAGAAGCGAGGGTCAAACCGGGCGCGGAAGCGCGGGTAAGGCAAGAAACGCGGGTGTGGTGTTGACAGGGTGGAGCGCAGGCAGTAGAGTAAGCGGTGTGCCGGTTCTGCCGGGCGCGCGGCGTCGGCGCGGAGGCGCACGGACCGCGGCGGGGCAGGCGGCGAGCAGGTGATGAGCGAAAGGCCTGTTAGTCCGGACCAATCTAGGTTCGGTTTTGTCTGTTTTGTTGGGTCGGCGCCAGGGCGCGACCAACGCTGCCATGCATGAAACGGAGGTCAGGGGGAGGTGTGGTCTGGTTGGCGCGCGGGCGCGGCGGCGAGACAGACGCCAGCGAAAGGAGATTCCTGGCGTGCCGGACGTGCTGGCGGATGTTTGGGACCGAGTGCTGCGCTTCGTGCAGAAGAGGCACAGCGGGCTGTGGCGAAGTTGGTTTGAGCAGATCGAGCCGCTGGAGTTGCAGAACGGGACGCTGAGGGTGAGCGTGCCGGAGCGGAGTTGGCAGCAGTACCTGCAGAAGACGTGCAACGACGCGCTGGCGCAGGCGGCGCAGCAGGCGACGGGGCATTTGCTCTGCCTGGAGGTGGCGTGCGAGGAGGAGGCGGCGGCGCGGCCGGGGGCGCGGGAGGGGAACACCGCTGGGGTATTTGACGACGCCGAGCTGATGTACTTCAGCCCGGATTACACGTTCGACCATTTCGTGGTGGGGCCGTGCAATCGGTTGGCGCACGCGGCGTGCGTGGCGGTGAGCGAGGCGCCGGGGCGGGCGTACAATCCGCTGTTCATTCACGGGTCGGTGGGGCTGGGCAAGACGCACCTGTTGCAGGCGACGTGCCAGGCGGTGACGGACCGGCAGGCGGGGGCGCGGATCTGCTATCTGTCGTGCGAGACGTTCGTGAACCACTTTATCGCGGCGGTGGAGCAGGGCAAGCTGCAGGAGTTCCGGTACCGGTATCGGCACGTGGACATGATCATGATCGACGACGTGCAGTTCTTGTCGGAGCGGGAGCGGAGCCAAGAGGAGTTTTTCCACACGTTCAACACGCTGTACCAGGTGCGGAAGCAGATCGTGTTGAGCGCCGACTGCCCGCCGGCGGAGATACCCAAGCTGGAGCAGCGGCTGGTGAGCCGGTTCAATCAGGGGCTGGTGGCGCGGATCGACAAGCCGGACTACGAGACGCGGACGGCGATTCTGCACAAGAAGGCGCAGTTGCGGGGGATTGCGCCGCCGGAGGAGGTGATTGAGTTGGTGGCGCGGAAGATCGACTCCAATACGCGGGAGCTGGAGGGGGCGTTGACGAAGATTCACGGGCTGGCGATGCTGGAGGGGGGTAAGATTACGCTGGAGTTGGCGCGTCAGGCGTTGGGGGAGGAACCGGCGGCGCCGCGGCGGCAGGTGACGATTTCGGCGATCATCGAGGCGGTGACGGAGCATTTCGGGGTGCGGCTGTCGGACCTGCAGGGCAAGCGGCGTTCGCGGAGCATAGCGTTTCCGCGGCAGGTGTGCATGTTCTTGGCGCGGGACCTGACGGGGCACAGCTTGGAGGAGATCGGCGGGCACTTCGGCGGGCGGGACCATACGACGGTGCTGCACGCCTACCGAACGGTCGATCGGTTGTGCGACATGGACGAGTCGGTGCGGACGACGGTGAACGCGCTGATGGCGGGGCTGACGCAGAAGTAGGCGAACCGGCGCGGCGGGTCCTGGGATGCCGCTGCGAGGGCGCCGGGGGGAGGCGGCGGGGACCGCGGACGGAAGGGTCGCGGTCAGGAGCCGGACGGCGGCGGGGGTGCAGAGGTCAGGAAGGTGTCGGGGGCGACCAGCCCGCCCGAGATGATCATTTTGAAAGCCTCTTCGATGGTCCAAGAGGTTTGGAGGACCTGGTCGGCGGGGATGAGTTCCAAGAAGCCCGAGGTGGGGTTGGGGGTGGTGGGGATGAAGACGCGGGCGTAGCGTCGGCCCTGAAGACCGTTGATGTGGCCGGTGAGGAAGCCGACCGCTTTGAAGCCGGGCCGGGGAAACTCGACGAGCACCACCGACTTAAACGCGCTGCGTTCGGGCAGGGAAACGGCCTTCATCACCTGCTGGGTGGCCGCATAGACCGTGCGGACCAGGGGGATGCGGAGCAGGAGGGTCTCGCCGGCGGCGATGACGCGTTTGGCGACGACGAAGCGGGCAAAGACGCCCACCAGATACAGGAGCGTCAGCAGCAGCAGGATGGAGACGACGCTGACAATGATGCTGACGTAGAGAGGCGGGATGTCCTCGAGCACCGGATAGCGGGCCAGGTAGGCGAGGACGCGGCGAATGAGGGGGCTGAGAAAGCCCGCCAGCCAGCCGAACAGCCAGCGCATCACGAGCAGCGTTACGCCAAAGGGCAGCAGCAACAGCGTGCCGGAGAGCAGGCGGTTGCGGATGTTGTTCTTCCAGCGTTTCCACCAGGCGGCCGAGTTACCGGGCATGGCATTCTCCCTCGCCGAGCAGACCCACGGCGCTCGTCGCGTGGAATTATACTTCGACGACCGGAAAAATAATATAGAGAAGGAGGGAGTTGGGGCGCCGGATCAGGTGAACTGGTGCAGCCGAAGGCCGGCCGAGAATAGGGATGCGCTTAACGCGGTGCCATAGCTTGATTTATCGGCGTGGCGGGTCTAAAGTGTGAGTCCAAGGTATTATCGCCGAAGAGAGCGGGGTAGGCAGGATGGCATGAGCGAAAACAGAAGACGCACGGGAGGTAGGTGGTGGGTGTGGGGAGTGCTGCTGCTGGCGTGGGGCGGGAGCGGGGCCGGCGCGGCAGAGGGGTGGGCGAGCGGGCAGGCCGGCGCAGGAGAGGACCGAACGTTGGCCGGGCGTTCCGCGCCCGCCAGCCGGGCCGCGGAGGCGGCGCCTACGCCGACGGGCGGGGGCGAGAACGGCACGGCGGAGGCGCAGTCCGCCAGCAACCCAGCGCTGGATCGGGACCGGTACATTTCCCTGGAGGAGATTCAGCCGGGGATGAGGGGCTACGGGCTGACGGTGTTTCGCGGGACGGCGCCGGAGCGGTTTGAGCTGGAAGTGGTGGCGGTGGTGAAGAACTACGGGCCGAAGCTGAACGCGTTTCTCGTGCGGGTGCAGGATGAGCGGTTCGAGGTGGCGAAGATGGTGGCGGGGGTGAGCGGCTCGCCGGTCTATCTGGACGGGCGGCTGGCGGGGGCGATGGCGTTCGGTTGGCAGTTGAGCGAGGAGCCGCTCTATGGGGTGACACCGATTGCGGAGATGCTGCGGGTGCGGCGGAGCGCGGAAAAGCGGGGTGAACGACGGGCGGCCGGCGGTGGAGCGGCACTGGAGCGGAAGTATTATGAGAACCTGATGCGGGATGATCTGTTTACGCGGGAGCAGTTGGCGGCGTGGGTGGCGCGGACGCCGCTGGGCGGGGCAGGGGCGTGGGGCGCGGGCGCGGGCGTGGCGTTGCCGGCGGCGGTCACAGTGAGCGGGCTGAGCGCGGCGGGGCTATCGACGTTGCGCGAGTGGCTGCCGGGGCTGACGGCGGAGCTAGGCCCGTCGGGGGGCAGCGGCGAGCCGACGGAGACAGGGCCGACGGCGGAAGGCGTAACCCTGCGGCCGGGGGCGGTGTTGGCGGTACCGCTAATCCAAGGCGACTTGCAGGCGCAGGTGCTGGGGACGGCGACGGAGGTGGTTGGGGACGAGGTGTTCGCGTTCGGCCACGCCTGGCGCGGGGAGGGGGCGGCGAGGTGGCCGATGGCGACGGGCTACGTGCACACGTTCGTGAACCGGATGGACCGATCGTTCAAGCTGGGGCAAGCGCGGGAGGTGGTGGGGGCGCTGCGCGCGGATGAGGCGACGGGAGTGTACGGTCGGCTGGGGGAGTCGGCGCCGTTGACGCCGGCGGAGGTGCGCGTGGAGTGGCCGGACGGCGGGACGGAGACGTTCCACATGCGCTTGGCGCGGGATGCGGAAACAGCAGGCGTGCTGGCAACACTGGCGGTGGGGGGGTCGCTGCTGCAACGGGGGAGTCTGCCGCGCAAGCATTGCCTGACCTATGAGGTGGAGATGCAGTTCGACGGCGTGGCGCCGCTGCGGTTCTCGAATTTCAGTTCGGGGACGCAGGGCCTGGACCTGGGCAACGAGATCGTGCAGACGTTGACGTTGCTTTTGAACAATCCGTGGCGGGAGGTGGAGTTGACGTCGGTGCGGGCGGACGTACGAATCATGAAGGAAGACCGGATGGCGCTGCTACGGTCGGTGGCGTTAACCCGGCGGGTGTATCTGCCGGGGGAGTTGGTGGAGGCGCGGGTGGAGCTGGAGCCGGAGCTGGCGCCGGTGCAGGAGGCGGCGATCTCCCTGCGGTTGCCGGAGGACCTGCCGGAGGGCAAGTACACGGTGGAGATCGGGGACGCGACGGCGCACCAGCGGCAGTTACAGACGAATCAGCCGCAGCGCTTCCAGGTGTTTTCAGCGGAGGACGTACAGCGGGCGTTGCAGGAGCGGCTGGCGCTGCGACGGGATGAGTTGTACATGAGCCTGGTGTTGCCGGAGGGAGGGCTGGCGCTCGAGGACCAGGCGTTGCCGCGCTTGCCGGGCAGTCGGGCGATGCTCTTGACAGATCCGTCGCGGCGGATGATCAGCGCGGAGTTTCATCCGCTGCTGGTGAGTCGGCAGGCGACCGGTTACCAGGTGGTCGGCGCGGAACACGTCGAGATCGAAGTTCGGCGTGATTGAGGCAGCCGGGGCGCAGAGCGGTCCGTCAGCCGGTCCGGCGCAGGGGCAGGGAGGCACTTGGGCCCCGGAGGCGTCGCGGGGCTACTTCACGACGATGACCGAGTTCAGCGTGCCGTAGGAATTCATGGTGCAATTGCTGTTATTCGGGTCGGTCATCCAGTGGTTGTCCACCATGAACTTGTACTGGTAGGCGCCGGGGGCGAGATCGACCTGAGCGACATACTCGCCGCTTTTCTGCTTGCGCATGGGCAGGGGCTTCCAGCTGGTGAAGTCGCCGGCGAGTTGCACCTTCTGCACGCCATTGCCGGCCTGAAAGGTGAAACGGACGGGAGTGGATTTCTTTTCCTTAGCGGTAATCATGCCATCCTGATCCTTACCCCATAGGGGATGCTGCGTTGACTCATACGATCTCTTAGCTAACAACACAGTCATTATTGCGCGCGGGACGGGGGGCGTCAAGTGGCGACCGGGTTTCTTTGGGGTAATGGGCGCTGAATTGGGCAGATCAACCGCCGGCGGACAGGCGAGCAACGAGCGGTGAAGGTTTTGCTTATAGTCTGGGCGGCCCACGACGGATCGTTTCATGTGTGCGGAGGCGGTTTTTGGGCCGACCAGAACAATTTGTGCGTAATTCCGCACCAGAAACGAGATGGCAAGGCGGCTACGTCCGGGCCAAAGGTTGGGCACGAATCGGCGGCTCACAGGACCGCCCCCCAGGCGTATCAGCCCTTGAGGACAGCGAGGGGCTTGAGCCGGGCGACGGGGCGAGCCAGACCGCAACGGCAAACCACGTCAATGACTGCATCAATGTCCTTGTAGGCGGCGGGGGCCTCTTCCTTGACGGCATGCTTATCGTGGGCGACCAGGGTGATGCCGCGCATGGAGCGTTTGAACTCATCGTCGGTAATAGCCGGGGCGCGGATGACCTGGCCGGTGCGCCGGTTGACCTTGCCCAGGGCGGCGGCGCGGCTCATGGTGCGGCCGGCGCCGTGATTGACCGAGCAGAGGGTTTCCTCGGAGTCGTCGGCGCCGACGAGCAGATAGCTGGCGGTGCCCATCGAGCCGGGGATGATGACGGGTTGACCGACGTCGGCGAAGGGTCCGCCGGCCATGCGGCGCGGCCCGAAGGCCCGCGTCGCGCCCTTGCGGTGAACCCAAAGCCAGCCGTCAAGATGCTCCTCGAACTGGGCCATGTTGTGTGAGACGTCGTAGAGGAGGGGCAGGGGGAGGGGACCCAGCATCCGACGGAAGCACCGGCGGACCAGCAAGGTCATTATCTGCCGGTTCACGTAGGCGAAATTGCCGGCGGCGTGCATAGCGCCGACGTAGAGGTCGAAGTCGCTCTCGTCGGCGGTGAGATAGGCGAGGTCGCGTTGGCGGCCGGAGGCGCCGCGGCGCCGGGCAGCGCGGCGCATGTACTCGTCGGCGATCTGGTAACCCAGGCGGCGGGAGCCGGAGTGGATCATGACAACGATGCGACCGGGTTCGAGGTTGAAATACCGGGCCAAGTCCGCATCAAAGACAACCTCGACCATCTGGATTTCGATGAAGTGGTTGCCGCCGCCGAGGGTGCCCAGTTGGTGGGCGCCTTTCTGGCGGGCATGGTCGGGGACGGCGGCGAGCAGGCCCGGCAGGCGACCCTGGCGTTCGACGTGCTGAAGGTCCTGGGCGAACTCGTCGGGGTCATAGCCTTCCCAGGCGCGGTGTGAGACGGACTCGGCCAGGAGGGGCACGGCCTGGAGGCCGCGTTCCAGCACGGCCTCGAGCTGGCGGTCGTTGAGGTGCACATTGTCGTGCCCCTGGCCCAGGGGCACGTCGCGGGCGATGCTGTGGGCCAGGGCGTCGGCGTCGATGTCGCGGCGCGAAAGCTCCGTGCCGATCAGGCGCATGCCGCAGTTGATGTCGTAGCCGACGGCGGCGGGCAGGATGGCGTCCTGGAGGCCGACCACCGCGCCGATGGGCACGCCGTAGCCCTGATGGATGTCGGGGGTGGCCAGGACCTTGCGGGCGGGCGGCAGACAGGCGGCGTCGCGGAGTTGCGCGACGGCGGTATCCTCCAGCGGCAGCTTGTCCGAGGTGTAGATGGTCGCGGAGACCCGCATGTCCTGGTCCTGCGGGATCTGCCAGCGATAGTCGTCAAGTCGAACGAGTCTGGTTTGCCTGTCCGTCACAGTCGGTAGTCTCCACGGGCCGATCAGGAAAGGAGGCTCGGAGGCGCCCGGGCTGCAGCCAAGGGATTATTACCGGCGCCGCCGGCAAAAGGCAATGCGTTGGGGCGGCGCGATAGAGGCAAGTCCCGGCGCGCAAAAAAGCGGCCCGTTGCCAGGAGGACGCAGCGGGCCGCGAAAGGAGGAGGCTCATTGGTCCCGGTCAAGCAGACCAAAGAAGGAGAAAGCTGGTTGTGGCTGGGTTGTTTTGGTTGTGCTTATTCGTGCCTCTCCGTGCGCTCTTCACTAGCTTATACGTTGGCCGGCGCCGGAGGTTCGCGCGGCCATGAGCGTTCGGCCAGCCGGTTTAGGAAGCGCCGCAGGCGCGGGCGGCATTTTCTTATAACCGTCGGGCGGATAAGGGTATAATGCTGCCTAGGGAAGGGTCCGGGGCGGTGCGGAGGCGGCCGGATGTACCAGATGGGTTTCTTGGGGGCGGGCAAGATGGCGGAGGCCCTGATGACGGCGGCCCTGAAGACCGGGGTGGCAGGGCCGAAGGAGGTCATCTGCTCCGACGTGTCGGCGGATCGGCTGCGGGAGGTGGCTGGCCGGCTGGGGGTGGCGACGGCGGGGGGCAACCGGCAGGTGGTGGAGCAGTCGGAGCTGGTGGTGCTGGCGTTCAAGCCGCAGAACCTGGCGGAGGCGACGGCGGGGCTGGCGGCGGTGGTGCGATCCGAGCAGATTATTGTGTCGATTCTGGCGGGGGTGAGGATCGCGCGGATACGAGAGGCGCTGCCAGCCAAAGTGGTGCGGGTGATGCCCAACACGGCGTGCCTGGTGGGGCAGATGGCGGCGGGACTGGCAGCGGGGCCGGGGGTGGGACCGCAGGACGTGGGGCGGGTGCGCCATCTGCTGGGTGGTGCGGGGCTGATCGTGGAGGTGAGCGAGGAGCAGTTGGACGCGGTAACGGGGCTCTCGGGCTCGGGTCCGGCGTTTGTGGCGTACCTGATCGAGGCCTTTCAGAGGGCAGGCGTGGCGGCGGGGTTGACGGAAGAGGCGGCACGAGTGCTGACGTTGCAGACGTTTGCGGGGACGGCGCGCCTGTTGGAGGAGCGGAGAATGACACCGGGAGAGCTGATCGCGCTGGTGTCGTCGCCGCAAGGCACGACGGTGGCGGGGCGAGCGGTGCTGGAGACCTCCGACGCAGCGGAGGTGATTGGCCGGACGGTCCTCCGGGCGACGGAGCGCAGCCGGGAGTTGGGGCGATAGCGTGGCCGACCAGTTGACCATCTGGATCCTCGCCGGCTGGTACTCCGTGAGCGTGACGGCGTTGCTGGTGTGGCTGGGCCGGACGCGGCTGGGGGCGCGGGCCCTGACGGGGGCGCGGCGAGCGAGCCGATGGGCGCCGCTGGACGTACTGCTGGTGGTGGGGGTGTACGTCATGATCCAATGTCTGGCCGGGTACTCCTCCGGGCGGACGAGGGCGCCGGCGCTGCCGAATGCGTCCGTCGAGCCAAACGCCTGGGCCGGAAAAGACTTGGCGTCGGCGCCGAATGCCGCGGCGCAGCCGCCGACCCTGCCGCGCGAACCGGCGGGGGGCCTGCAATCCTTGGCGGGGCTGATAGCAGGTCAATTGTGCCTGGCGGTGGTGATCGCGGGGCTGGCTAGCGGCCGCTATGCGGACGGCCTGCGGGGGCTGGGGCTGCGAAAGGCGGGGTGGGTCAAGACGGTCGTTCTGGCAGGGGCGTTCTTTGTGGTGGGGGCGGGGCTGGCGTTTCTGACGCTGGATGCGACCTTGGAAATTTGTCGGTGGGCTGGCTGCACGGAGGTGCAGCAGCACTTGCTGCTCAAGCGGTTGGCGGAGTGGCCGCCGTGGGGCGAAACGGCGCTGGTCGTGCTGACGGCGGTGGTGGGGGCGCCGCTCTCGGAGGAGTTGCTATTCCGGGGGGTGCTGCAGACGTTTCTGGTGAGCAGTCTGGGAGCGGGCCGACCAATGGCGGTTGAGCCTGGCTCGGCGGCGGGGGGTGTCGGGCAAAGCTGCGGCGCGGGGCAGACGGGCGGCGTGGCGGTGACCCGGCGCGGGCAGTGGGCGGGCGTCCTGATCACGGGGGGCCTGTTCGCGGTGTCCCACGCCGACTGGCAGCACATGCCGGCGTTGCTGGTGCTGGGGGTTTTCCTGGGGTATCTGTACGAGCGGTACGGGAACCTGCTGCTGGTAATGCTGGTGCACGGGCTGTTCAACGCGTTGCCGGTGGTGATTACGTTGGCGGGGGACCTGCTGCCGGGTACGTGAGACTCACCCGCTGAGGTCCGCGAGCCAAGAGGGGCCAAGGGTCAAGTCGCGGCCGGCCGTTCGGCGGGCTTGACGCGGTATTTCAGCCGGACGGTAACGTCCCAGGAGTCCGCATCTTGGCCGCCCGTGGGGGTGAGGATGAGCTGGTCGCAGATGACCGTGGTGAAGTTGCGTTCGGCGTGATCGACGAAGCGGGCGGCCTGGACCAGGCGGACGGCACGGAGGCGGTAGGTCTCGGTGTGCTCGATGGCGCCGTCCTTGAGCTGCCGCGGCGTGGCGCTTTCGCCGCGGCTGAGGCGTACCAGCGGGATGCCGGCGGCCTGGGCGCACTGGCCGGCTGAGGTCTTGTCCTCGAAGACATCCTGCGCGGCGGCCTGCTGCGCCTGGCCCAACTGCCGGCGCCAGTTGATGATCCGCTCGGTCTGTGCCGCGGCGACGGCGGCTTCCTGGAGGCGGCTGCGGGCCTGGCCCCGAACCTTCAGGAGGTCGGCGCAGGCGATCATCACCCACAAGACCAGCAGAACGGGCAGGGCCACGGCCCATAGGCGCGGTTGTCTGAGAGTCTGCATCAATGGCATGGGGGTTCTCCGGTCAGGGCGCCTCGGCCCGGTCGGTCTGGGCCACGCTCAGGTTCATGCTAAAGGGTCGTCGGTCTCCGGCGGGCGGATCGAACGCCCAGCTTTCCCGCCGTAATTCGGGCGTCCGCCTGATGGCGGCGTCCAGTACGAACTGGGTCTCGAGGTTGGGGATAGACCCCTGGAGGAGGGCATCCTTGGGACTGAGCCGCACGAGGTCGAGGCGAAGATCAAATTCCTCGCCGAGGCTGGCCAGGGTATTGAACAGCAGGGTGAAGGTATGGCTGGCGGAGTTGGTCTGGGCTTGCACGCCTTGGCGGACGGCCGCGTTGTGCCACTGGCGGTGCAGGTTGCCAATCATGCGGGCCATGTTGACCGAAGGAGCGGGTGGCTTGCCGGCGGCGTCCAGGTAAGCTTGGCCTAGGCGTTCATTGGCCAGGGCGTACTGGCTTTGGCAGCGGTTGGCATAGGTCTTGACGGCGAAGAGCAGGGCAGCCAAGAGGAGGACCGCCGCGGCGGCCAAACCGTACAGGGCACGGCGGCGGGCCGCCAGAACGGTGCGGACGGGCATGCCGTCGGCGCGGAAGTCGGCGGCAGTGGTGCGGTTGAGCCACCCCACCGCCACGCCGAGGGCGCAGGCGACGTCGAGATCGGGCTCCGGGAGCGGCTGCCAAGGCAGCTTCACCTCGGCCAGCAGGGTCTCCACCTGGCCGCGGACCAAGCCGCCGGGGTGGTAGTGGATGCGTTGGGGTTGCTGGTTTTCGGGCCAGAGGGCCAGCGATCGACGGATCTCGGTGGCGAGCGTCTGGCTGACGTGCTCCGGCGAGGGGCACAGCAGACTGCGCGCCAACAGCACGGCGCGGTCGGCAGCCAGCAGGACCAGGTACAGGCCGCCGGGCGGGGCGGCCACGGCCAGGACCGGCTCGTCGGCGGGCAATTGGGCCAGGCGCGTGAGGTAGTGCACCCAGGCGGCGATGTCAGGCTCGGCGACGAGGGGATCAAGACCGGCCTGCTCGAACTGGTCGAGGATCTCTTGGCAGCGGGTGCGCTGGAGGGAATAGACGATGAGGTTCGTGCCCTCGGCGGCGGGTGCGGCGGTCTGGAAGCAGACGGCCAGGCTCTCCGCGTCAAAGGTCGAATCCTCTTCCACGTCGAACTTGATCGTTTGGCGAATCTGGCGGAGGTCGGTGAAGTCGCTGTGGTGGACCTGGGCGTGATAAAGCGCGCCGGCCAACGAGAGCGCCACGGGGGGCAACCGCCGGTGAGTTTGACGGAGCTGCGGGACCAATTCCGCCGGTCCGTGGTCGGCAGCCAGGACGGCGTCGTTGGGGGAGGTGGCCCCGCCGACCGCCCCGGCGTGGCTCAAGCGATACGTGGCGGCGCGTTGGCAGGCGTCGGCCTGCTGCTCGACCAGGACGGCGACCAAACCGGCCGGACCGTAGTGAAGGCCCAAACAACTCTTGACAGCCAAGATTCAATCCTCCGGGAAAATCCCCGCGGCGAGGATTCGCCAATCCAGGTCCTGATAGACACCCCCGGTTAAACGCGCGTGAATCCGTCCGATGGCCGCATCCACGTGGATGGAAAACGTATCGCTGGTCACCACGCCGATGCCGGCCAGGTTGTTGACCAATTGCACGTCCAGACCCTGGACGTTGTGCAGCATGTTGGGCGTGCCGAGGGGCGTTTGGCGGCGATAGTCCACAATCGCTTGGGCCTGACCGGCGGTGAGACCCAGGTCGGCAAAGGCGCAGTACAGGAGTTCCGCCGGCGCCGTGTTCAGGTTGATCTGGCACGCGCCCCAGGGACTGAGGTATTCGTGATAGTCGCCGGGCCGGCCCGCCAGCGCCTGGCGCAGCACCTGGGCCTTGGGGTCGTGGGTCAAAGCATATTGCCATTGGGCGGCAAACTGGGTCATGATCTCGTAGCGTTTCTTGGTCTGGGCGACGCGTTCGGCGTAGTTCGCGCGCCGGCCGCGGATCGACAAGCGCCCGGAGTCGGTGCCGCCGGTGAACTGAATCGGCGCGAGCGGCAGGGGCAGCGGTCGGCCGATGACCTGGGCGCGCGCCACGGTCTCGCGGACCACCTCGAAGGGCACCCCCAAACTCTCGGCCCAGCGCCGCAGGGATTTCTCCGCCCCGTCGCTGGCGGACCCCATGTCGAAAGGGGAGCGGAGCAGCCAGAGGAGCGGCCACTTGGCGTTCTCGTCGTGGATTTCAATCGTAACGGTCGCCGGGCCGATTTCGAGGGTGCGTTGGATCATCACAAAGGCCGGGCGCTCGGGCGCGGTCGGTTCCGGCGGCAGGGCCGCCGGCTCGGTCCCGACGTTTGGTTCGGACGCCGGGAGCGATCCGACGGGGGCGTTTGGTTCGGCGGACGGGTTCGGGGCGGCCGACCGCTCGAACCGACGCTGACGGGCCTGCTTGATCATGGCGGTCCCGATGATCATGCCCGACTCCGCCGCGTACCGGCATTGCAGCCGGTCCAGCCGGAACTGCTCCGTCCGCTCGTGCAGGGTGGCGTCGGTCTGGAACTCGACCAGCACGACCGCCAGCAGCACCAACACGATCAGCGTCAGCAGCAGCGTGATGCCGCGCCGCCGGGAGCGCCGACCGCCGGAATTCCTGCCGGACCTTTCTCTCATAAACGAAACCGTTGGGTGCAAAACGTCCGCGTCGCGACCCACGTGTCCTTGGGATCGCGTCGGTCGGAACGAAACATGCGAGCGGTGACCTCGATCAGCAACTCGCTGGGTTGGCGAACCTCGAAGGAGTAGAGGTTCTCGCAGACCGGGACATAGGGCGTGGGAGGTTGGTCGAGGAGGGCGACGCGGCGAAAGAGCACCAGGTCCTCCTGTTCCAAGCGCGGCGCCGTGACCCACTCGACCCGTTTGGCCGGGGCCGCCTGGGGGCCGCCGGGCCGCGAGGCGATGATCAACCGAGCGCTTTGCCGGTCGGCCTGCAGCGGCACGTTCTCGAGGCTGAGTTGCACGAAGTTCGCAGCGGCCTCCGCCAAGTCCTGCTCCAGCAAGTCCAGGCAACTCTCCAGACCCCCGCGGCGGGCCAGGTCGCCTTGCATGAGCAGCGTCTGCGCCTGCGTCTGCTGCAGGACGCGCAGCACCGCGACGATCAGCAGCGCCACGATGACCAGGGTGATCAGCAGCTCCAACAGCGTGAAGGCGGGCCGGCGCGCACGATCTCTGCGGCCGGGGCGGCCCGGCCCAGCGGCGCCGCACAGGCGCCGCCAGCACGGCTCAGCGGGTCTTCGGGTTTGGGGATTCAACCGGCACTCCCATTTCCTGCGCCTGGCCCGGCGCCAACTCCCCGCGTTTGACCATTTCCTGCAAGAGTTCGTCGAGGGTGGGCTCGCGCCCAAGCTTTTGGCGGAGCTGTTCGATCCAAGCCGGCTCCGGCGTCGGTTGTTCGGATTCATAGGGGACCGCCACCGTGTGCCCTTCCCTGGGCTGCAGCGTGCCAAAATAGCGCACCAGCTCCACCAGGGGCTCGCCCGAGGCCCAATCGCTCTCGGCCCGCACGGTGACCTTCGCCTTGATGACGCTGCTCTCCAGGCCCAGGCCCGGCTGCGTGGGATCCCCGGCCTCCCGCGTCAGCGAGAACGTCCAGGAAAACCGCGGATCGGTCTGGTCCTGCCCGTGCAGTTCCTGGCTGTTCGGCTCCTGGAGCGAGGCCAGCAGCGACTCCAGCCGCCGTTCCGCCACCTGGGCGGCGGCGTTCCGCAGCGATTGGGTGGTCAAGGCGGTGGTCGTCCGGCGCAGGGCCAACACGACGCCGCCCAGCAGCATCGCCAACAGCAGCACGCTCACGGCAACCTCCACGAGGGTGAAGGCTGCGGCGCGTCGCCGGTGTCCCTGGTCGCCCAAAGGTCGGTTCATGGTTTATGCCTTCGCACTCTGTCAAGCCCGGCGCCGCCGCCCAGGTCGCACGGCGACCGGCAGGCCGCGCCTACAGTACGGCGCCCGGGCTGACCGCAGCCCGCACCTCGGGCATTTCCAGCGGTTGAGCCGCCCACACCACCCGCGGGGTAAAGCGGTCGCACCGCACGTACATCCGCCGGTCGTCCCGGTCCACCAAGTGGAACAGCAGCGAGCTCGGAAAGCCCTCCGGACCCACGGTGATAATCACCTCGCCGGAATACTGTTGCGAGCCGTCGTCAAACTCGATCTGGTCGATCCAGTAATGATCGAGACTCGCCCGCGGCAACAACGGTTCGGCGTCGTAGTATTCGTTCTTTGCGTTGGCCTCGTACACGGTGTAATAGCCGTCATAGACCTCGATCACCACAACCAGGGACTGGCGGCGCAGGATGGCTTCCTCGGCCGCCAGCCGTAGCGTGCGGGCGAAGCGGGTGGCGTCGCGGTCCGCGCGCACCTGCCGCAGCCGCCCGTGCAGGTCCACCGACACCAGGCTCACCAGCAACAGCAGCAGCGCGATGACGACCACCGCCTCCAGCAAGGTGTACCCGGCGCGGCGGCGCGCGGCGGGCGAGCCGGCCGGCCCCTCAAGGGCCCGGCCCGCCGGGCAACGCGCCCGTGCCGTACCCGCCGCTGGTTTCCTCTGCCGCCTCCAAATTGTAAACGTCGGCGTCCTCACCCTCGCCACCTTCCTTGCCGTCGGCGCCGAAGCTGTAGATGTCGAAGTCCTTGTTGCGCGCGCCGGGGCATTCATAAACGTAGGGGTTCTTCCAGGGGTCTTTGGGTACTGCGCCGCCGTCGATGTAGCCGCCCTGACGCCAGCCTTTGACGCCCGGGGGCTCTTCGATCAGCGCGCTCAGACCGATCGAACCGTCGGGGTACTGACCGGTGTCGAGCTTGTAGAGTTTGACCGCCTGTTGCAGCATGGCGATCTGCGCCTTGGCGTCGGCGATACGGGCGTCAGCCAGACGATCCATCACTTTCACCCCCACCAACCCCGCCAGCAGCCCGATGATCAGCAGTACGACCATCAGTTCGATCAGGGTGAAGCCGCGGCGGCCGGTGTGCGTCGGCCGGCCCGCGGCTCTTGAGAGACGGGTTCTCGCGTTCATAGGCACCTCGCTCCGCCCCCACGTTACATCTTGATACTCGACACTTCCAGAATCGGCCACAGGGTGCCGAACATGATGAAGCCGACCAGCACGGCCATCACCACGATCACCGCCGGCTCGACCACCGCGCTGAGCCGTTGCACGATGATGTCGGTGTTCTCTTCCAGGCTCTCGGCGATCGTGACCAACATCCCTTCCAATTCGCCCGAGCGCTCGCCCACCGCGATCATGTGCCCCAGGGCGGGGTCCACCACGCCGCTTTGCTGCAACGGCGTGGCGATGTCCGCCCCGGCGATGATGCGCTCGCGGGCCGCCTGGATGGCGTGCGTCATCACGGTGCTGCCGGTAACCTCCGCCACCACCTTGAGGCTCTCCGCCATCGGCAGGCCGCTCCGCATCAACGCCGCCAGGGTGCCGGTAAAGCGGGCCAAGATGCTCTGCCGCAGCAGCCGGCCGAATAGCGGCAAGCGCAGCAATAGCCGGTCGAACCCCAACCGCCCGCGGGGGTGCGCCAGCACGCGGTGACCGGCGTACGCCAGCAGACCCACCACGACCAAGATGACCCACCACCAGTTGACCAGCCCGCGGCTGACGCCCATGAGCAGGCGCGTGACGCCGGGGACGGCCCGGCCGCTTTCCTCGATGATCCGCGTGAGCCGCGGCACCACGAACGTCATCAGCACCGTGATCACCCCGAGGCACACGACCACCAGAAACGCGGGGTACGTCAGGGCCGACTTGATCTTGGCGTCCAGCCGAATCCGTTTGGCTAGGTAATCCGCCAGTAGCTTGAGCGTGGGGCCCAGGTTGCCGGTCACCTCGCCCACGTGGACCATCGAGACGTAGATGGGGTCAAACCAGTCGCGGTACTGCTTCAGACCGTCAGCCAGCGCTTCGCCCGCCACGACCTGATCGCGGATGTTCTGGATGACCTGGCACAGGCGAGCGTCGGCGGTCTGGCTGGACAACACCGACAGCGCCTCGGTCAGCTTGATGTCGGCATCGACCATCGTGGCCAGTTGCCGGGTGAAATCAAGCACCTTCCGCCGTCGGCCCGCCCGAAACAGCCGCGCCCACTGGAACCGCGCCGCCTGGGCTGCCTCGCTGACCGGTCGTAGCTGGGTGGCGTGCAACTGCCGGTTGCGCAGCATGTGCCTCGCCGCCGCCGCCGACTCGGCGGCAAGGCTGCCCCGCGTCGGGCGACCGTCCCTGGTCAGCGCCTGGTATTCAAACGTCGGCATCGCTGTCATCCACTCGCCGCCGCGGCCGTCTCACATCTCGTCCGCCTGCGCCACGCGCAGAACCTCCTCCAACGCGGTGATGCCCGCCTCGACCTTTTGCAGCCCGTCCATCCGCAGCGTCGTCAAACCCGCCTCAATCGCCGCTTTCTTGATGGCGCTGGCGGTCTGCCGCTGATAAATGCACGAGCGCACGTTGTCGTCCACCACCATGAACTCGTAGATGCCCGTCCGTCCGTGATACCCGGTGTTGAAGCACTGCTCGCAGCCCCGCGCGCGGTACACCTGCTTGAACGCCGCGTATCCCAGTCCCAGCTCCTGCATTTGGGTCGAGTCGGCCGGGACAGCCTCTTTGCACTTCGCGCACAGCCGCCGCACCAGCCGCTGCGCCAGCACCCCGATCACCGACGACGACACCAGGTACGGCTCCACCCCCAGGTCCAGCATCCGCGTGATCGCCCCCGCCGAGTCGTTCGTGTGCAGCGTGCTGAACACCAGGTGCCCCGTCAACGACGCCTGAATCACCATCCGCGCCGTCTCCTCGTCCCGCACCTCGCCCACCATGATCACGTCGGGGTCCTGCCGCAGCACGTGCCGCAGCGAGGTGACAAACGTCATCCCCTTCTTGCTGGCCACCTGAATCTGGCTGATCCCCTCCAACTGATACTCGATGGGGTCCTCAATCGTGATGACGTTCTTTTCCCGGGCGTCGATCCGCCGCAGGAAGCTGTAAAGGGTCGTGGTCTTGCCCGAACCGGTGGGCCCGGTGACGAAGAAGACGCCATGCGGCCGATGCAGCATCCCGTCGATCCGCTTGATCTCGGCGGCGCTCATGCCGATCTCCTCCAGGTCGTACAGCCCGGTGCTCTTGTCCAGCAGCCGCAGCACCGTCCGCTCGCCGTAGCTGGCCGGCACCGTGCTGACCCGCAGGTCGATCTCCCGCGGACCGATCTTGACCGAGCACCGCCCGTCCTGCGGCAGCCGCCGCTCCGCAATGTCCATGCCCGACATCACCTTGACCCGCGACACCAGCAGGGGCAGCGTGCGGTAGTCCAGCGTCAGCATGTCGTACAAAATGCCGTCGATGCGGTAGCGAATGTGAATCTTGTCCTCCAGCGGGTGGATGTGCACGTCGCTGGCCCGCAGTTGCAACGCGCGAAACAGAATGTCGTTGACCAGCCGAATCACCGGCGGCCGATTCACCACGTCCAGCAGGTCTTCGCTGCTGGCCGCTTCCGTCAGCAGGCCCTCAATGTTCTGGGCGTCGATCTCGTCGGCCACTTCCTCCAACACCGTCATCCGCTGCTCGTAGGCCGTGTTGATGGCCGAGTTGATCGCCGCCCGGCTCGCCAACGCCGGCCGCACCGCGCAACCGACCATCTTGCCCACATTGTCCAACGCGTACATATTCAAAGGATTGCTCGTGACCACCGTCATCATCCCGTCGTCCTTGCCCACCGCCAGCAGATTGTGCCGGTGCGCGTAGTTCGCCGGCACCGCCGTCAAGAACTCCGGCGGCACGCTCGCCGTCTTCACCTGCTCGTGAAACGGCAGACGCAGCAGCTCCCCAAACAGCTTGAGCACCTGCTCCTCGACAAACTGCGGCGCATTCAAAAGCGCCAGCTCCCAGCGCGGATCCTCCCCGTGAGCGCTGAGGAAATCCTCCAGCAACTTGGGGTCCACCAGGCGGCTCTGTTGCGCCAAGGCCAGCAATTCTCGTTTCGCGTCCATAACCTTCAGATTATACGTCTCTCGCGGTCTCCAGTCCCCACCCCGGCCGATCATTCCCCCAGCGTCGATTTCCACGCGTCCTTGTCGCGCGGCGGCGCCCCCGGAAACGCCCCGCTCTCGTCCCGATGGCGAACCTCGCTCTCCCGCAACCGCTCCTGATACTGCTGCGAGAGACTGTTCAAGTCGCTAAACTTGTCGTCCCGGACGATGTGCGCCCGGACGAAAATGTACAACACCGCCTCCGTCTCCGACCGCCCGATGTTCCGGAACATCGCCCCGAGCAGCGGGATGTCGCCCAGCAGCGGAACCTTGTTGATGGTCGTGCCCTCCGTCCGACTGGTCAGACCCCCCAGCACGATGTACTTGTCGTCCGGCACCGTCACCTTCGTCGTGACGTTGTTGACCGACTTGGGCGGCGGAATGCTGCCCGACGCCTTGCCGTCGAAGCTGTCCACGTCGAGCGCGATCTCCAATTGCAGAAAATTACCCTCGCTGATGTGGGGCTTGATGGTCAAGGTCGTGCCGGCCTCTTCGTACTTGTTGAACTCGATGATGGGCGTATCCGACCCGGCGGGAATCGTCGTCTTGGTCGTCGGCTCCTCGCGCTTGTTGGAGATCTTGCCTTCCTCGTTGTCGTTGACCAGCACCCGCGGCATGCTGGTCACCTTGGAGTTTCCCGTGCTCTGCAACGCCTCCAGGGTGACAAAGATCATGTCCGGGTCGAAGTACGCGATGGTGCCCCCCGTGCCCACCACCATGTCGCCGCTCCGGGTCGCCTTGAGCCCGAACGGCGAACTGGCCGACACGCGCTCCTGCCGCGGACTGCTTGCCACCCACGAATTCTGCAGCGACACCCCCACGTTCAGCACGTTGTCCGTCGTCACCTGCACCAAAATCGCCTCCAACAGCACGCTGGGCAGACGCTTGTCCAGCATCTCGATGATCTGCTTGATCTCCTCGTGCTGCTTCTTCGAAGCGCGCACCGCCACCGCGTAGATGTCCTCCAACGCCACCACGATCGGCGACCCTTCCTTGCCCGGAATGGTCACCGTCCTCGTCACCCCGCCCCCAGCCTGCTCCTGCATCTTCTTCTCCGTCTCCAGCAGGTCTTGCAACATCGTCGCCACGTCCTTGGGCTTGCGGTTCTCCAGCGGGTAAATCTGCACCGCCCCCAAGACCGGCAACTCCATGTCCACTTGCCGCAGAATCTCGGCAATGTCCCGGTGCTGGTAATCCGTCGCCAGCACGAACAGTTTGTTCGTCGATTCCTGCACGGCAATCCGAATCTCCGGCTCCTCCTGCCCCGGCAGCAGTTGCGCCGGCCCTTCGCCCATCTGCGCCAGGATCACCGTCGGCTGCGCCTCGCCCCCCGCCGCTCCCAGTCGTGGTTGACCTGCCGGCGTCGCCGCCGCGCCCGCCCGACCTTGACGCGCCTGCTCCCGCGGCGGCACCCGCTCCGGCTTGGTGATCCCCAGCGTATCCAGAATCTTCTGCACCTCCGCCGCCTCCACGTACTGCGGCTGGTACACCCGCAGGTACAGCCGGAAGTACTCGCTGGGCGGCACGTCCAGCACCGTCAACAGCTCCGTGAGCTGGTCGATCTGTTCGTGCGAGCCCACCACCAGCAGCCGGTTCGTCCGATCATCGACCAGGATGAACGGCCCGGCCCCCTCCGTCCGCCCTCCGCTCCCCCGCGTGCCCCGCGGCCGGGCTGAGGGCGCCGGCGCGGCCCGATCGCGCGCGCCGCCCGGCGGCGCGCTGCGGTCCGTCGCCCCGGCAGTCCCCGTCGCCGGACTGCTCGCCACCGTCGCCCGCGGCGCCCCCGTCGCACCCGGCATAATCTCACCCCGCTGCTCCGCAAACGCCCCGACCAACTGCTCCAACTGCTTGGCAACGTCGTCCGCCACCACGTTCTGGATCGTCAACGCCACCAGGCGAATCTCCGGCCCCTCCTTCACGTCCAGCAACGCCAACAGGTGTTTCACCTGCCGTATCTGCTCGGCCGAACCCACCACCAGCAGGCGATTCGTTCGCTCATCCACGAAGAGCGCCGGTCCCGTCGGCCGGCCCCCGCTCATGGACCGCCCCGTCGTCGAGGTCGCTGTCGGCGCCGGCGCCCGCGGCGCCGCCGGACCCCCTGGCTGCACCGGTTGCGGCGCCGGCTGACTCGCTTGACCCCGACCCCCCGGCGCCCGACCGCCCTGCTCGTTTAGCGCGTCAATCAGGTCGCGGATCTGCACCGCCACCTCGCTCGCCAGCACGTAAGCCACCCGAATCGGCTCCAACGTGATCTCCGGCCCTTCCGCCACGTCCAGCACCTTCAACAGGTCCCTCACCTGCTGCATCTGGGCGTCCGAACCCACCACCAGCAGCCGGCTGTTCCGTTGATCCACGAACACGGCCGGTCCCTTCGGCACGCGGCCCGATGTGACGACCGGCTGCGACGCCCCCGGTGTGGTTCCCCCCGTGGGCGTCCCTGGCCGGCCCGTGCTCGGCGGCGGCGCCGTCGGCCGCGGCGCCCCGGACGGCGACGGCGCGGGCGTCGCCTCGCTCACGCCGGTTCCGGCGCTCTGTTCGTTGATGGCTCGGATCAAATTCTCCAATTGCGCCGCCCCTTGCTCCGGGTCCACGTGCTCGACACGAAACACCTCCAGCTTGATCTCCGGGCCCGCCTCCACGTCGATCAGTTCCAGCAATTCCTTGACGTTCCCCGTCTGCCCCGCCGTACCCACCACCAGCAGTCGATTCGTCCGCTCGTCCACGTGGATCACCGGCGGCTTCTCCGTCACACGGCTCACCGGCGCCGTCGTGCCGCTCGACGGGGTCGGTCGCGCTGGAATCGCCGGCCGACCTGCGAGAGCCGGCGGCTGCCCCGGAATCGTCGCGATCGTCGTCGCCGCTGACGCCGTCGCCTCGCCGGGTGAAACTGTGCCCTGCTCTCGTAGCGACTGCAACAGCGCGTCAATCCGGGTCTTGGCATCGCTCGCGGTTACGTGCACCACCGTCAGCGGCGTCAGCTCGATCTTGGGCCCCGGCTGCTCCACGTCCAGAATCGCCAGCAAGTCCTTCACCTGCCGAATCTGCTCGTCGGTCCCGATGACCAGCAGCCGATTGGTCCGCTCGTCCACGAACATGGCCGCCCCCTTGACGCTCGCCGCGGCGCTAACCCCTGGCGGGCTGGGTTGTCCCGCCGTCGGCACCGGACCGGACGCCTCCGGCGGCGTGCCTGCTCCGGGACTGCCGGGCGCCACCGGCCGCACCGACGGACGCGCCGGCTGCGGCGCCGGCGGAGCCGGCGCCTCCACCGTGCTCGCCCCTTGCGCCGCTAACTCGGTGAGCAACTCCTGCACCCGCGCCTTTGCCGCCGCCGCGGTCAGGTACTTCACCTCGATCGGTTCCAGCCGCCGTGGCGGACCCGGCCGATCTAGCAACGCCGCCATGTTCAGCAGCAGCCCCATGCGATTGGCGTACTCGGTGATGATCAGGTAATTGGTCCCCCCAATGGGCATGATCGCCCCCGGGTCGGAAATGAAAAGCGCCAACAGCGCCTGGACCTCCGTCGGCTTGACGTGCTCCACCTTGAGAATCTGCGTCACCACCGTGGTCGCCAGCGCCGGCGCCGGCGGCTCCTTGCTGATGACGATCGCCGGCTCCGTACGCTTCAGAAGACTCGCGTCCTTCTTGCGAATCCGCACAAACGACCCCTCCCGAAGCATCGCATACCCGTGGAAGCTCAGCACCGACTCCAGCAACGGCGTCAAATCACGCCGCCGAATCTGCCCGTACGTCTGCAGCAGCACCTGCCCGGCGACCGGCTGGGCGTCTTCATACAGAAAATTGAGCTTGAGTTCCTTGCCCACCTGCTCCACCAGCACCGCCAGGCTCAGAACTCCGTCGGTAGTCTTGACCTTGACGACGGCGTTGGGATCGAAGTCTGGTTCGGACGTCTCCACCGCTGGCTCGGCCGAGACCGGCCCGGCCTTCGCCGCGACCGGCGCGGCCGCCGTTGGGGGGGTGGCGGGAGCGCCAGATGCCCCTGCCGATGCCACGGACTCAGCAGGCTTCGGCGCTGTAGCCGGCGCCAGCGCCGGCCCTGCCGCTCCGCCGACACTCGGCACTGGCGGCGTCGGTGGCGTCGGGCTGGCAGGTATCGGCGCAGCCGGCAACACCGTGGGTCGCGGCGGCACTGGTGGTTCTGGTCTTGGCGCCGGTGGCGGACTGGCAGGTGTACCCTGCCTCAACTCTGGCCCCGTCGAACTCGATGCCCGGGGCTCAGGTGCTGCCGGCTCGGCCGGCGCCGGTGCCGCGGGCGTAGGAGTCTGTGGACTCCCCTGGTCTGTTGCATCTCCCGCCCCGCTCGGCTCTGCCGCAGGCAGCCGACTTGGCTCGGCCGGCGGTTCCGCCTCCAACCGCACGTTGAGCTCCTGCACCGCTGCGTCCAACTGCTGCTCCAACGCCGCTATCTCCGGCGAATTAGGATCGCTCTCCATCAGCGCGCTGAGCCGTGAGAATATCTGGAAAACCTTCTCCTCCTCCGGTAGTAAACTAGCCTGATCGGCTTCGCTGCTGGCGGTGGCCGTCGGTTCCGCCGCCCCGCACGGGTCGAGCCGACCCTCCCACACGCTCACCGCCGCCAGCATCACCCCCGCCAAACCCGCCAGCCAACCCACGCCTCTCCGCCAGGTTACCCCTGCCCGCGTCCTTGATTTGCCCTGAGCTTCCCTCATATCATGCACGTCATGCCTACTCATGTGCCTTCACGCTCCCTGCGACTGAATGTCCTTCCTTCCGGCCGCCTCCGCATGGCATTTGTCCTGCTGGCTTTTTCTTGCCTGCCGCTTTCCTGTGCCGCGCCGAACGGCCCCGACGCCGCCCGCCCCCTGCCCACCGATCCTGTCCTGGTCGCACAGGAAAAAGCCCTCCGCGACGCCGCCGACCAAATCCTTCTCGCCCTGGCCACCCGCGATTACCGCCTCCTCGAACGCTGGCTCGACCGCGCCGGCCCCGTCGCCAACGGCGCGCAAGCCGCCCGCCTCCTGCTCGGCCCCCATGCCGAGTCCGTTGTCTTCGACCGTTGGGACGCCCGCCGCATCAGCATTTCCTTCGACCCTGACCGCCTCCACGCCTTCGCTGTCTTGGACGTAACCTACCGTCGCGCTCCCAATCGCCCGCCTCGCCCCGCCCCCATCAAGCTGCACTTCACCCGCCGCGGCCTGGCCGACCCTTGGTACTTGCAGTTGCAGTAGCCTCTTGCTCATCTCGGGCTTCCCGGTTGCGGCGCCGGAGTCGGCCCACCCGGCACGCTCGTTCGCGGCGGCGCAGACGGCCGCGGCGGAACACTTCCAGGTGGTGCCGCACCCGGCGCGCCAGGCGCCCCGCCCGGTCTCGACCCGGCAGGCGCCGCCGGGACCGACGGCGCCGCCGGACGCGGTTTGAACACCACCTCCAGCCGGTAATCAAAATCGTCGCGGTCGAACGCGACGAACCCGTTGCCTATCCCGCTCACTCGGTACTCGTTCACCACGTCCCCCACCGCCACCACCATCAGGTCCTTCTTCCCCGGCACTTGCAGCCACGCCAACCCCCCTTGGCCGACCACCAACGTCGTATCCACCGTAAAAGGCGGCGCCGGCGGCCTCACCCGCGCATACTCCACCGTCGCCTCCGTCGTCTCGTTCGCCTTGATCTCCACTTCCGTCGCCCCCGGCGTCGCCCACCCCGCCACCTCCTTGAAAGAGACCGTGTACTTGCCTACCAGTAGCCCCGCCACCCTCGCCCCGCTTTCTTGCCACGCCCCTTCCCCCACCCGCCACTGCGCCTGCGCCTTGATCACCCGCGCCGGCGCCAGCGCCACCTGCAGCGACCCCTTGGGCTTCTCCACGTACCTCGCCGTGATCTCCAACGTCTGGTCCGCTGGGATATCCACCTGCTGCGCCGCCGGTGCGGCCCACGCCTCCAGCGGCTTGTACTCAATCGTGCACCCCCCGGCCAGCATCCGCTCCACGCTCGCCCCGCTCGCCCGCCACTCCCCCTGCCCCACGCGCCACTGTGCCCCCGCCGCCACTCCCTCCGCCGGCGCCAGGGTAACCTTCAGGCTCCCCGTGGGCTTCTCCACGTACTCCGCCTCGATCTCCGTCGTCTCATCCTCTACGATCTCGACGCTCTGCTCCGCCGGACTCTCCCACCAAAACAGCGCCTTGAATTGCACCTTTCGCGTCCCCACCGGCACTCGTTCTAGCGTCGCACCGCTCGCCTGCCATCCTCCCTCGCCCACCCGCCACTGCGCCTGCTCCTGCACCGCCGCCTCGGGCCAAAGC
>Ga0315295_10000291_pt1 | contig 42142 bp, 33 predicted proteins | sample YL17G14_0_MG_FD_204453 | JGI IMG/M metagenome (GOLD analysis project Ga0315295, IMG submission 204453) | Sediment microbial communities from Yellowstone Lake, YNP, Wyoming, USA - YL17G14_0 | ecosystem: Environmental > Aquatic > Freshwater > Lake > Sediment | place: USA: Wyoming | collected...
CGCTCCCTATATTTCTCGAGCTGCCGCCGGAAGAGGTGACTTATGACACTGCGCTCAACACGCTCGATTATCTCCAACCTGAGATGACCAGGCCCATCGAGGCTAAGACCTACGCCCGTATATGTGAGACCTTCCAGTATCGGTGCGAACGCGTGGACATCGACTCGACTGTTGTGGAACTCAATGGGGCCCTGTGTGGGGTACTTGCGAAATTCGGACGGCCAAAGAAGGGGAATAAAAGCAAGCGCCCCCAGATACTGATCACATTCTTCATTGACCAAAAATCGGTCATGCTAGGGCATGAGGTATTTCCCGGGAACAAGAACGATTCTAAGACGCTATGCGCGATAGACAAAAGATTGCACAAGGACTACGATGCCGAGGTCCAACAGGCACGACGGGTCGTGGATCGAGGATACGCGAGCCTGACGAATGTGCGTGCGATGAAGATGAGGAAGGAACATTTCCTTGTGGCCCTTCGGGCACATCCTAAACGACTGAAATTACTTGAGGAAATAGGCATTCCACAAAAGGATTGGAACGAGATAGCAAAGGGGGTCCGGGCAGCCTCCGTCGTGAAAGGGAACCTGAAATGGGCGGTCTCGTGGAGTGACGAGGTCGCCGAAAGGAAAGAGGACGGGAGGGGCTCCAAGCTCAAGAATGCGAGGGAGAAATTGAAAGACCTCGCAAAGTCCGTGAAGGAAGGGCGCATCAAGAGCAGGGCCGAACGGGACCAAAAGGTGGGTGCGATCTTGCGAAAGTTCGGCGTCGGAAAGTTCTTGCACATTCATGGAGCTCGGAAAGGGTTCGGATTCACAGTGGAGGAAACGGGCAAGGCGTCCGTGAAGGCGAAGGAGGATGGATTCCAGGTTTTCGTCACGACCGAACTTGATATGACCGATCGCGAAGTCGTCGAATCTTATAGAGCAAGGGACCGCATCGAGAAGGCTATCCGCACACTCAAACACTGCTTGGGGCTCGGTCCGATATATGTGACGACAAAGGAACATGTTCTTGGCAACATTTATGTCCACGCACTGGCATATCAATTACGGGCGGTCATGGAACTCGAGTTGAAGGAAGCCCATTTGGACATGAGCGCTGAGGAAGCATTATGGGAGTTGGAGCAGTTCCAAGTGGCAGAACTCGCCATTCGAGGAGAAACCGTCGAGGTTATCAGGAAATTGACGACGCCAAAAGGGAAAGTCCAGACCTTGGTTCATGTGATGTCCTTAGCAGGAGAACACGGATTTCCGGGGGTCAAGGAGAGTATTTAAAGTGCCAAACCCTCGTATAAACAAATTGAGATGACCCGATATATATCCCCCCCTTTCCCGTTCCAGAATCCGCAATGGGTCCTGCTGGGCCTCGGCATCATCCTCATGATAGTGGGCCTCATAGTCGGCCTTGTCGTCGGCAGGGTAATGGCAAAGCCCAAGGCCCCGCCGCCGCCGGAAGAGAAGGGATACCCGAAAGCACCAAAGTATCTTGAGGAGGCAGAGACCGAGCCCGAGGAGAAGCCCTTCACACCGAAGGAAGAGGAGGAGGATATCGAGGAGCCTGGGCCGGCCCCGTCCAATCCTTAATTTTTTGGTATATTATTCTTAATATAACATATTTATATTATCTAGCAAATCCTCTTACATATCCTGTTCTCAGAAATCCCTTTACGTATTAGCAGAATGTAGGCGGTCCTAAGAGGTGTTCAGGTATGGTAAAGATATCCCGTGGCCCATCCGCTGGGCCGGTCGAGACCTCGGGCAGGTCCGTTCTGGTCGTGACGCTCCTCCTGCTCTCCGGCCTGCTGGCCTTGGCGGCCCATTCGGCCACTGTGGTCCGGGCCGACAGCCCGGGGAACGATGACTACGCGCACGCGGAGACCCTCCCGGTCAACGGCCATGTCAATGGGACCGTGAACGCGAGTGTGGATTCCGCGGACTATTATAAGATGGACCTCGCAGGCGGGGAGGTCCTGGACGTCCTTGTCAAGTGCAATTCCACGAGCGAGGGGCAGATCAAGATGACCGTCGTGGAGGTCGACCATACCGGCTATCCCACGGGTGAGGTCTTGCCCGGCCACAACGCCTCAATCAGGCTCGTCATAGGGAACACGAAGAACGGGATATACTACATAATAATCGATGAGCTCGCTTACTTGAACGCCAGCTACGACATCTACGTGACCAAGGTCCTGCAGGACGATGCAGGGCTGGGCGGGGACGCGAGGACCGACCCGAAGAACGCCGCCATCATCTGGCCTGGGCCCGTGAACAAGGCCCAGCTCGGGGTCCTTGACGACATCGATTGCTATGCAATAGACATCATTCCTGGGGCGAAGGTCACTGTCCACCTCACCGTCGAGCCAGGTAATGGAAGGTTGACCTTCAACATGTTCAACGCGACCTCGGACGAGGTCCTGGACAGCTTCCCGGACGTCGGGGCCGGATCGGAGCACGTTTTCTCATCGATGCTCAACAGCACAAGGGGCGGGCGGTACATACTGCAAGCGTCGACGACTACGCCCGACCTGAACTTCAACTACACCTTCTCCATACAGGTGACAGGGCAGAAGGACGCAACGGCGGGGACCGACGCGCCCGAGGAGCCCCTGGCCTCGGCCATGTCCGGGGTCGCCAGTACCGGCGATATCAAGGGTGAGCTTGGGTACATGGACCAGGGGGACTGCTTCAGGTTCATCACCCCGCCCGCCAACGGCCTTGCCCTGAACATCACGCATAACGACCCCAGCCACGCGATGCAGGTCTGGTTCCCCAACTCCGCCCTGCCGATCTTCCAGGTCGAGCCCTCGAAGACGAAGAAGGTCGCCTTCTGGTTCGATGCGACGGACCTCCCGCTGACAAGCATGTGTGCGAATGTGGACCTCAACAGCGGCCCGGTCATGAGCTATGTCATTGAGATGGGGCCGGTGAGCCATAACGACGCAGGGACCGGCAAGGATGTCCCGAACGACCTCCTCGGCACCTTCGTCATCCCATCAGGCAACTACACCCTCAACGGCTCCGTCGGGTCCAACCTTGTCGAGCAAGGAGGGGACAGCGGGGACTTCTACAACTTCACGGTACCGAAGTTCCACAACGTTTCGGTCAGGTTCTCGGTGCTGAAACCGAACATGAACGTCTCAGCCAAGCTTTTCATAGGGAACCCTTTCGTGGGAGGGCAGATCCTCCTGGACCAGCAGGTCTATTCCACCTCGCCCGCAACATACACCGGGGTCACGGAAGGGAAGAACGTGACCTACGGCATACTGATGGCGCCCAGGGAGGGGAGGGTGGACTACAAGGTCGAGATCAAGACCGAGTTCGCATTGGACCGGAAGCCCCCGGAGCTGAACGTGGCGGGCCCGATAACCCCGAACCCGGCCGACCCGAACGTGCACCTCGAGGGCACGGCTTCCGATGAGCGGGGGATGGCCCGCGTCGAATCCTCGATGAACGGGAGCGCATGGACGCCTTGCGCGACGGAGAACAACTGGAAGGATTGGTCCTGCAAGTTCCTGCTAAAGGTCGGAAAGAGCGTCCTGACCATCAGGGCCGTCGACCTCGCGGGGAACGCCAAGAACTGGACGATGACCTTCGACTGGACCCCGCCCGGGCTTTCCCTCACGGTCATCGAGCCCCAGGGCGAGAAGACCGTGGGCAACAGCAGTTTCAGGATTTACGGCAATGTGGGCGGTGGCTTCGGGGAGGTCCAGGTCCTAGTCTCGACGGATAACGGGAACACATGGAAGAACGTCCAGGTCCAGACCGGTAACTGGGAGGAAATGCTCACCCTGAACGAGGGGACCAACAACATCCTCGTCAAGGCCAAGGACGACACCGGGCAGACATCCTCCACGGTCCCGCTCAAGGTCATCTACAAGAAAGGGGGCGGGGACCATAATTATCCGGGAGGCTTTGATGCGAGGACATTCTATACCATATTGTTTGTCATTTTCTTTGTGTCATTGGTCCTGACAGCCATCCCAGTGGCCTATTTCCTGAGGCGCGCCATCGTCAAGAGAAGGGTCCGAAAGAGGGATTTGGAGGTGGTCCGATGACGGAACGGCAGGTTCGTCGGACGAAGGCACTGACCCTTTGCTTACTGGTAGCCATCGCCGTAATTCCATTGATGACCATGACCTCGGCCACGTCTCCAGAGGTCTACGGCGCCACAATGCCCAAGTTCGTGGTGAACGACCATTGGTACTATAATTTCGGCAACAACACGACCTACCAGCTCACGGTCAACCATACGAACATCCAGGTGAACGGGACGGACACGGTTGAGCTCAGGGTCCTCACGACGGTGAAGACCCAGATGGGCAACCAGATAGTGAACGGGAGGCAGTGGCTCCGGACCTCGGACATGGCGATGATGAAGAGCATGTCGAACATGACAATGTCGGTCTCGGGTTACACCATCAAGAGCTCCATGACGGCCTACTTCGAGCCGCCGCAGCAGCTGCAGAAGTTCCCGATGACCATCGGCCTGAACTGGAGCGGGAGCACGAAGATGACGGACACATCGGTGTCGGTCACGCCCTTCGGGACGACCAACAGGACGGACTCGACCGTGCTAAACCTGACATTCGAGGTCCTTGGGAAGGAGAGCGTAACGTCTCCGGCCGGGACCTTCGATGCCTTGAAGTACGTGGGGTTCTCCGACGGCAAGGACCCGCATTACTTCTACTATTCTTGGGAGGTCGGTAACATCGTCAAGGTCGTGGGCGCTGACAACAAGGTCGACCAGGAGCTGACATCGTTCCAGTGCGCCGATCCCGGGAAATGGGCGAGGATCTCCGGTGGGAACGGAGGCGGTGGAGGGGGCAACAATGACTGGGGATGGTCGTACTTCGAGGGCATGGGGAGGGTGTTCTACCTGTACATTATGGCCAATGGGATCATCTGGGGCCTCATCATAGGTGCGATCATTGGCGCCGTCAGCGGGTACGTGGCCAAGCTCCCAAGGCCGGTCCAGAAGGAGGGCGTGACAACGGGACAGGGTCCGTCGGGTGCGGCGCCCGTACTTGGACCCCGGGAGATGGGGCTCGAGGATAGGGGGAAGGAAGCGCCCCTGACCGGCCAATACGCGGCCGGAGCGGGCGTTGGCGGTGCCACGACCTCGCTCGATACGCCAGCGGTGGCCGAGGCCCGGCCTAAAAAGAAGAAGCGATACTGTCCGCTGCACGGCTGCAGGACCGAGGAGAAGGACGGTGAGGAGCACTGCCCCGAGTGCCAGGGCAAAGTGACGAAGGAGGCGCGGGAGAGGCCCAAGTACTGCCCGAAGCACGGCTGCAAGGCCGAGGACAAGGCCGGCGATGCCTGGTGCCCGGAGTGTGACGCTGCCATCGTGAGGAGGGTCAAGTACTGTCCACAGCACGGGTGCAGGACCGAGGACAAGGACGGAGGGCCCTGGTGCCCCGAGTGCAACGGCCCGATAGCCAAGAAGCGGACATTCTGCTCGGCCCACGGATGCAAGTACGAGTACAAGGGCGGGATACCGATATGCCCCGAGTGCCAGGAGGAGGGTGAGGCGTGATGAGATGCAGGCCGCGGGCGGAGGCGATGCGGGTCCGCCGGGTGAGGACGGTCATGCTGCTATGCGTCAGCCTGATGACCATATGCGTAAGCCTGGCCTTGGTCGATGTGGAGGGGGCCGGGAACGAGGTCTGGGTCTCGCGCGTCGGCGGAAAGGGGTACATCACCACCGACGCCCCGGAAAGGGGCCCGTTCACCTGGACCTATGACGTAGACCTGCAGATCACAAGCGGGTCCCCAGTCACAGGGGACCTCACGATGACATGCACGGATCTCATCTGGAGGGACAGCTTCTCCGACCCGATGGGCACCTGGAAGAAGAACTACCCGAGCTACAAGGCGAGCGCGGTCGGCCAGTCCTCTTCCTACACGGTCGACGGGACCCGGTCCGGCAACTCGATGACGATGACGATCTACGGTAGCCTGACCATCACATTCAACATGAAGGTGGACGGCACCAAGATGACCGGCCACGGGCAGTGGGCCACAGGGTCCGGGACCACGATGAAGGGCGACTTCGATCTCGTCCTCAAGGGAGCGATCGGGGGGTTCGGCGACCTCCCTGTCAGCACGCTCGTGCCCATCGGGGGCATCGGCATCGGGGTCGGTGGCGCCGTCGTGAGCTCGCTGCCCGTCCAGACAGGAGGCGCAGGCGGCGTGGGGGCTGGAGGTGTCTCAGGTGGTGGTGGGGCGGGGGGAGGGGCCGGAGGCGGTGGTGGCGGCATAGGGGGAGGTGTCGGCGGTGGGGTCCCGCCGCCCGGGGGCAGGTTCTATCCGAACAGGTTCAGCCCCGAGACCGCGGCGAGCATACAGAAGTACGACCCGGACGCCGTCTGGAAATCGGGGGTCCCGATCAGCATGACGCGCAATTTCACGTCCTGGTGGAACTGCAAGCCTGACGACTGGGTCTTCCCTACGAGCATCGATAACATGCCGCGGAGGGAGATGACGCCGGGCTCTTCGACCGATTGGATATCGCCCCCGAAATGCCCATGCTGCAACAGCCCACTAGATTTCACGGCCTCGGGCTGGGTGTGCCATACCCCCAAGCCGAGCCACGCGGACTTCGGGGCCATCAGGTTCGAGAACGTGCTCCAGGCCAGGATGGGGAGGTGACAGGCATGGTCGCGCAACCATATACAGTGGACCCGACAAGGGTCTCGGATTTCACGGCGGGCCTGCGCCTCATGACGGCCACGGAGAGGGAGAGACTGGCGAACACCTTCCGGTCCCAGAGGAGCCTGGCCCTGGTGGTATCCATCGCCGCGATGTTCTTCTCGTTCATCTCGTTCTTCATGCCGCCGGCGCAGGAGATGTGCCTCGTGGTCTTCTTCCTGAGCATCTTCTCGCTGGCCCTGTCGCTGGCGCTCTTCGGCGAGGGCCGAAGGATAAAGAAGGCCCTCAAGGAGGGGACCGTGCTCGAGATCTCGTCCGTTTACGATGGGAGGTCCGTCGGCCCGGTCTCCGTTTCCCCAGGGGGGAAGGTCCGGGATGCGTTCCAGGTGGGGCGACCCGTGACCGTCGGGGTCGTCCCCGTGGCGGCCAGGACGGTCTCCGTGAACGGCCAGCCCCTGCCGAAGACGATGCCGACCGCGGTACCGAGGGACCTGGACCGGATCGTCAGGGGCAACGTTTTCGTGTGGCCCGAGCTGACGGGACAGACATACGGAGCTTCCGAAGAGAGAACGAAGCCCGTGGAGGGGGCGCCCGTGAAGGGCGCGGCTGGGCCGAAGAAGAGGAAGCAGGCCAAGTACTGCCCCTACCACGGCTCCAGGGCCGAGATAAGGGACGGCGGGGCCTGGTGCAGCGAGTGCAACGCGGCAGTGGACCCGCCCCCGAAGTTCTGCCCGTACCACGGCTGCAGGACCGTCATCGAGGATGGCCAGGCGACCTGCCCCCGCTGCGACGGGCCGGTCGAGGCCGTCTGAGATTCTTTTTTTATTTTTCTTTTTGTTCTTCCCCTGAACAGACCATGGACATTCCTTATAAAATGATGTGATAAGCCCCTTCCTTTCAAAGGTTAGAAAACCTTTTTGGCGAGGGCCCGATCAGAACCCGAGGACCTCTTTGACGAGCAACAGGCGGACCGTCCGGCCCAGGTAGGGCATCTCGTTCTCGAAGATGAGGACCTTGCCGATCTTGCCCCCGCCCCGTCGGCCCGTCTGCCTGAAGAGCTGCTCCTCGACCTTGGGAACGACATATTCCCGCGCCCTCTTCATGGCGTCCTCGAGCGTAGGGACGATCTTCTGGGTACCGGCGACCCATATCACGTTCCGGCTCGTCATCATATACGGCGCCAGCTGGCTGCCGGTCTGGCTCAGGACCACGATCTCCCCGGTCTCTGCTATCCCGTGCACGCTGCCAAGGAAGAAGTCCGCCATGACGAGCTGCCTGCGAAGTTCGGCCTGTCGCTTCGGGTCCTTCTCGGCCAGCATCTCACCTTTGAGATTGTGCCATGGATGTTTGCCCGAGATGAGCAGGTTCTTGAACTCGATCTGCTGCAATGTGAGCGAGCCACCTATCGATATGCTCGAGCCCGCGGGAATGATGGCCTGCAGCCACTTGAGCGCAGCGGCCCTGTTCTCAACGACCTCGACCGAGATACCACGCTCGGAAACGGACCCTGTGACGCGTTCGATGCTCTTAGCGGATGCGAGCGTACTGTAGTCCATCCTCTATCCCCCTATCTATGACCGCTCTCGGCCCGGCCCTTCATCCTCGGATTCTTTCTTCTCGGCCGGGGCCTTTGGGCGTTTCTTTCCCTTGGGCCCGATGGTCTTCTTCTCCTTCCGTCTGAGGGCGAAGGGCCCGCCGACTATGTATACGACCGAGGCCACGAAGACCATGGCCACGACCTCGGGATATTCGTTCAGCACGATGGCCAAAATAACGAGGCCTCCGGCAAGCCACTCGATCTTCCCGTGCATCTTGAGTATCTTCATGTCGCATATCATCAGGAAGGCCAGTAAGAGGGCCATTATGCCGACGGTCACTGGATAAAGGGTCCCCGGTTCTCCATGGCCGAGGTCCAGGTCCAGGAGCATCATGAGCGTCAGGGTCGTCGCGGCTGACGGCGTCGGGACGCCGATGAAGTACTCGCCGTGGATGAACGGTGACTGGTAGCAGAACCGGGCCAGCCTGAGGATGCCGGTCACGATGATGGCCCCGCAGGCCAGGGGTATCAGCACCGGGACCTTGTTCGGGTCAAGGAGGGTGCTCCAGAAACTGTCCAGGCTCGTTGGGATGTCGGCGGGATTGAAGTACAGTCTATACATCAGGACCGCCGGGGCGACGCAGAAGGTCACCGTATCGGACATGAGGTCCAGGTAGTCCCCGAGGTACCATTTCTTGCTGAACCTGCGTGCGAAGACGCCATCGAGGCCGTCGGCCAGGACGCCCAGGAGGATGAGGTTGATGGCGAAGAAGTACCAGCCCGAGACCGTGGCCAGTATCGAGAACAGCCCCAGGAGCGCATTGATGCAAGTGAAGATGTCCGCGATGGATATGAGCTTGAGTATCTTCACGGGCCTCACACCTCCTTCGGGCTTGTACCGGCCGCACCGATCACGGTCGCGATCGTGGTCTCCCCGGCGAGAACCTTCTGTCCCTTTGAGACCCTTACCTTTATCCTCGAGGCCGGGAGGGTCACATCGACCCTCGAGCCGAGCCTGATGATGCCGATCCTCTCGCCCTTTTCCAGCCGGTCGCCCTTCTTGATGTACGGGACTATCCGCCTGGCGACGGTCCCCGCGATCTGGACGATGCGAACAGTACCGAGGTCCGTTATCAGTTCGGTGACCTGGTGCTCGTTCTTGGCGGCGTTGTGCTCGTAGGCCGGTATGTGGCCGCCGGGATGGTGCACGGACCTGGCCACCTTGCCGGCCCAGGGGGCCCTATTGACATGGACATTGTGGACGTTCATGAACACCGAGATGGTGACGGCCTTACCGTCCTTGGACCGCTTGACATGTGAGACGATACCGTCGGCCGCAGAAACGACGCCGTGCCCAATCTTCCGGTACGGGTCCCTGAAGAACCAGAGCCCCATGCACGACAGGAAGGTGAAGATGATGGCGAGCACCACGAAGGCCCAGTGATGATTGTAGAGGATGTAGCCGAGGAAGCACAGGGCGAACAGCATGATCGGGACTGCGATGATGGGGGAGGTCCCCTTGGCCAGCATGAATCAGTGTATTTCTTCTAGCCTTGTAAACCTTTCAGTCCTTTTAGGAAAATATATACAATCTAGGATGTATTCGCCCCCGGGGGCCATTATGCCGAGAGGGAAGGGCCGGGGAAGGAAAGCGGCCGAGCAGGACCTGGGGGACGAGCTCGCCAAGGGCAAGGAACTGGCCAGTGAGGGCAAGTTCGAGGAGGCCGTGGTGTGCTTCAAGAATGTCCTCGAAGCCCATCCCGACGATGCCGAGGCCAACCTGAGGATGGGGTTGGCCATGTGCGACCTGGGCAAGAAGAAGAGCGCCATCTCGTACTTCGACAAGGCCATCGAGACCGACCCGAGGAACCCCGAGGCCTGGCTGCGGAAGGCCCAGGCCATCGCCACCGAGGGGCCATCGAAGAACGACGAGAAGGTCCTGGAGCTCATAGACAAGGCCCTGGAGATCGACCCGGATTATATCGATGCCCTGAACCTGAAGGGATCCATGCTCAACAGCATGAAGGACCACGAGGGGGCATTGAGGCTCCTCGAAAGGCTGCTGACCATCGACGCCAGGGACCCGGAGAGGCCGCGGGCCGCGAGGATCCATACCGACATCGGCGCGCAGCTCACATCCCTTGGGCGCTATGATGAGGCCATCAAGGAGTTCGACAAGGCCCTCGAGGCCAACCCGGACTACACAATGGCGAGATTGTTCAAAGAGGATACGCAGAAGAAACTGGCCGGACGCACGAAGTGACCTATTCGTCGCTGGCCGCTACGGCGGGGACCTTGGCCTTTTTCTTGGTTTTGTCCTTGGCCCTCCGCTTGGCCTCCTCCTTCTTCTTGCGGGCCGCGAGCACGGGGGCCGGCGCGTCCCTCTTCGGCAGCCCGAACAGGCCCATGATCGTCGTGTGAAGCTCGGGGAGCAGGTCGAATATCGCCAGGGCCAGGAATATCAGCACGATGAAGGCGAATATCTTCGCGATGACGCCATGGAGCAGGGTGAACTCGTCCATGTTCCATTGAACGGCCAGGGAATGGAAGGTCCCGTTCTTGATGAAATAGATGATGAAGGCGTTCCTGAAGAGGTTGAGCACGTAGATGACCGGGATTGTTATCATGAAGGCCAGGATGACGCGGTTCCTGTTGCCGATCTTCTTGTACCATCTCATCCGAGGGGTCACCTTCTTGAAGTCCTTCCAGGGGTTCTTCTCGTACTGGAGCGTCACAATGGCCCCGAAGAACATGGCTATGGCCTCGATGCCGGTGCAGGCCAGGATCAAAGAGATGCCGCCGATCTCGCCGATGCCGGCGGTGTTCTGGATGGGGATACCTATGCCTTCGAGCGGCAGGATGCTGCCGCTAGTGACGTAGGTGTCGAACCCGTAGAGCGCGTTCGCGACCCAGGAGCTTTGGTCGGCCACGACGTAGATCAGCTGGTAGCCGAGCGAGAACTTGGTCACATAATCGAAGTTGTTCGTGAAGAACAGGATGAGCTCCCAGTCCTTGGCGAGGTAGAAGTAGATGAAACCGGTGACGAAGGTCGCGCCCGTCATGAACTTGAGGCCGCGGTGGACCTCGTTCCAGACCATGGAAAGGTATTCGTGGTATCCTAGTATCGTGAAGAAGGCGATGCCGCCCCCGAGGAACATCAGGTTGATCTGGTCCCCGTTATAGAAATGGAGCGGGATCGTGAAGAGCCAGTAAAGGCCGAAGAGCTGCCAGCCGACCATGACCAGCTGGTGGCCGATGGGCCTCTTGTACAAGAACCAGCCGGCGCCCAGGAGGGCCAGGCCGAGGAACAACATCATGTCCAGGGATGCGCTGATGGGCCCGAAGTTCTGCCCGTCGTCGAAGAGGACCTCGAGAAGGCCGAAGACGATGCAGATCCAGAAGATGGACCAGAGGCTGACCAGGAGGAAGTTCTTGAACTTACTTATGAGGAAAAAGTAAGATATGAAGAGGGCCGTGCCGATGGCGAAGGCGGCCCCGGTCAATGTCTGTGCGTCCAAGAACTCCACTGCTCCGGTTCTAGGCCTTTTGTTATCTAGTGATAGTTATTTAAATAATTGGTTGGGTCTTTTAACCGTGTTCGAGCGTGTCCTGCATCAATATATAAGAAAATATATCTGGTTGGAAGTGTCTATTATTTTTCGTGCAGGACAGGTGATGGACTGCTCCCATATCAGACATGCACGGAAAAGAACGACGGCAAGAACCAATGTCGGACCTGCGGCAAGCCCATCCTGAAAGGGGAGGACTATGCCGCGGCCGTGCCCGAGCAGTGGGACAACTGGGACACTACCTATTACCATCTATCATGCTTGGTCCGGAAATGTAAGAGATGCGGCAAGGCGGATGCATACCCCTTCGCCGTCTACGAAACGCCCGGATTCAATCAGAAGCCCGTCTGTGACGCGTGCGAAAAGGAAGAGGAAGATAGATGGGCCCTGAAGGACTGGAAGGAGAGCAACCTCTGGCAGTTCATCAGGATCACCATCTACCGGTTCTACCTCACGGACGAGCTCTGGAGCGTCCTTGGCAACTACCTGTCAAGGACCGATTGGTCCGATGAGGCCTACGGGGAGAAGGAGGTCGTGGAGGTCTTCAGGCTCTGGCGGGATTTCGAGGGCACATCCTACGACAAGGTCCAGGACCGCGACGCGCTCCTTGGGATCCTGCGCCGGCTCGCCTCCATCTATTCAAGGCCCAAGTTCGAGTGGGCGAAGGGTTCAACGCTCGGCGTGGCGAACGGCGTCATCCTCAGCAAGGTGCTCGGAGAGCCCGAGGCCTGGAGAGACCTGCTCGTCCTTCTCGGATTGTTGATTGCCAAGCTGGAAGGTCTCGATGAAAAGGGCTATCAGGAATTCATGAGGATGAAGAGCAAGGACTACAGATAGGATTGGTAAAAAAAGTTCTATGCGAGTGCCGGGATTTGAACCCGAGTTCGAGGGCCATAGGGGGAATAGAACCTGTTTTCGAGTTGTTCAACCCCTCGCCGTTCCAGTTGGAGGGGTCTGATCGGAGCACCCTATCTTTTTTTATTTTACACAACAAACAACCTATCTTGAACAATCCGCTCGCCATATCAGCTAATGGCGTCATCCTTTCTCCGTTGTAGCCTCCACAACACCATAGGATGCCGTTCGAGGTCCCTCGAGACACGATGTTGCCCGAACAACATCCTCTTGTCGAAGATCCCCTCGTCATAGTATCTATCGAGGAAGCCCCTGCTACCCTTATCGAATTTCAAGATGGGAGCGACGAGGTCCAGGGCCTTATCCTTCATCACCTCAATCAGCGGAGGCCTATCCGATTTCCTCATAATTGGAATGAGAAATCGTCTGGCAGACTTCTCTTCGAGAGATGAGACCCGGTCGATCGTGAGCCTTCTGACATCACCAGGGACCAAGCATAAATAGAACAAGGCGACCTTTCGGTACAATCCAATGTCGAGCCCAAGATCCTTCGCTGCTTCGGCAATCAAGAAGACATCGAAGAGGTCCCGGGGTGTGGCCCTGGTGAGCAGGGCGCGTGTCTTCATAGCGGCAAGTTCATCGAACTTGTAAGTCAATGCCTTGATTGGGCCCACGATATCAAAAGGATGAACCAATTTCCGTTCTCTGATGGGTAGCACCGGGACCCGTTCGCTGTAATTGATCTCGATTTTTATCTTATCGGCATTGCCGACGGCATTCTGATAGCCAAGAATGCACTGGTCGAGCGCATGGGTTCGTGAGTGGGCGCTGAAGGTATAACCGTGTTCTAAAAATATCCGGCCCAATCGCTTGTCTATCAGTTCCCTGTTCGCTTCCATTTCCTGCCTGGTGATCCCGCCAACATAGTTGAAATCGATATCGACGGAGAGCCGTCTCAATCCGAGATGGACCAATTGAAGGGCGGTCCCACCCTTGAGGCAGAGGAAATCCTTGAGCAATGAATCCTGGGTGATGTCTTTAAGAATGACGACCAACCGAAGGACCTTCTCCAAAAGGTCCCTATTGAAATAGGTCCTGTGGGCAAGGGCCTCAAGATAGGCCCTGTCGACGCCGCTAGGCAAAGCGGAGGACCTCCTCGATATTATCTGGGACGACCAACCTCCATTCCTTCACGAACCTTCCATGTCCTGGCCTCTGCCCCGGGACCAGATAATATGCACGTAAAGATAGGTTCCTTCGGAATTTGTCAAGAGCCGGACTATCAATCCCCATTTGTTCCGTGGCTGTGGACAGGATATAGCCCGCCCTATGGAAAAGGCTCCGTTCCTTAAACCTTCGAAGGTATGCCAATGTCCTATCCATGTCGAGATTGTGGAAGGTCGTTATGGACTTATAGGCTTCCTCGAGGCCCCCGGCCAGGTCGAGCCGTCTAAGGCAATCGAGGAAGGTCCGTTCCTTGTCCGTGACGGAAAGCTGGAGGCCATCCCTGACCACGCTCATGGTCCCGAAAGTGAAACCCGATGCTATGAAATGGTAATCGAACCCTTGGAAGGTGAATCCCCTCCGAGGCATCCGGACCGATATGAGGACCATGTTCATGTAGGATTGCGCGACACCATGGAGCTCCAAGGCCGAATGGTAGGAGAGGATCCCAGATTTCCCAGCGGCCCTCTGCCCCAGTGAGTACCGGTCGACCTCGAAGGACATCCCTATCCGGTCAGGAGGGATTGCGAAATAGGTCCCCCAGTGGGCTCTCAAGGCAAAACCCTTCCTTGCGAGATGATGAAGGACGGTTCGGGCCGTCTGATAGTTACCCGTTAGCGCCTTTACTTCATCCACAGATAGAATCCTGGACCTGGCCATCGAAAAATATACCATCTGTTCCAAGGGACTGAGACGGTTGAACTTACTTATAGGCCGGGAGGATCGAACCGACATGCATCTTGATATCGATTTCCATGTATAAAAGTCTTACCCATATAAAGTAATTAGTTGTTTCTATATTATAAACAAATTACAGTATATATGTAATACACCTTGATGATTCTATTGATATTCGATTAAATATAGAAATTCAAGGAAAAAGAAATGCGAGTGCCGGGATTTGAACCCGAGTTCCTAGCTTGGCAAGCTAGAGTGATACCAGTCTACACCACACTCGCATTTTTCATATAACGGCCACGGGGCCATCCGGGCCGGGTATTTGGATATGTAGGAAGCGGTTAATATCTTTTTCTGATTTTGACCAGTCCTGGCCCGACTGGGCGCCTCGAATCGACCGTCGGGCCGCCCGTAGAACAAAACAATAAAAGGGGACATCGCGTTCCGGCAGATGGAGCTGATGCTGATGGTCAAGAAGGACGTGCTTTCCATTCTGGACGTCAAGGAGGAGCTGCTGGTCCTGCTCGAGAACGCGAGGGAGATCAAGGCCGGCCAAAAGAAAGGCGAGCAGTACATGCCCCTCGCGGGCAAGACCCTGGGCATGATCTTCGAGAAATCTAGCACAAGGACACGCATATCGTTCGAGGTCGGCATGACGCAGCTCGGCGGCCATGCCATCTACATGAACCCTAAGGACATGCAGATGGGCCGCGGGGAGACCACTGCGGACACGGCCAAGGTCCTGAGCCGCTATTGCGACGCCATCGTCTACCGCGCGTTCAAGCACGACATGATGAAGGAGCTGGCCGAGAATGCGACGGTGCCCGTGATAAACGCCCTGGACGACCGCGAGCACCCGTGCCAGATCATGGCGGACCTTCTGACGGTGATCGAGCACAAAGGTGACGACTTCGGGAAGCTGAAGATGTCCTATGTGGGCGACGGGAACAATGTCTGCAACTCATTATTGCTCGGTTGCGCCGTTGTCGGCATGAACATGACCGCGGCCTGCCCGAAGGGCTACTGGCCCAACGAGGAGATACTGACCGAGGCCAAGAAGATAGGCAAGCGGATGGGCGCGAAGATCGAGATCGTGGAGGACCCCATGGTGGGCGTCGAGTACGCCGATGTCATATACACGGATGTCTGGGTCTCCATGGGGGACGAGAAGGAGGAGGCCACGAGGTTGAAGGCCTTCAAGCCCTTCCAGGTCAACGATGCCCTGGTGGCCACCGCGAAGCGCGATGCCATCATAATGCACTGCCTGCCGGCCCACCGGGGCCTGGAGATAGCGGCCAGCGTCATGGACGGGCCCCAGTCCGTGGTCTTCGACGAGGCCGAGAACAGGCTCCATGCACAGAAGGCACTGCTGGTGCAGGTCATCAAGTAGGATAACGGCCCTCATTTCTAGTCATATTTCATAACGTCGACATATATGTCAAATAATGATTTATCATTAATTTGTACTAATAACACCTGGTCCCTGTTCATCGGCCAGTACTCTCAAATGATAGTATGGGCCAGAACGGACCAATGCCATGGGTGGTTTCCATGAAAGGCAACATGAAGGCCTTGGCGATAATCGTGTGCGCTCTCTTTGTGATCTCGCCGTTCTCGGCCATGCTGGGCGGGGCCCAGACCGGGAGCAGGGCCGTGACGGTCCCCAAGATCGTTGTCGGCGAGCTCTTCACGGGCCTCTGGTGCGGCTATTGCAAGTACGCCGAGCAGGCCATGGACAAGCTGATGGACGACAATACGGTGTTCGACGACCGGTTCGTGCTCGTTGAGTGGCACAACGGCGACAAGTACGCCATACCCGAGGGAGCGGGCCGGGAGGCCTACTACTCGGTGACTGGCTTCCCGACGGCCAGGTTCGACGGCATCGACTCGAGCGTTGGGGCCGGCAGCGAGGCCGCGGCCGAGCAGGCCTACAGGGCCAAGATCGACGGCAGGTCCAAGAACGCCGACGCGTTCGTCGAGATCGACGCGCACATCACTGGGACACAGCTGACGGTCTGGGTCAATGTGACCCTCACGGCGGACATCTCCCTGACCAACCTGAAGGTCCGCGCGGTCACGATCCAGGACGAGGACATCGTGGACGGCGGCGGGCTCTATCCCATCAGGATGACCGCGGTGAACTACACCATCCCCGGCACAGTGACCACTATCTCCAAGAAGGGGGATGTGGCGCGCGTGACCAACACGGTCAACGTCAACCCCGCCTGGGACGTCTCGAAGCTCAGGGTCGTCGCCTGGCTCCAGTCGGACACCAACAAGGAGGTCGTCCAAGGCAACATCAACTACATAACGGCCAACGGCGGGTTCAGCAAGACCAATGATATCGTCGATCCCGTTATAGACGAGGACACGGTCTACACGAAGGACCTCAAGTCGGTCTACACGGACCCTGAGAACGACCCGGTCGGCGCCTACACACTCACGGCCACGACCGTCAAGGGCACAATCGACGGCAAGAGCCTGCTGACCCTCACGCCCCCGGCCGACTGGTCCGGCCAGGACAACATCTACATCGTCATGTCCGATGGCATGAACTTCCCCATCGAGTTCTCGTTCAAGATCACCGTGAACCCCGTCAACGACCCGCCGCTGAGGAACAAGTTCCTGCCCAACGTGACCATGGTCGAAGGTACGGCCAAGCTCGATAACTTCAACCTGAACGACTACTTCTCCGATGTGGATAATCCGACATTGACCTATTCGTTCACCGGGGCCCAGCACGTGAACGTGAGCATCAAGGCCTCGGGCCTGGTATCGTTCAGCGCGCCTGTCTTGTTCTCGGGCCAGGAGACCCTGACCTTCACGGCAAAGGACGCCGGCGGCCTCACGGCCAGCGGTGACATGTGGGTCAAGGTCACGGACGTCAACTTCCCGCCGAAGCAGTCCAAGCCCATACCTGACATAACCATGAACGAGGACCAGGTCGACAAGTCCATCAAGCTTACCGACTACTTCTCGGACATCGATAGCCCCGTTCTGAATTACACCCTGACCGGCCTGTATTACATCCAGGCGACCATCGGAAAGGACATGGTCATCACCATCACGCCCAAGGCCGATTGGAACGGCGTCGAGACGGCCGTAATGACCGTCACGGACACGGTCAACAAGGCCATCACCGACAGCTTTACCATAACGGTGAACGCTGTGAACGATCCGCCGACGCTGACGGGCAAGGCCTTCGAGGCCGCAAGGTTCAACGAGAGCATGGACCTCACGACCGAGATGGCCGTGAGCGCCCTGTTCGCGGACATCGACGGGCCGACCCTGGTCTTTTCGGTGGACCAGGGGGACAGCGACCTGGGCATTGCGCTGAACAATGACCTCACGGTGACCTTCCATCCGGCGGCCCACTGGAACGGCGTCAGGCAATACTGGATCAAGGCGACGGACAACCAGTACACGGTCCAGTACAACGCCACGGTGACCGTCCTGGCCGTGAACGACCCGCCACACATCGACAGCTTCGCCCCCACGAGCCCGACCGCGACCATAAACGAGAACGACTGGGTGGATTTCAATATCGTGGCCACGGACGTTGCGAACGAGAAGGAGACCCTTGTCTACAAATGGACCTCGAACAACAAGGAGATCGGCGAGGACGGCCCGGACTATAAGTTCGCGACGGACTTCAACTCCTCGGGCAAGTATATCATCAAGGTGACCGTCTCGGACGGCGAGCTCACGGACTCCCACACTTGGACGCTGACAGTGAAGAACATGAACCGCAAGCCCACGGTCCAGATCACGGCCCCGGGCGCGACCGACACATTCCGGTCCGACACGCCGGTCACCTTCACGGCGGTCGGCTCGGACCCTGACGGCGAGAAAGTGTCATACCAGTGGTCCGTGGACGGCATCTCCATAGGTTCCAGCGCGACAGTGACGGCGCCCGTTGCGGCAGGGACCCACACGGTCAAGGTCGTGGCGTTCGATGGCACCGGAGCATCGGCCGAAGAGACGATGTCGATTACGGTCAAGGAGATCAAGAAGGGCAGCGGCAACAGTGACAATGGTAGCAATCTGATGCTGTTCGCGGTCCTGGGGGCCATCGTGGCGGCGATTGTCGTCGTGGCCCTGGCGCTCATGATCAGGAGGAGGAAGGCAAAGCCGGCCGAGCCGATGGGGCAGGTCGCCCCTCCGCCACCTCCGAGCCCCTACCCACAGGAGACCACGGCACCGGCCTACGACCCCTATGCTGGCTACAATCAACCGCCGGCCCAGACCTACTACGACCCGAACGCACCCTACTATCCGCCGCCACCCCAGTAGGTGGTGCGATCGAATAGGGCCCGTCGAAGGGCGGGCCCTCTGATTTTCCTTTTTCGTCGACCCGTCAGGGGATGTTCTTGAACTTATCGCAGGCCTGTTCCCCGCCCGAGCCCCAGTTCTCCTTGGGGACCTCGTGTATGATTACCTCGACGGCGTTCGCAGGTATCTTCAGGTCGGTGAAGACGTTCGTTATCCCCTTGATTATCTGGGCCTTCGCATCCTTTGACCTTCCGGGCCAAATGTAGACATGTATCGATGGCATGGGTTCACCTCTTGGAGGATATGCGACCGGTCATTTGATGTTTCTGATTGGTTAGACCCGCGAGATAAGGCTCACAGCGCCCCTTTCCGGAACCGCCTCTGCTTCCGCTCCCTCTGGACCGTGTCCACAAGGTTCTTCAGGTCCTTGGAGAGCGTGCCCGTTATGAAGAACTCGATGCTGTTCGGGCAGTCCATGTCCATGATGGGCCCGTTCTCGTCGAAGGACCAGACAGCGGGATAGAACCTGCAACCGGTGGGCCTGTCCTTGTAGACCTTGCACTTGCCGTCCTCCTGCAGGAAGACGCATTTGCCGTCGAGGTTCTTCATGATGAACCAGTCCTTGTCCTCGACAAAGAAGTCCGTGAAGCCCAGGTCCTCGATGCGCTTCTTGTCCTCGTTCGTCAGCGGCATCTCGGTCTCGTGACAGCATGCCGTGCAACTATGGCGGAAGCATGGGGTCCCGCCGTCGCGTGGGTCGAGCCTCGTTCCCAGCGGGGCGGAATCCGTCACGGCGGCCAGCGGCGGGACGACCATCGACCTCTTCGTCCCTGTCGGCTGGACCGGCGTGGCCTCGGCCACGGGGACAGCCACGGCCTCGGGGCCGGTTATCCTTTCAATCACGAGCTCGGCGATGGGCGCCCCGGTGTCGATGTCCAGGGTCCTTATGGACGCGTTGAAGGCCGATAGCTGGACATTGCCCCTGTAGCCCTCGTCCAGCCGCGGAAGGCTCGCGAGGACGCCCCGGGAGCTCATGGCCGGGGCCAGTGTCAAGGTCGCCGTCAGGCCGTTGCCGATGTGAACGTGCTCTTTTGTCTGGACCTGGAAGGCTGTCTGCTTGCTCACAGCAGCGAAGCCGGTCTTGACGGTCCAATGGAGAGACGGCACAGAGACCCGTTCAACGGTCAGCATGTAACCGTTCGGCGTGAGCCTCGTCTCATCGAACGGCTCAATCGTGATCTCCTTCCTCTCGATGGCGGCCTTGATCTCTTCCTTCGATAGTACCATTGTCCCAACTCCCGTCAGTCTTCCATCGAGGGCCCTTCGCCCTCGTCATCTTCCGGCAGCTCCCGGAGCTTCTCGACATATTCCCGCGCGCCTTCCAGGGATTCCAGGTCCCCGTTCCAGTTCTTGAGCTTGTCGTAGAATTGGTCGTAGATCGCGATGTTGGCCTCTCTCATGCGGTCCTTGAGGCCGGGCGGCTCCTTCCCTCGGAATATCGCGGCGAGGTAGATGAGGCGCCAGTGCTCGATGAGTATCTTGAGCTCCCCGATCTCCAGCCTGCCGACGTTGTCCTGTTCCTGGTACTTGAAGCTGTCCTTCACGAAGTTCTGGATGGCGGTCAGCATGCTGCTGAGGACCATATCGTCGACGGTGCTCTCCTGGGAGCCCTTTGAATGGTGGATGAGCCGCCCGTCGCGGTAGACCAGGAACACCTCCAGGTCGCCGCCGCCCTTGCCGATGCCGAGCATCCTGCTGACCTTGTCCTCGCACATGGCCTTGAGCTTCAGGGCCTCGTCGAGCCGCGGGTCCACTGATAGGGCCAGCTCCACGAAATTCTTGGAATCCTCGTACTCCCCGAGCGTGTAATGGATGAGGGCCTTCTGGAACCAGGTCGGGGCCGTTTCGTCCTTCTTTTCCTTCTCGAGGGCTATGGCCTGGTCTATGACGTCCAGGGCCCCATGGTAGTCGGCCATGCGGTAAAGGGTGGCCGAGAGGCCTGTGAGGACGGATGGGTTCTTTGCGCCGAGGGATATGGCCGCCTGATAGCTCTCGGCCGCTGGCTCGAACTTACTCAGCGCCCGGAAGGCGTCCCCGCGGTGGGCCAGGGCCGTGATGGACCTCGCATTGTGCCTCAGGGCCTCCTCGTAGCTCGCCAGCGCCTTGGAGAACTGGCCGGTCTTGAAGTAGGCGTCGCCCTTGAGCGTGTGGACGACGTCGTTGTCCGGCTGCTCGGCCAGGACATGGTCGTAGCACCTGACGGCCTGGTCGTGGTGGTCCAGGTTCTCCAGCGTGGCGCCCTTGTGCAGCCAGGCCAGGAGGTTCTTCCTGTCGCGTTGGAGGACCTCGTTGAAGGCCTCCAGGGCCCGCGAGTATTTCCTTCGGGTGTACTCGGCATTGCCCTTTTCTAGCCATGCGTCGACCATGTTCGGGTCAATGCGAAGGGCCGTCTCGTAGCTCTCGATGCCCTCGCCGAACTTTCCGAGCTTGCATTGGACGTCGCCGATGGCCTTCCAGAGCTCGGCGTCCGTCTCGGAGGCCTTTATGGCCTCCTTCAGCTCGGTCTCGGCATCCTCGCCCTTGCCGAGCCGCAGCAGGGCCATGGCCCTGAGCCTGCGGACCTCGGGGTTCTTGGGTTCGAGCTTTATGGCCGCGTCGAAAGCCTTCAGGGCCTCGTCGACACGGTCGGCCTTCAGGAGCGCGCTGCCTTTGTTCGAATAGGCGGCTATGAACCGCCCGTCGACCTCCAGGGCCCGGTCGAAGCACACGATGGCAGCCACCAGCTCGTTGGACGCGAACAGGACGACGCCTTTGTTGAGCCATGCGGCCTTGTTCTTGGGATCGATTGTGAGGACCCGCTCGAAGCACCTCAGGGCCTCCTCGGGCTGGCCCATCCTATAGAAGACATCTGCGAGCCGCCCCCAGGCGACCGCGTTCTCGGGCCGGAGCTTCGTAGCCTTAAGGTAGGCCTCCACAGCCTCGTCGACCTTGCCCATGACAATGAGCCGGTCGCCTTTGGAAACCCATCCTGCGTCGGACACCGGCTCCGGTTCCTTCTCGGGCATCGGGTACAACCTAAGGTGTTGCCGGGAAAAATAGATTTGGTATGATTTAGGCTCGGGGAAGAAATGAAGTTATTGAAAGAGAAAAAATAGTATTTGGAGTCCCCTTTTGGAACTCCCATTTACGTATTGAGGGCCCATTTAGATATCCGAGGAGCCCAAGACTTTCTATTCGGTCTTGGATGGCTTGATGTTCGCCCCCAGCTTATCGACGATCCCGTAGGTCCCGATGGGAGACCGCATCTGGAGCGCGGTCTCCGTCGGGATGAAGATGGTGGCCCCCTTGCCCTCCATGCACATTTCGTAGAGCATGTTCATGCTCCTTAACTGGAGTGCGATGGGGTCCGACTCGTAGGTCTTGGCGGCCTCGACCAGGGTGGCGGCGATCTCCTTCTCGGCCAGGGCGAGCTGGGCCCTAGCCCTGCGCTCCCGCTCGGCCGAGGCGACCCTGCTGATAGAGTCCTCCAGGTCCTTGGATATGGATATGTCTCGGATCTCGACGTTCTCCACATCAATCCCCCAGGGAGCGGTCATCTCGTCCAGGGCGTGCTCCATGGTCTCCCCGACCTCGTCCCTGCGCTGGAGGAGCTCGTCGAGCGACATCTTCCCGATGACGTCCCGTAGAATCGGCGTGGCCGCGAGGCCGATGGCCTCGTGATAGTTCTTGACGTTCAGGACCGCCTTCTTGGGGTCAAGCACCTTGTAGAAGATCACGGCGTCCACGTTGACAGGTATGTTGTCCTTAGTCAGGGTCTTCTGCGGTGGAACATCGAAAGGGATGGTCCTGATGTCCACTGTTATGGGGACGCTCTCGATGAACGGGTTGATGAAGAAGAGGCCTGGCCCCTTCAGGGCCTTGAACTTGCCCAGTCTGAGCACGGGCTTGCGCTCCCATTCCTTGGCCACATTGATGGAGGCCCCGAGCACCATGATCAGTACCACCAGCACGAATAGCAACACCAGCAACCCTACTACCTCCCACATCTGACATTCCTCCTCGCCGGCATGACCGGCAAGCATGTTCTGATGGGCCGTGGTATTTAAGAATGGGGTCGGAATTCCCAGGGAGGCACCTTGATACCGATCATCGAATTTAGCAATCCATCATGCAAGACCATTCGAACAGAAATCCTTATCATTTATTAGTACCATCCAATTCTCTCTATAAAGTAGGTAGGGGTCGTGGGGGGGTATCTCTTGAAAGAACCACGTGTAAAAGGCTCGGCGTTAATTCCTGGTTACAAGTATATTCTGAAGCACTACGGAAAGAAGGGACTGGACAAGGTGACTTCTCAGATGGACCCGAAGGACGTAAAGCCCATCCAGGAGAAGTTACTCACCAGTAAATGGTACCCATACAGGACCTTTATTGGCCTGATGCGCGCGTCCGATGATTTTTTCGGAAAGGGTGACAACTCGTTCATTATCGACCTTGGATGTCTTTGCGCCAAGGAAGGGCTGTCCACTATCTACAAATTATTCATTAAATTAGGTAACCCGAACCAGACCATCGCGAAGTCGGTGCAGATGTGGCATTTATCATTTGAACCAGGGAGCCTGGAGATACTTAAGAACGAGAAGGGTCATGCCGTCGTCAGATTGTCCGATTGGCCAGAACCGCGAAAGGAGTTCTGCATGGCCTATGTCGGAGGGATAAAAGGTGCACTCGAGCTCGCCGGTGCTTCGGAAGTGGTAGTAAAAGAGACGAGATGTGCCTGTCTTGGGGACAAGTACTGCGAATGGGATATCACGTGGAAGTAGAGAAAAAAAGATTTGGAAGTGGGGGCTGAAAGCCTACACCTTTCATTTGGAACTTCAACGGGAATGGGATCCGTGCCTCCTTTGATCTCTCGATCCATCAAGGTTCACCGTCTGCAAACCTAATTCTTCCCGTTCAACATCAAGGGACCGGATTTCCAAGAATATAGTTCTCTATAGTCCACTGATTTTCCGGAGGAAGACTATAGATACTAGAACCGCACATCCCCTATTGTCGAGTCGAAAGGACATCGCGACCGCGAAACCAGCAGAGGTCGTCAAGGATTTATTTCTTGGCGCGAACCAATAGAGGTCGGTGCGGGATGTCAAAACGGTTCGGCAATTCCCTTTTAATCTGATGCCTTATATCCAGTGATCTTGTTGAGCAGCCCCTAGTGCCATCTTGGTTCGAAAGAAAAATAAAGTGGGACGCACCGAACTGCAGAGGCCCTATCTTATCCTGATGACGCTCCCCAAATCTTCATCGTCGATGTCCGTATCGCGGTCGTCCTCCTCGGGTTTGTACTTCTCGGCGAAGGTCATGGGCCTCGCGACCTTCTTCTTGGGCTTCTTGGTCTTATGGACGGTCTTTATCCGGGCGGGCTCCTCCTCTTCTTCGTCCAGGACCTCGGCCTCGTGGACCTCCTCTTCTTCGGGCTCCTCTTCCTCCTCGGGCGCCTCTTCCTCGGAGCTCTCCTCCTCTTCCTCCTCGGCCGGCCTCGGCCTGCGCTTCTTTGGTTTATGGATGCCGAGCAGGTCGGGCCTCACGAAATAGATCATCACGATCAAAGCCACCGCGACGAGTAGGAGCAATAACATGACCGAGGCCAGCGTGAACGCCGGCGCCGGGGAGGCGACATCCACGGTGGTCTGGATGACATTGTTGCCGTAGTTCATCTCGACAAGCGTGTGGTCCGGGTTGATCTCGACCTTGACCGTGTGGGTCCCTGCCTTGGGCTTCCAGATTATGGAGACGTTCGTCACCGCCTTCTTTTCGAGGTAATCTATGGGCGAGGTCCCTATGGACTTGCCGTCCACGAGGAAGGTCGCCGTGGTCCCCTTGGCGGCCGCTGTGCCTATGTTCTTGACCACTACGATTATCTCGACCGCGCTCCCATCGACAGGCTTCTTGCTGAAGGTCACATTGGAGGCGATCATGAGGTCCGGGGCGACCACCGACATCAGCGCAAAGGCCGTGGACCTCTTGTCCGGGTCCATCAGCGAAATACCGGTGATGTTTATGACCACGTTCCTAAGACCGCTTGTCTGAGCCGCCGCCGTGACCTTGAACAGGAGGGCCGCGCTCTTGCCCGCGGCCACATCGACCTGGGAAACTGGCGTCCCGATCAGGTCCGTCATTCCGGCGGTCCAACCGTTTGGGGCCCCGGTGATCACGAGCGACACCGAGTTGCCTATGTTCCCCTTGTTCGCGACCGCGATGCTGAAGGACACGCTCTGGCCGGGTTCGATGTCCTTCGAGTTCATGTCGTTGTTCCTGACCTCGATGCTGTAATCGTAATCCATCACGTCGATCGGCACATCCACATCGAGCCGCTGGGAATCGCCATAGGCGAGCGAGATCCCTATATGATATATCCCGATTGAGGAGTTCTCCGGGACATCGACCTGGATCCCCAGGTCCTTGGTCGCCTTGTAGGTCAGGTTCAACTTCTGCGTAGAGAACCTCACCGGCCAGCCCTGTGCATTGTTCCCTACACTGGGCGTAGCTACCTCGTCGCCGTTGCCCGCGTTGGTCACGCTCAGGTTGAGGAAGACCGTCGTCCCGACCAGCGCGTTCGCGCCGGTCTTCGTATAGTTCAACTGATGGACCTGCAGGATGCCCACTATCAGCGAGACCGAGTACTTCTTGTCCGTCTGGTTCAGGGATGTGCCGGTCAGTGTGAGTATCACGCCTGCGGTGTTGACCTTGGCGTCCGCGGCCGGCGTCACATTGATGCTGAGGTTGAAGAGCTGGCCCTGCACCACCTTTACGACCTTGACGACGTCCGAGTACTGGTCCATTATCGTCGTGTTCCAGCCCTTCGGGACCCCGGTGATGGCCAGGGAGATGTTGTTGGTCGCGTTGCCGAGCTGGTCGATGTACATAGCGAAGAAGGCCGGGTGGCCAGGAGTCGTCGATATCTTGACCTGGGGCCCGATGAAGAAATCGTATGGTTGCGGGACCATCACGATGTCCACTTGCTTGCCCCCGTCCTCGCTGTAGGCGAGGAAGGTCCTCTCGCGGACCGTCACCCCGTTCGTGGCCTTCACGGACACCTGTTCCTCTTCGATGTAGCTAGACGGCAGCGACTTCAGGTCCATAGTATAGTTGCCCTGGCCATCGGACTTCAGGGCCAGGGATTCGTTCGTCCTCAGGTTCGTGACCGCCACGTCGGCATTGGCGACCTTCGCGCCCGTGGGCCAGAAGATGGTCCCGTGGACCCGGTAGGTCCCGACGGCCGTGTCCGATTTGGCCGTGACCTGGACCGTGAGGCAGTCGTTCGTCATGTTGGTCTCCTTGAGGAAATTGTTCGCATTGACGCAGGCCTTTACCGTGTGGTGGCCGACCTTGAAGCCCAGGTTCACGGTCCCGTTGGCAACATGGGAGCCATTGATGTCGACGAAGGCCTGGCCCGTGATCGCCCCGTCGACGGAAAGCTCAAGGTAGACGCTCTGGATGAAATCGATGTTGCCCAGCAGGTTCGAGACCGAGATGTTGACATGTGACGTGCGGTTCCCAATGAGGTGCTTGTTCGTCCCGTCCACCTGGGTCCAATCGTTGCGATAGAAGGTGATCCCCTGGACCGTGAGGTCCGGGTAGACCACATGTGTTATGAAGGTCATGTGGTCGGTCATGGCCGGGTTCCCGGTGGACTTGGCCAGGACGGTTATGGCCTCGCTGGCACCGACCATGGCCGATGTCGAGGGCTTGACCGTCAGGGTCACCGTCTTGTGGCCCCCTGCCGGGATGTTCACGGAGTCCTGTGAAACGAAGACGTACCAGGTCGAGTTCACCGGCGAGGAGTTGAAGAGCATCATCGTGTCCGGCGAGTTCCCGAAGTTGGTGACATTGATGTCGAAGGCCGCGAAGCCCTCCGGGTTCGTGTTCTTCTCGGTCTTGTCGGACCGGAGGAGGACGCCGAACTCTCCCCTCAGGGCCGTGATGACCTGGGTCGTGTTGTGATTCGTGGTCTTGTTCTGGGAGGTCCCCGTGACGTCGATGGCGTACTGGCCCGCCATGGTGGACGAGGATGTGGTCATTATGAGGCCGACGGATTGCTCCTCCGACGGATCGAGCGTGAGCTGTGACTTCGTGAGGGACTTGGACCAGCCCTGTGGTAAGGTCGTCGGGACCGCCAGGTTCACGATGTTCTGCCTGTCGCCCGTGTTCTTGACCTTTATCGTATAGGTGGCCTGTTGGCCCGGGTCTATCACGATGGTCGATGGCGATGACGAAAGGACGAGGCTCCAGTGCGATGATACCTTGAAGGTCTTCGAGGCCGCGTTGTTGGTCTTGTCCAGCTCCTCGATCTGGTCGTTCGGGTCCACGGTGACGGTTATTTTGTGGTCCCCGCCGCCGTTGACCATGTATGCCATGGCCGCCCCGGCCGTGTTGTGAGAGGTGATATTTATAACAACATTGCCAAGGAGCGTGGTCACCCGGTCATAGGTGTCCTCGAACCGGACTGTAACGTTCTTGGCGTCCTTGGTCCCGGTGTCATAGACCACGGCGTTGATGTGGACCGTGGTCCCCTCGTCGGGGTTCATGTTATCGATCGTGATGTCAGAATCGCCTATAGACAGCTCGGATATCTTGTGGACTATGACCATTCCGTCCACGAAGATGTCAATGATGCCGTTGCCGTCCATGTCCGCCACGGCAGGGGACGAGTAGAGTGTCGGATGGTTCGTGTCCAGGTGCCAGAGCTCCTTGCCGCTGGAGCCGTTCAAGGCATAGATGCGCCCGTTATAGGACGGGATGATGGCATCGGGCACCTTGTCGCCGTTCATGTCTACGAGCGCGGGACTGGAGACGACCTTGTCGTTCGTCATGTTGGTCGGATACCTGTTCAATGTCGCGTTCCAAATCTCAGTGCCGGTCACGCCGTCGATCGCATAGGCATGGCCCTGGGAATCGAGTGATTCTACATTCCAGGAAATAGCAACGATGTCAGCTTTGCCGTCCTTATCTAGGTCTGCGATGGCCGGCGTGGATTCGATCATGCCCTTGGCCTGGAAGGGACTGGCCCAGACAAGGGTCCCATCGAGCTTGTAGGCCTGGATGCGGCCGTCTCCTGTCTCGAACGGGGATGCGACGATGAGCTCTTGCGCGCCATCACCGTCGATATCGCCGGCGGACACCGACGGCAGGATGGTCTCGACCTGGGGGGGGACCCCGACGGTTGCTGTGAGGTTCTTGGTCCAGAGCTCCTGGCCTGCGGAGTTCAGCATCGAAATGAAGAGCTTATGCGCGGTTAGATTGAAACTGGATAGCGCGATGCGCCGGAGGTTCTGCCCGAAGTCCAAAATGGCCGGGGTCCCGGTCACGGAACCCGTGAGGTTGTAGAACCATAGTTTTTGGCCAGAGGTCCCGTTGAGGGCCCAGGCCCGGACCTGTCCCGCGAGGACGATATCGTCCGTTCCATCGCCGGTGATGTCGCCGACAGCGATGCTCGAATAGGTCACAGACTCGGTGAGGGCCTGGGACCAGAGGCGGTCAGCCATGGCCGCCGTTTGGTTGTAGCGATAAGCCGTACCGTTCCAACGGATCGTGGGCTCGAACAGCGAGACCTCGCCGCCCATGGTCGCGACGGCGATCTCGACATGGCCGTCACGGTCGGTGTCCGTGAGGCCAGTGGACGCCTGGATACTGGCCCCGAGGGTGACCTGCCACATGGTGACACCCGATAGGCCTTCGACGACCTGCAGGAGGTTGCCGCGGGAATAGACGCCATGCAGCCCCGGCCTCGTATAAGTCGACACATTCTCATAGTAAATGTTCTTCCGGAAGTCTGCGATCGTGCTGCCCCAGCAGGTCGGGGGTACATTGCCCCAGGCCATGAACGGGTCCTTGATGCCCTTGGCGGGTTGCGATGCAAGGCCTGAGTGGAGACGGTCATTGCCGAACATTGCCCAGGGGGCGGTGATCGCCTTAGCCGTATGGGTCTCGCCCAGGCCGAAGGGCACGACTGGTGCGAGGAGCGAGCTCGTCAGGAGCAGCAGGACCACTAGGGTCCCGGATTTGGCCCTGGATTTCATCATATCACCATTTTGCAAATGTAGCCGGATGAATGCGTGATATACAAAATTGCCATTATTTATAATAATCGTAATAGAAAAAGAGGGCCTAAGGCTAATGCCTACTGCTGAGGCGGCTGTTGGTATTGCTGATATTGCTGCCCGGTCGTGTCATAGTTCTGATTATAGTTCTGGTCGTAGGCCGGTTGCTGGTATTGCTGTTGGTCGTAGGCCGGTTGCTGGTATTGCTGTTGGTCGTAGGCCGGTTGCTGGTATTGCTGTTGGTCGTAGGCCTGCTGCTGACCATAGCCGTACCCGGACTGGTCGTAATATTGAGGTTGCTGAGGCTGCTGTACCTCCATCAGCTGGGCCTGCGGCTGATAGTAGGACGCGGGCGGTGGCGGAGGGGCCACTGATGGTTGCTGCACTTGGACCTGTTGCGCCTTGGTCGCCCGCCGCTTCTTTAGTACCACTACGGCGACAACCGCTATGACAACGATGATGATCATGGCCAAGATCGGCAACAGGAACGCCCCGAACCCGCCGGAGTCCGACTTCTTGGGGGCCTGGACCAGCACCGAGACCTGGGCGCTGTTTGTGGACTCGAAGCCGAGGTCGTCCTTGACCTTGACCGTGATCTGGTAGGTCCCCGGCGTCGTGAAGGCCTTCGTCATGGCCCCGTCGGCCACCCAGCCGCTGTTGGTCCCGTCCCCGTAATCGAAGTAGTACTCGGTGACCTTCCCGTCAGTGTCTGCGGATCCCGTGGCGTCCAGCTTCACCGGCTTGCCCGTTGTCTGGGTGGACAGGTCCGATGTCAAGGCCGCGGCCGGCCGCGCATCGACGATGATCTCTAGCGGTTCCGAGGCCGGGCCGACCTGGCCCTTGCCGTCCTTTACCTTTACCGTGGCCTGGAACTTGCCCGAGGCCTTGTACACATGTGAGTTCGTGGATAGAGAGACCCATCCGCTGTTGTAGCCGTCACCGAAATCGTAGAAGTATTGGGCTATGGGCCCCTGGGCGTCCGTACTCTTGCTGCCGTCGAACTTGACCGTCTCATCCTTCAATATCAGCGTCTTGGAGGCCGAGAGCTTGGCCACCGGCAGGTCGTCGGGCTTGACAATGATGTTGATGGAGGTGTGGACCTTGTGGCCTTGGTCGTCCGTCACATACAGTGTTATCCTGTGCTCGCCGATGGATAGGTTCTTCACGAAGGAGCCGTCCGTGCCGAGCTCCCCGTCCCTCGAAGAGGTCCATTGATAGACAATATCTGAACCTTCGGGGTCGGACGATTGCGTCCCGTCGAACATAATCACATCGGTGGACAGGAAGGTGGAACCGTCCTCGGGGGCCGATATCTTTGCCTTGGGGTCCAGGTTCTTGGGCAGGACCGTAAGTGTCACCATATCGGACTGGACGGACAACAGGTTGTCATTGTCCTTCACCAACAATGTGAAGGTGTAAGGACCAATGGCCGAGGGCGTGACGTTCTGCTTGGCAACGTCCTGCAGTATCAGGTAACTGGTCGGTGGCTGTGATTCCACGGACCAATGGTAAAGGACGATCCTCTGGTCGTCCGTCGAGGCCGAACCGTTGAGCAGGAAGGTATCACCCAGTTCGATGGTCCCGTCCAGGCCTGCGTTGGCGGTCGGGGGGCCGCTGCCCGCCGGCTTGACCGTGACCTTGACCGCATCGTCCGTGGACCAGGTATTGTTCACGTCCTTCACGGTCAGCGTGAACTTGTAGTCGCCGATGTAGTCCGGGGTAAAGCTCGGGGCCACGACGGTCTCGTCGCTCAGCGTCATGTTGCTGTCCTTGGGCTTGGCCGTCATGTTCCAGTTGTAGGCGATGATCTTCGCGTCGTCCCAGGAACCGCTGCCGTTCAGCTGGACCTTGGTGAATATCTTGACAATCTGATCGGGCCCTGCCTCGGCCTTGGGCCTGGCGTTCGGGAAGACATTGGCCGTTATCGTGACGCTGTCATGGAGCACGGCCCACTGGTTGTCCTCGTCCTTGATCTGGAGCGTGAAGACGTAGTCCCCGGCGACCTGCGGGGTGAAGGTCGGGGTCGCGTTGGCCTCGCTGCTCAGGGAGGCGGTGGCCCCTGCGGGCTGGGAGGAGAGGTTCCAGTCGTAGGCGGCGATCTTCGTGTCATCGGTGCTGCCGGTACCGTCGAGCTTCACAAGCTGCCCGACCCAGACGACCTGGTCAGGGCCCGCATTGGCAACGGGGCGCTTGGAAAGGGGCGCTATGGTCTTCCAGACGACCATGCCCTGGAAGTCGTAGCCCTTGCCCATCAGTAGGTCGCCGGTGCCGTCGTTGTTGAAGTCCCCGATGTCGGCCCCGAGGTAATCCCCGTTGTTCGGCAGGTCGGTCTGGCCCGCCCGGGTGAAGGTCATGCTCCCGCCGGAGCCTCCGTTGCCCAGATAGAGCAGGGGCCCGAAGCCGGTCCAGTCCGAGCCCGTGAGGATGTCGGGATTCTTGTCCCGGTCCACGTTCCCGACCGCGATGGCCTCGAGGTCATTGACCTTGTCCAGCCCGCTGTCGTCCTCGGTCCACTGCATGGAGCCGCCGTTGCCGCCATTGCCCGTGAAGACGCGGACCCCGGACGCCTGGGTCGTGACCACTATGTCCATGTTGCCGTCCTTGTTGAAATCGATCATGCGCACGTCCCAGGTCGCATAGTTCTTGTTCAGGCCGGTGCTGTTGTCGGTCCAGGACATGTCCGGGTTCGATGTGAAGACCTTGACGCCTTGCGGCGCGGCCGCGACGATGTCCTTCCTTCCATCCTTGTTGACATCGGCGAGCTTCACACCGGAGTATATCCCCGCGAGGGGGAGCCCTATGGACTTGTTCGTCCATGTGGTACCGCCGTCGCCCTTCCAACACCGTATGCCCATCGGGTTCTGCTGGGGCGTAGCCGCTATGTCCAACTTCCCGTCGCCGTCCACATCGCCCGCGCCGGCCCCGCTGAAGCTCCCCGAGGTCACCGGGTCGGTCCCGTGGGTCCAGGAGACGCCGCCACCACCGCCGTTGCTCTTCCATACCTGGATGCCGTTCGCAGGTCCCGCGGAATAGAACATCTCGAAGGGGACGATCAGGTCGATGTTGCCGTCATTGTTCACGTCCCCGACATCGCCGAGCCCGTAGGAGCCCGTCTGGGGGAGGCCGGTGTTGGCCAGGTTCCAGGAGTTCCCGTTGTTGCTGGTGTAGGCCGTGAGCCCCGAGCCGCTGCCCCAGGAACCGCCGGCGATGTCCAGGTACTGGTCCTTGTTGAGGTCAACGAACCTGAGCGTGTTCCACTCGCCCGCGTTCGGAAGACCGTTGTTGACTTGTACAAGGCTAGTAACTTCGCGAGGACCGGTGGTCGACCTGGGCGTGTCCTGGGCCAGCACGGTGCCGGCCATGGGCAGCAATGCAAGGGCGAAGGTCGAAAAAATAAGGATGTGCACGATCATGGGAACTATGAACTTCTTCATGGGAACCACGTCCGTTCTTCTTTGAACATGCATTTTCCATCTCGTTCATGCATAATAATGGATGTTGTACAGGCTTGAAAATGGTTTAAAACCTATTTGGTACAAGATTGTAATCGTGATCAATAAAATGATAATGGAGCGGCCCCTCTTCTTATATTGGGTTCCAGGAACTCAGATACTCTCATCCTGTTGTCCGTAGGATGCTCCCGGCTGCTGGGACTCCGAGCCTGCCCGGAATTGGGCGAGGTACGGCTGCGAAGCGTTATAGTAGTTCAACCGGTTGGTTGCTTTGATCCGCTTGCTTTCTTTGTATTGATATGCCACGACGAAGAAGACGGTGCTGAGGGTTATGAACAGCAGGACGAGAATGACGCCGAGGAGGCTCTTGTTCCCGGTGATCATGACATAGACCCAGACGATTATGAGCGGGATGAATGGTAGTCCAAAGGCCAATGCCGCGATGATCATGTATGCACGGAGGCCGAGCGGTGCCGCGTCGGCGCTCAGGCTTTCGAGATCCAACTGCGAGAGCTCGAGGGGCTTCCTGATTGGTGGAAGGCCGCGGACGTTCAAACACGGCTGGATGAAGTACATCATCTGGCCGTAGGGCGACTGGTTGGCAAGCGGGGTCGCCTGCTTCAGTATGAACTCCCCCTCGTCGGTCGCCATGCCGACGCCCATCCTGTTGCCCGGGTCCGTCACGATCTCCACATAGGCCTCGCCGAAGGCCCTGACATCGGGGCCGGGGTAATATCTGGGATGCGAATGATTGCTGCGGGGCGTCATCATCTGCGCCGAGGTCACGAACATCGCCGGGAAGAAGGCCTTGATGTCCTCGTAGCGGTAGAAGACGCGCTTGCCCATCAACCGCATGAAGAGCGGCCTCGAGACCTTGATGCCGTTCTCGTAGATGCCGCCCGAGTTCTGCATGATGAGCACGATCGGAAGGAGGATGGCGAACGCGATGCCGGCCATCATGGCCGAGCCCTGGTCGTGGTTGACAATGAACGAAAAGAGGCCGATGACGAAGAGGTAACCAACGAACAGTATGACTAGGATCTGGACGATGAGGATAGCGACGTTGAACTCAGTGGCCATGAGATTGCGCCCGGTCCCGGCGGTGGGAGGCGGGGCCTGGTACTGCGGATAGGGCTGCGGCATCGATGGTTGTTGACCAGGGTAACCGTACATTTTCACACCATTATATGATGTCCAAGATATCCGATTCTCGAGATTAAAAGTTACTTGTCGGTGAGGGAGGATAGGAAGAAAAGGAAAAAATTACGGTCTACTTGAAGTCCTTGGTCCATTGCTCCTTCTTCTGGAGGAGGTCCCAGTCGTAGTCGACCTCCTTCTGGATGGCCACGATCTCCTTCTCGGGGAGGTGCCGGAAACGGCCCTGGGTCATCATGTAGTCCTTCATTGGGACCTTCTTGGAGGGTTTCTTGTTGATCGTGTACTTGCCGAACTCGACCTCGTAGATGGGGAACGCACAGGCCTCGGTGGCCATCTTCGCGTACTCGATGGTCTTCTCGGGTGGATACCTCCAGCCGGTCGGGCACGGGGCCATGATGTGGTAGAACTTCGTCCCCTTGATCTCGAGGCCCTTCTTCAGCTTCCTGACCAGGTCCTCGGGGTAGGCCACCGATGCCGTGGCCGCGTAGGGTATCCTGTGGGCCACCATGATCTCGACGATGTTCTTCTTGGGCTCGCGCTTCCAGTCCTCGGTGGAGCCCACCTGCGTCGTGGTGGTCCAGGCGCCCCGCGGGGTCGACCCGGACCTCTGGATGCCCGTGTTCATGTAGGCCTCGTTGTCATACATGATGTAGAAGACGTTGTGGCCGCGCTCCACGCAACCGGACAGGGACTGGAGGCCAATGTCGACGGTGCCGCCGTCGCCGGCGAAGCCGACGACGTTTATGTCGGACCGGCCCCGGACGTCCAGCGCGGCCCTGATGCCGCTTATGGACGCGCCCGTGACCTCGAAGGCGGTGTACAGCATTGGGACCTTGAGGTTGCTGTACGGCAGGACCGTCGGCATGACCGCCCAGCAGCAGGCCGGGATGGAGAGTATGGTCTTCTTGCCGAGGGCCTTGAGCACGTACCTCATGGCGTGGCAGCCGCCGCAACCCTGGCAGCCGACATGGCCCACGTCCATCCATTCGTCCGTCGGGATGGTGAACTTGGGCGCCTTGCCCTTCATGCGCTCCCTCGTGGATGCCTTCTGGTCGGCCATCTACATCACCTCCGGAGGCTCGCCCGGCGGCCTCTTGAGGCCGACCCAGACGCTCTCCTTGTCGAGGCCCTTCGCCTTGACCTTCTCTATGTCGAGGAATATCTTCCGGAGGACCTCGACATGGATGTCACGGCCACCGACGCCGACGACGTAGTTCTTGATGGCGGGCCTGTCCTTGAGCGTGTACACGGCGGCCCTGGCCTCGGTGCTCAGCGGGCCTTCCTGGCCGTAGGTGTAGCACCGGTCCGCGACGCCTAGGACAGGTATCCTGGCGCCTATCTCGCGAAGCTCCTTCTGCGGGAAGGGCCGGAAGGAACGGACCTTCACGAGGCCGACCTTGTGGCCCTCGTCCCTCATCCTGTCGACGACCTCCCTTGCGGTGGACACCATGGTGCCCATGGCCACCAGCGCCACCTCGGCGTCCTTTGTCTTGTACTCCTCTACGAGGCCGCCGTGGTCTCGACCGAAGAGCTTTGCGTACTCCTTGGACACCTTCGGGATGAGCTCCGCAGCCTTGTCCATCCCTCTCTTGATGTTATAGCGAAGTTCCATGTACCATTGGTGCGGGAACGTCAATGAGCCGTAGCCGTGCGGGTCGTCCGGGTCCAGCGGATAGGGCGGGTCGTACCTCCCGAGCCACTCCTGGACCTTCTTCGCATCGGGCACATCGACGGGCTCGAAGGTGTGCGACAGGAAGAAGGCGTCCGCGTTTATGATGAACGGCAGCAGGACATCCGGGTCCTCGGCCACCTTGTAGCCCTGGATGACCATGTCCAGGATCTCCTGGGCCGATTCGACGAATATGTTCAGGGCGCCCGTGTCCCTCTGCGCAATGGCGTCGGTGTGGTCCGCCCAGATGCTCCAGGGCGGCCCTACGGCCCTGTTGATGTTGACAAGGCCGACCGGGCTCCTCGTGTTGGCGGCCCAGTGGACCATCTCGTGCATCAGGAGCAGGCCTTGGCTGGATGTCGCTGTGAAGGTCCTGCAACCGGTCTGGCTAGCGGATATGCACGAGGCCAGGGCGCTGTGCTCGGATTCGACGCATATGTACTGGCCCTTGAAGGAGCCGTCGCTGACGAACTCCGCGACCTTCTCGACGACCGTCGTCTGCGGGGTTATCGGATAGGCGCTCACGACCTCGACGCCTGATACCAGGGCCCCGTAGGCCGTGGCCGAGTTGCCCGTCATGACCTTGCGGACCATGTTCAGCCCTCCTTGTCCTTGACGGCCTCTCCCTCGGGCTCCTCCTCGACGGGCGTGTCCTCGAGCACCATCACGATGCACTCCTTGGGGCACTCGTTCGCACAGATGCCGCAGCCCTTGCAATAGACGTAATCGATTCGCGGGTAGCCGTCCCTGCGGACCAGGATCGATACGTCCGGGCAGAACTTCCAGCATGTCATGCATTTGATGCACTCGTCCAGATGGATGACGGGCTTCACCGTGCGCCAGCCGCCTGTGAGGCTGACGCCCCGGGTGGACCTCATGCTGATCGGCCCCGGCGGCAGGTCGGCGTAGTTCTTCCATTCGCCCCGGCCACGCTTCTCGGACTTCTCCTTGCCCATGGTCATCTCCTCCAGTGAAAACGGCTCCCTACTTAGGGGATTGCACGCTCCGGTAGGCCTCTTCCACGGCGGCCGCGTTCTCCTCCTTCTTCGTAGGGGAAAGGTCCTTCGTGGCTTGGACGAGGTTCTCGAGTCTCACGAGCTTGGTAGCCCCGACGAACCCGCCGAGGATGGAGGTGTTCACGATGGGGGCCATCTTGGTCCCCAGCTTGTACTTGATGGCTATACCGGTAGCGTCCACGGTGGCGACCTTGGGCCATTTGTCCTTGAATACGGAAGGGGCCTTGTCCGTGTTTATGAAAAGGAGGCCGCCCTTCTTCAGTCCCTGTGTCACATCGACGGCCTTCATGAGCACGGTGTCGAGCACGACGACGAAGTCGGGCGCGTAGATCTCGTGCCGGATCCGTATCGGTTTCTCATCTATCCGCGTGAACGCCGTGACAGGGGCCCCCCTCCGCTCGACGCCGAAGTAGGGGAAGGCCTGGACCTCCTTCTTCTCTTGGAAGGCTGCATTGGCGAGAATGTTGGAGGCCACCACCGCACCCTGTCCGCCTCTCCCATGGAAGCGTACCTCTATCAAGTATGTCCCCCGGTTTTCCTGATTCAATCATTGCATAAATAGATTGTGTGTACAATGTAATGCAAAGGTTTGCAGAAATGGCACGGAGGGGCATCGTGACCGGTCATTCTCCGACGAGGCCATCACGCCGGACCAATGGATTGTTTTTATAAGTATGAAGGGCCATGACGGGACGAGGGCGTCCGCTATGACAATCGTATTCCACGAGCGTTACCTGGAGCACCGCCAGGGCGGTTTCATGCATCCCGAGAGCCCCGAGCGCCTCGAGGCCACCATCGACCGCATGAAGAAGGAAGGGTTCTGGCAGGACATCCTCACGCCGGGGCCGGCCAAGATGGAGGACCTCCTCAGGGTGCACACGCCGGAGTACCTCGACATGCTCAAGAACTTCGGCGAGGGACCCCTGGACCCGGACACATACATGAGGCCCGAGACCTGGGACATCGCCCTTCTCTCCGCCGGCGGCGGGGTGCTCGCGGGGGACACGGCCTACGAGAAGGATAGGCCGGTCATGGCCCTGCTGAGGCCGCCGGGACATCATGCCACCCCCTGCCGGGCCATGGGGTTCTGCTATCTGAACAACATAGCGATATCTGCGGCCAAGCTGGCCAAGGAGCGGAACGGCCGGGTCGCTATCATCGACATCGACCTGCACCACGGCAACGGCACCATGGAGATGTTCGAGGACCGGGAGGACGTCCTTTACATCTCGACGCACCAGTTCCCGCATTATCCTGGGAGCGGCCGCATCGGCGAGATCGGCGAGGGGCCCGGGAAGGGCTTCTCGGTCAACATCCCGCTACCGAGCGGCTCCGGCGACGCCACCTTCGACTATGCATACGACGTGCTCATAGAGCCCGTGGTCCGGCAGTACAAGCCCATCATCATCCTCGTTTCCATCGGGGGCGACTCGCACTACTCGGACCCGCTGGGCGGCCTGACGCTCTCGAGCGAAGGCTACATCCGGCTCGCCAACCGGATGCAGAAAATGGCCAAGGACCTTTGCAAGGGCCGCATCGCCTATTTCCTGGAGGGCGGCTACAACGTCGAGGCGCTGGCCGAGGTCCTCACGGGCATCGTCGCGAGCTTCGATGGGAAGAAGACGAATTACACCTTCACGGAGGTCTCGGACAAGGACTGCGTCGGCGGCAAGTCCGTGGACCAGGTGGCCAAGACGCTCAAGGGAACCTGGGACCTGAAGTAGGACCTGAACATCATCTTCTGGAGACCGAAGCATGTGGTTCGCCCTGACAGGCACGCCCGGGACGGGGAAGACCTCTGTCGCCAAGGAGCTGCGGGAGCGCGGCCGGGACGTCGTGGACCTGAACAAGGTCGTCAAGGACAATGATTTCGTGACGGGCCGCGACAAGGAAAGGGACACGGACATCGTGGACCTCGACAAGGTCTGCCGCTTCCTGGAGGCCGAGTTCGGTGACGAGAAGGGACTGGTCCTCGAGGGCCACTGGGCCCACAAGCTCCAGGTGGAGCGCGCCATCGTCCTTAGATGCGACCCGCGCGTCCTGGCCAGCAGGCTCAAGGCCAGGGGCTACAGCAAGGCGAAGGTCGAGGAGAACTGCGAGGCCGAGCTCGTGGACGTCATACTCGTCGAGTCCGTCGAGGCCCTGGGCGAGGGCCAGGTCTCGGAGATAGACACGACAAAGAAGGGGACAAGGGCCGTGACGGATGCCGTCGAGCGTGTCCTGAACGGAGATTTTAATAACTACAAGGTGGGTAGTGTGGACTGGTCCGGCCAGCTCCTGAAGGGCCGACGGTCCTAGCGGTGTTCCAGGAAGGTGCGGGATTGGTTCTAGAGGACTATCGGGACGAGGCCGACGAGTACCTGAACCCTGCGGCCAAGTACTTCATAAGTACGGCCCCCAACACCATGACGTGGCTCGCCTTCCTGTTCGCATGCCTCGCCTGCATCAGCTTCATACTTGCGAACCCCTTCTTCGATCTGTACCTGTGGGGCAAGGCCTACATCTTCCTGTTACTTGCCAGCGTCTTCATAGGCCTTAACGCCCTCTTCGATGCCCTCGATGGAAGGATAGCCCGCATGAGGAAGATGGCCTCGAAGAAGGGTGACTTCCTGGACCATGTCCTCGATAGGTATGCGGACGTAGTGATCATCGGCGGGATCATCCTGAGCACCTATTGCGATTACCGGATCGGGCTCTTTGCCCTCCTGGGGGTCATCTTCACATCATACATGGGGACCCAAGCGCAGGCCCTGGGCCTGAAGAGGGACTATGGCGGACTGCTCGGCCGGGCGGACAGGCTCGTCCTGCTCATCATCTTCCCATTCGTACAAATGATATTCGTCATCTTCCATCGGACATTCCTCAATGTCAATTTCCTGGGCTACGACTTCAGCCTGAACCTAATGGACGGGCTCATGCTGTGGTTCGCCATCGCCGGGAACACGACCGCGGTCCAGAGGGCATACAACACCTGGGAGGAGCTTTCGAAGCAGGAATCAGAAATGAAAGCCGAGGATGGGAAGAAGGCCAAGAAGGACGAAGAGGAATAGGTCGCAGTACCTCCGTCCTTTTGGAACTTGACCGTAATGTGTTTATCATTCGTGATATTGTTTCACTAATTTGAGGATTTATTATTATGATAAAGGATATTAATGTCAATATCTATCTACATATGGATAAAATGTCAAGACCATCCCGGCTTTTTTTGAAAGTGGAAAATATCCATAAGAACTACGGGAAGAAATCGGTCTTGAGGGGGGTGGATTTCACTGCCGAGGCCGGGACGGTCGTGGGCATCATTGGCCCGAATGGCTCTGGGAAGACAACCCTTTTCAAAATCCTGACCACTCTGATCAGGCCGGACGATGGCGAGTTTTGGATCGATGGCATTTCCGGTATGACCGATTGGCAGAGGGTCAGGAACTACATAGCGTACTGTCCCGACAAGCTCCCATTCGACTGGACCGCCAACGGGATAGACTATCTGGATTTGTTCATGCGACTCTATGGACGGTCCCAAAAGGATGTCAGGGACGTCCTCGAGCAGGTGGGATTGCTCGATGACGCCAACAGGCCGGTCAGGAAATATTCGTCGGGCATGATAAAGAGGATATCGCTCGCCCGTGTGCTCCTCATTGGCGGAAGGTTCCTACTTTTTGACGAACCGACAGCGGGGCTGGACCCGCAGGGCCAAAGGATGATACAGGACCTGTTGTTGACCATGGACAAGAAGGACAAGGTCATCCTGATAAGCAGCCACAATCTCTACGAGATCCAACGCGTATGTGATGTGATACTTTCCCTGAAGGATGGCCGAGTGAAGGCCGTGGATTCGGTCAAGGATGCTTTCGATGTGGGCGGTATTACAATTATCGAGCTGGTCCTGAAAGAAGCCAATGACCAGCTCGTGGATTCCTTAATGAAGGAATTCCAGGAGATCAAGTTGATATCTAAATCCGGGCCGAGAGTCCGACTCAGTTCGGAAGAGAAGGTGGACCTGATCAAGATCGCCGCGTTCATCAGGGATAAAGGAGGAAACGTCGTTGAGATCAAGTTCCTTTGAGATGAGGGCACGGCGGCATAATGCGATGCGTAACATACGCATCCTCCTTCGCAGGGAGTTCATAATGGTCATTGAGAACTTCAGGCTTCAAGGCTTAATCATCTTTCTAACGTTCCTCATGACCTACCTAAACGCCTTTGAAAATGGTTCTTACAACAAATGGTTCTTTGACCTTCCGTATTTTTTCATACCGATAATATTGGTGGTCACATCCTCGAACCTGATATCGCGCGAAAGGGAAACCGGGATGCTTGACCTTCTCAGGTTGAGCCGCATAACCAAGAACGAGTTCATGGTCAGCAAGGTCATTTTTGGAATATTTATTTATTTGATCTTTGCGGCAGTATTCCTCATCGATGTCGCCCTCTTTGCATGGGAGATTGGCGATTATTTCTTGATCGTCAATGTGATAGGGATCTTCGGAATGTACCTTTTAATCTTCATTCTCTTCATGATGCTGTTGCTGATCATTTCCGCGTTGAGCGCCCGAGATGTGTATTCAGTCGGCATCGGTATGTTTTTTTTATTCTATGTTGTCTTCATTCACATGTTTTTGTTAGCGCCAACCCCTTATTATAAATATACGATTCTAAATAAAATCTTGATTGACCTCGACAAGATATATCATGGCAATTATCCAGACCCAACCATTTGGGGAGGGTTGTTCATCGCAACCATTTTAGCAATGATAGTCTACTATTTCGTTATCGGACGGTTGTGGAGGGGATTGAAGGAATGAGAGACGTTGGTGCCATTATAGTTGTAATTCTATTGCTCGGAAGTGGCCTACCTTGTCATTTTATTGGCCCCAGCGTGGGGCAGAGTGGTCAAAATACGGTTTTCCAGTTTTATTGGAATATTACTGGTGAGGAAAATATCTTTCTAAATGGGACGAACCACACATTTCAATTAGTTATCAAGCCTGTCGGTCCTCCATTCAGGGCCAATATAACATTCAAATGCCCAGAGACCTTTATCTGCCCAGTCAAGAATATTAATAATATTGAGATAATCCCTGGAAAAAAAATTGATGTGAATTTCACATTTACTGCGATATTAAACATTAGCATGATATTGGAAACAGAGATAGTTGCTAGCCTCTCGAACATGACGGTTTCGGTCAATTTCGAGGCTATATTATCGGTTCAGGTGATTTTTCCAGTCTCGCTGGAGTATATTAGTAACTACTTTACGAAAGAAAATAGGTCAAATTCTTTAAATTATTTATCATATCATTGGGGAATTACGAATATTTCCAATCGAGTTAAAATCACGAACTATGATAATAAAGAAACATTAAAAGGATATCTTGGGGCGAGTAGCACTAATTGGGGAGATAAAATGGGGTCTGAAACATATGGGATCTTCAATAATACCTTAATCACATTACCACCTTTGAAAAGTATAATTATTGATTTAGATGTTCCGAAATCCGATTCTAGATTTTGGACACAAACAGAGGTGAAATTCATATTCTCGCCAGATAAAAATGAAGCCAATACAGGTCGCATATGGTTCTTCAATGGCACCAAGGACCATCCTTATTATACAAAACAAATCACAGTCTTTTACACGATTCATAGAAGTGTCGCAGGGTTTCTTGGCTCACCATCAAATGATTTTCCCGCATATGGAGACATCTGGAATGGGACAAATTTAACCGTCACGGTATTCAACGGAAAAACAACGCGATTAAATGGTATTTATATGGATATACTAGATATAATTGGACAATACACCGCTTTCGATTATGCCAGTTATTCGAACAGGACAACGGTCTACATCGGAGATATTAAATGACCTGTCCAGTGACATGTCGGATTCATAGGGCCACTCCTGAGAGTAACTTATTCTCGTTTCTGTAATGATGCAATATCCTCTCCGTTCGATAATGAA
>Ga0315295_10000292_pt1 | contig 42026 bp, 30 predicted proteins | sample YL17G14_0_MG_FD_204453 | JGI IMG/M metagenome (GOLD analysis project Ga0315295, IMG submission 204453) | Sediment microbial communities from Yellowstone Lake, YNP, Wyoming, USA - YL17G14_0 | ecosystem: Environmental > Aquatic > Freshwater > Lake > Sediment | place: USA: Wyoming | collected...
GGACAAGGCGTGCTTTTCTGGCCATCACTGGGCCTTCCGGTCCCGCGGAACTGCCTTGTCCGAGGCGCTTTGACATGTGCCATCCCACGGCTTTGGCCCGGAAGGGACTTACCGGCCGGACCTCTAGTGAAATACGGCCGTGGGACCAAGGGCAGCAAGATGATGGTCAACTGGTCACCGAAACCGTGATTCCGGCGGACTTCATATAGGGCTGACCCGGGAACGATCGAAGGATCCGCGCCGACGAAAACGCCCAACCCGGAAGAGGGTTGGGCCAGCGTGCGTCGATGAAGCGGCTGAGCGTGGTCGCCCAAGCCGGAGATAGTTGGTGATTTCACTATCGGGCTGTTCTTGGGGTTGTCAACGTATGGGGTTCGACCCGGGAGCAGGTCTCTTGCACCGCCCCGTCGGGCGCGCCGGCGCTGCTTGCCTTCTCTCCCTCAGGCGCGACAATGGATGGGGAATTCCCCGCTTTCGCTGAGCGGCTCCGCTCGGGGCCGTTGGGCAGCTGTCGCATAGCGCAGGAGCATGTTCCTTGCCATTCGCGGCTCTACGGGCCAAGGCATGATGAGGTGAGACGATGGAAGACCTTAGCGGCAAGCAATTGGGCCCTTATCAAATCGTCGCCCCGCTGGGCGAAGGGGGGATGGCAGCCGTCTACAGAGCATACCAGCCCGGAATGGAGAGGTATGTCGCCCTGAAGGTTCTTCCCCGCCAGTTCGCAGACGATCCTGAATTCTCCGCCCGCTTTCAGCGAGAAGCCAGGATCTTGGCCCAACTTCAGCATCCGCATATCTTGCCCGTGTTTGACTACGGCCAGGTCGAGGGCTACAGCTTCATTGTCATGCCCTTTGTCCCGAGTGGCACACTGACTGACTCTATGCAGGGTCAACCGCTCTCGCTTCCGCGTATCCGTCAGGTCATTTCTCAAGTCGGCGATGCTCTCAACTATGCTCATGGCCGCGGCTTGGTTCATCGCGATGTCAAACCCAGCAATGTCCTGATAGACGAAAGCGGCAACTGTCTATTGACTGACTTCGGCTTGGCGCGAATGGTCGAAGCCAGTGTGAACTTGACGGCTTCTGGGACCATCATGGGCACGCCTGCTTACATGTCTCCAGAGCAAGGCGCCGGCCGCAAGATAGACTCGCGAAGCGACATCTACTCACTGGGCATCATCTTGTATGAGATGGCGACTGGCCGCGTACCGTACAGAGCTGAGACACCCGTTGCGGTTGTGTTCATGCATGTTTCGGGACCGCTGCCCTTGCCTCGCAGCGTGAACCCGGACCTCCCGGAGGCACTGGAGCGCGTGATCCTGAAAGCTCTTGCCAGGAATCCGGACGAGCGTTATCAGACGGCCGAAGACCTAGTGGCGGCTCTGAGGCGCGCTATACCCGAAACGCCGATGGTGACAAGCAAGCCCAAGCCACCGCTCAGGCCCAGGCCCATCCCCGTGGGCGGGACTCCTACACTAGTCGCGCCCGCAGAAGGACCAGTAGGGGAGGCGATTGCGCCATTGGCGTCCAAGCGGCGGATGCCCGGCTGGGCGTGGGCGTTGACCGTCGTACTGCTGGGGCTGATGGCGACGGGAGGGGTCTTCCTTGCCAATCGGCAAGTCAGGGCTTCCGCGCCCGCGGTCGCGCTGGTCTCGACCAGGACCGAGGCCATTGGTTTGCCGCCTGCATCCACGGCGGCACCCACCCTCCCGCCTGTTGAAGGCCCCGAACCATCTCCGCGTGTGGCCGCCTTCTACTACCCCTGGTATGGAAGCCCGGATTTTGACGGGCATTGGGTCCACTGGGAGGGAGGCCCAACCTTGTTCACGCCACCCCTGGATGTTTCTAGCGATTTCTACCCCGTCCTCGGTCCGTACAGCGCCAACGATCCCGCTGTCGTCGCCCGGCATTTCGCATGGCTGCGGCAGGCGGGAGTCGGGCTGATCATATCCTCCTGGTGGGGGCAAAACAGCTTCGAGGATCAGGCCTTGCCGCTGCTCCTCGATCAAGCAGAACGCTACGGAATCAAGGTGGCAATCCACATTGAGACCTACGTGCAGCGGGACGCCCAGCGCATGGTTGAGGATATCCAATACCTTTACCAGCGATATGGTGACCATCCCGCCTTCTACCGCACGACCGATTCGAGCCCCTGGATCAAAGACGATCGCCCGAAGGGACTATTCTTCGTCTTCGGTCCCGGGTATGCCGGCGAGGGTGAACCTGACGTGCAGGCCGAATACTGGCAGGGTGCGTTGGACGCCATCCACGCTCTGCCAGATGGTGGAATCGTGATCGCCGCGACCACCGATTGCAGTTGGGTTGAGCGCGCCCACTTCGACGGCCTATACAACTACATCCACGTACGCCTCGGGGAGGAGAACCCCTTCAACTGGTCACGCTGCATTCCCCAAGGAGCTTGGTATGTCCCCAGCGTGGCGCCAGGCAATTCGCCGCGTCGTATCGGCTATGCAGAGGACTCATATGAACCGCGCGGCAACGGGGAGACGTACAACGCCCAGTGGGAAGCCGCCCTCGGCACCGGCGTCCAGCCGCCGATGGTGACGGTCACCTCGTTCAATGAGTGGCATGAAGGTACGCAGATCGAGCCAGCGGCCTACGGCATGACTGATGGCCAGGGCTACACCTACGACGACTACGGCCCGCTCGGCGAGCAGGGCTACTTGGCTCGCACCCGCCAGTGGGTGGGCCGATTCCTGCTCACCCGCTGGCCTTCGGCTCCGGTCATGCGCGTCCGCATCACAACAACATCAGGCTGGACGGCACTCTTGTTGAACTCCGGCGGGCTTTGGATCCGACCCACGGTCATTTCTGCAAGTGAAGAGGCGACGATGGCGGGCGCTTGGAATAACCGCATCAATCTCAACCAGGAACTTGACCGGGCTAGGGCGGGCGGGCGGGTGGAGATACTCCTGGATGTATCTCTACTGAACACTGACCCAAACGGTACCCTCGCTCTTGAGGTCCAGCGCGGCAACATCGGCTGGACGAAGGTAGAGATCTCCAATCTCAACGGGCCGGAACCCGTCCTGGTCGGCACCTACACCTGGGGAGGGATCGTCGGGACGGATGGATTGAATCCCTACCCGTTCAGCCTTCCCGTGGCGGGCCTGGTCGGTGCTGGCCAGCCCTGACGTCTCCGCTGCCACGCGCGGGTCATAGTCCTCTCGCCCGTCCCTCCGGAGTGCGACGCTTCGCCGTCTCCGGATCTCTCTTGTCAGAGCCCGCTTCTCGTCAGCTGGACCCCGACCTGACCGCTGCTCATTCTCCGCTGACCGTGAGCTTCCCGGCCACAATATCCATCCCACGTGGAATATGACCCGACGATTGGTGCCGGAAGTATGTGTTGTACAGCTCGGCGTAGTACCCGCCGCCCTTCAGCAGGCTCGCGTGATTGCCCTCTTCGAGGATCACGCCCTCGCGCAGCACGAGGATCCGGTCGGCGGCGCGCACGGTCGATCTTGCCTACCGCTTGCCTTTGGCGGCTGCCTTTTCCTGGTTCGCCTTTACCCTGAGCTTCACGATTTGGGTGACCAGGTCATAGGGTATCGGCTGGTCCAGAGGGAACCTGACCGTGCTCTTCGATGTCCTGTAGGCGGACAGCTCCCGATTGAACCGCTCACTGCCTGCGGGCGCGGGATAGAGCCCGATGTGCTGGCTGTAGGCGGCGAAGCTGATCAGGGTCCCGTTCAGTTTGAAGGTCGGGATCTGATAGCTGATCGTCTCCTGCGCGCCCGGCGCAGCCTTCTTGATCGTCACTCGGATCTTGCGCAGGATCGCCTGAACTTTCCGCGGGTAGCCTGCGATGTACTCGTCGATGTCCCTGGGTCCTTTTCCCTTCGCCACCATCTTGCCACCTCCACCGAATACCGAGCGTCACCATAAGCCGCCCACCGGTCTCGAGACACACGGTCCCACGTTCTTCGTGGGAGGCTGCCCAACGGAGGCGGGCGGTGTCCTGCCCATTCTCCCACAGGTTGGCGGGAGATGAACCCCAGCTTGAGGCCCGGCCCGCCGCGCCCTTCGCCAGCCGGTTACGCGCCCTGAAGGGATTGTTCTCTTGGGCGCGCACCCTTCCTAGAGTTGCTTTCGGAAGAAGTAGCGTTGATGGCCGTGAGGGAAGTCCGGCAGCTCGCCAAAGACCTCATAGCCCTGGCGCTTGTAGAAATCGGGCGCCTGAAAGCTGAAAGTGTCCAGGTAGGCGTTCTTCGCACCGCGCTCCCGAGCTTTCTGTTCAGCAAGCGTTAGCAGCCGGTGCCCGTATGCGCGACCGCGCTGGTCATCCTGCACCCACAATAGATCGATGTAGAACCAGTTCCAGTACGTTGCGCCGATCAGCCCGCCTGCGACGGTGCCGTCCGGTGCGTAGAGGAATGCGCACAGGTGCTGATACCCATTCGCGCCAGCCTGCTGTTCGTTGAATCTCCGAATGCCTTGTCCCACGACCGTGTGTGCACAGTCTTCGGGTGTGTCCGTGTAGATGATGCGGTACTCTTCGTCCATACGACTCTATTTCAGTCCTTTCCTCCAGGGTTGGGTGCGCCACGCCATGCTATGTGCGAGTTGGGCAAGCAGCTTGCTGGACACGTTCTTGGAGACGAGGGGCCGAAGGGCCTCGAGCCACAAGGGCCCACGTTCTTTGTGGGAAGCTGCCCGGCGGAAGCGGGCGGGAGTCGTTGGCCAGATCCTCCGCGACATCGACAGTCAGCCAGCAATGGAAGCATCACGGTCTGGGCCACAGTCAATGCCTATTGGCGCCTTCATGGTCAACCCGATCCACGTGACCGTTCCCACGTGGCTGCGCGCGAGTAGCCTTGCATAGGATTCTACTGACCCTCGCCCCTTCGCGCTCTCTGGAATGACACCTACTGCGCGCCGGGCACACCCCACAATCGCACCATTGCGTCCTCGCCAACCGATGCCAGCAGGCGACCGTCCGGGCTGAAAGCCAGGCCACCAACATAGTCAGTGTGGCCGGCAATCTCCCCGAGCAACTCGCCGCCGAGCGGATCGAAGAATCTGATGGCTCCAGTCTCAAGCCCCACCGCAATCATGTCCCCACTCGGATTGAAAGCCACGCTCGCACATGTCCGGGAACCACAGTCCAGGGATCGAAGCCGTTTTCCGGTGTCGACATCCACCAGGACCTGATCATCCGCGAGCATGCTGCCATCCGGGCTGAAGCCCAGGACTACACCTCCAGGTGAGACGAACTCGCGCACGCGCGCCCACGTCCCCGTTTCCCAGATGGAGCCGCCCGCGCCGAAGCCCTCAATGGCGTCGAGGGCCCTGCCGAAGCCTGCCACGAACCGGGAATCAGGGCTGAAGGCCACGGCGCTGACGACCATAGGCGTAGAATCGAACCGGAAGGAACGCTCATCCGTCCTGCGTTCCAGGACCTGGCCGCCCAGATACTCACTGTAGGCAAGCCATCGCCCATCCGGGCTGTAGGCCACACTCGTCACCCAGACGCTATCGTAGTCGTGGAGAAGCTTCCCTGTTCTGACGTCCCATATCCCCAACATCCCATCGAACCCCCCGGCGATCTCACTGCCGTCCGGACTAAAGGCAACCGCACCATACCGCCACTCGTTGTTCGCCGTGCCTTCGCGAGGCTTGAGCACACGCGTCGGCTCGCCGGACCGAGGAAAAAGCAGGGCGACCGAGTGGCGCAGGCCGACGGCAAGTGTCTCTCCATCCGGAGACCAGGCCACTCCGCCGGCTACCATGGGGATCTCCGCCAGCGAGACGAGGCGGTTGAGGTTGTCCTCGTTGATGCTTGGACCAGGTGCAATCGGGAGAGCGCTGCTGGCCACTGGCGTTGGCCCGGGGACTTGGGTGGGGGCGCTTGTCGGGGACAACGCGGATGCCGTCCCCTCAGGCAATCCCCACAGCCGAACGGTCGCGTCCGCCCCTACCGATGCGAGCAGGCGGCCGTCCGGGCTGAAGGCCAGGCCAAACACCATGTCCGCATGGCCGCCGACCTTCCGGAGAGGATCGCCCGTCCTCGGGTCGAAGAACTCAATCGAGCCATCGTCGGTTCCCCGGACGAGCAGATTGCCGCTGGGAGCGAATTCCGCGCAGATCGCGGTTCTGTCATCCGAGGCTAGCTTTTGCAGCACCTCGTTTGTCCTGACGTCCACCAGGCTGTTGCCGCCCGTGAGGATCGTGCTGTCTGGGCTGAACGCCATCCCATGCCCGTGATCGGCGACGCCGTCGCGCCGGAGGGATTCCGTCTCCATGTCCCACAGGGCGGTGCCGTACTCATCGAACGCCACCAACCAGTGCGAGTCAGGGCTGAAGGCCACCTCCCACAGCTTCCCTCCGGATCCAAGGAAGATGTGATCCCTGACGGCCTTGCGACTCTCCACCTGGCCCCCGTAGTTGGCGCCAATTGCCAGCCATTGTCCATCAGGGCTGTAGGCCACACTTGTCACCCAGTATTCGTTCACGTACTCCTTGACAATTGTCCCCGTGCTGATGTCCCACACCGCTACGGTCCCGTCGAAGCCGCCGGCGATCTCGCTACCCTCCGGGCTGAACGCCACCGCGCCGAACCACCAATCCGTTGCGTTTTCCGTACCCTCGGGAGCCTCGAACGAACGGATCTCTCCACCCGACAGGGGCGAGAGCAGGGCGACCGAGGAATGCATGCCCACGGCCAGTGTCTGACCATCCGGAGACCACGCCACACCGCCGCCCTCCATCGGGATCTCCGCCAGCGGGACGAGGAGGTCGAGGTTGCCTGCGTCTATGACCGGACCGGGGACAATGGGAACCGTCCCGTCGGTGACGGGCGTCGGCACACCCGGCGCCGCTGAGGCGGGGTCCGCCGTCGCCGTGGCTTCCCCCGTGGCCGCGAGAGTCGGCGCTGCTGTCACTGGAGGCAGTCGGATCATGGCGCTGGTCGGAGTGAATGCAGGTATCGTCAAGGTCGGCGGCGCCGCCGCGCAACCGGCTGCCGCCACGATCAGGAGTGCGCCGAAGCACCCCTTCGCGAAATGTGCGACTCGGATTCCGACGCTTCTTATCATTGTCGTCCCCCCTTCCGCAATAGCCCTGGATGCACACCCTCGTTCTCCCTGATCTCTTTCGCCGGGGAGAGCAGCTTGAACCGCCCAACGGCCTCGAGCTTCGAAGTCCCGCCGTAGGCCGTTCGTCCCGGATGTCCCTACCGGGATCCCGCCGGGGTTGGCGGGGCGCTCTTGGCGGGAAGCTGCCCAGTGGAAGCGGGCAACTTGCCGTCTATTCTCGCGCATGCCGGCGGGCCAGGCGCCCAACCCAAGGCCCACCCCGCCAGGCCAGCCGAAGGCCGTTCGGCCCGGATGTCTTTGCCGGGATCCTGCCGCAGGCCCCGTCGTTCTGGGCGGGGGCGTATCTCCGGGGCTTCAGCGAATTGTTGGGCGGCCAATACTCAGCTGGTGGGTACTGACAACCCACGCGGATGGGCCACCGTAACGGGGGACGCGGGATCACTCGGGCGGCCGTCGGCGGCTCCCTTCAAAGGTTGTGCGGCACGAACTCAGGGCTGATCATCCGGCATCGACTCAATGCCAATGAGCTGGGAGACCGTCACAAGTGTGTATCCGCTGTTGCGAAGATAGCGGATCATCTCAGGCAGGGCCTCAGCCGTGTGCCACCCTCTTCCGTTGGCGTGCATCAGCACGATAGAACCGTTCTGGACGCGCTCGCGAACCAGCCGGTTGATGTTCTCCGCGTCATTGTCGAAGACCGGATCTGCAGTGTCCGCATCCCACTGGATGGCAAAGAGACCATTCCAGGCGATCACACTCAGGACCAGGTCGCTGGAAAGACCAGACGGTAGTCGAAACAGGCGCGATTGCCGGCCGGTAAGGCGATAGAGGATGTCCTGAGTCGTGGTGATCTCCCGACTGATGTGCACCTCGTCCAGATCGGGCATGTCGGGGTGACTCCACGAGTGGTTCCCCAACTCGAATTGGGGGTTCTCCGCCAGCAACTGCGTTTCTTCCGGATGTGTGCGCATCCAATCTCCGCCCAGGAAGAAGGTGGCTGGCACGTCGGCTTCTTCCAAGACTCCCACAATGGCAGAATCGAATCCTGCAGGCAATTCCGGCTTCTGGCATAGGTCGAATGTCAGAGCGACGTAGGGTCGCTCTCGATCTCCGTGATAGATGACCCTTGCCTCGGCGTGTGGAAGTGTTGGTGCGACATCGGGCCGAGGGGATGCCGTGGGTGTGATGGACGGTGGCGCTGTAGGCGAAGGGGTCTGGGAAGGCCTTCTCGTCGGCACCGGCGTGGGAGAAGGAGTGGTGATTGCTGCGCGCGTGACCTCAAGAGCGACTGGCGTCGGCGCGCAGGCGCCGACTAGTAGGAGCACACCCAGGAGTGCACTTAGAGGCGGATAGCTGGCCGGTGAGTCGCGCGTCGCCATACCTGCCCAGGGTTATTGACGGCCTGTGCCGCCCAACGGCCCAGAGCTGGGCTGCCCGGTGGAAGCGGCCAACTCCACATGGACTCTAGGGCCCGCCGAGAGAGTCACGCCAAAGAGGTCCACCCCCGACAAGCCTACGGGCCGGGCCTGTCTTCCAGCCGGTCAATGGCAGCCATCGCCGCGGCCTCCAGCTTCTCTAACATGATGACATAGGCGTCAGGATCCGATGGACCGCAGTTCGCGTCTGGCCAGTAGCTCAGATTGACCTCGAACCGGCCATTGACGATCTCATCACCCAGCCCAAAGCCGTCTAGGCAGTTGAAGACATTCGAGTATTGGGTTCTCACAATCATGTAGCGATCCGACTCGTCGGACAGCAGGATGACGTGCATGAGCTGGGCAGGATCCAGAACAGGCTGCGAATTCCACTCGTTGGCCTGGTCGACGAAGCCCTGTGAAACGGCGCGGCCCTTCTGGAAAGCCGCCTCGAGCTGGGCGGGGTCAGACCACGGAGTGATCGTGAAACCGCCCACCTGACCGGCCGTGCAGAATAGAGATGGACCTTCGTTGGGGCCGGCATTGAAATAGTCAACGGTGGTACTCGTAAAGTCCAGGCCCTCCACGGCGCAATCCGATTCCAGGAACTCGCCCAGCGTGTCCACATTGGCTGAGGAGGGAGTCTGCGTGTCGGGAGCTGTCGGTGGAGCCGGGGCGGTCGCGCGCGGCCGCGTTCGATGTCGCCGACCGTTCAGGATGCGATCGACGTTGCGCTGGATGGCTCGGTCGATCGGCTCGCGGAGGAAGCCGGTCAGCCCGCCCCCGAGCTTGCTGCCCAGGATCCTCCACAGAGGATTCAGCTGTCGCTGCACCGCTCGGGCGGGTGCGTTGGCGACTCTGTCGATAGCCTTGTCGATCTCGCCCTCGACGTAGGCCTCGGCGGCGTGGCCGACCAAGTCCATCGAGCGGCCGACCACACGGCCCAAGAGGTGGCCGAATTGATGCAGCGGACCTCCGCGGGCGCGACGCCGTTCCAGGACGCCCGCCCGTCCGTCGTACTCGTTTGCCTTGACGTACAAGGATTGATTCAAGGCTGGGCTGGAGCTGCGCAGCTTGGTCCCCACGTTGCGATAGGCGGCCGCCAGGGTTTGGAGCTCATTCGGGCTCTTCAAGGTCGCCTGCAGTGCAGCCTGGCGCGCCTTGCTCGCCGCCAGCAAGAGCAGGCTTTCGTCGAGGTTGTCGGTCGCTGCGGCTCCTTGACGCCAGGGCACACCGGCGACCAGCGTCAAGGAGGCGACGGCGAGCAGCAGGATCGTGCGCAAGGAGGGTCGTTGCTTCATGACGCTATCCCTCCTCCGCCTGAGGCAGGCTCTCGATGTAGCGCAGCTCGCCATCCTTCAGCCCGAAGGTGAGTTGGTCAGCGTAGTACACCTCACCCTGCGGCAGAAGTTCCTTCTCCAAGGGGACCATCAGGTAGGTGTCCAGGCTGGCGGCGGCGAGGACCTGAGCCAGGGTCATCCCGCCCGTGAACTGCTCCGGCCGGTAGGGAACCGGCAGGACCGTCGCGCCTTCGATCACCACAGGGTCCTGCGCGAGGCGCGATCCGTCGACGAACGTGATCTCGGTCTGGGCATCGAAGTACGTCCAGGTCTCCATGCGCACGTCGTAGACCGAGCCGTCCTCCATCGTGTCCTGATAGAAGAGGATGGAGAAGGACTGGGGAGGGCCGAGGGCGGTGAGCGTTTCCTGTTGTTCGGCCGTCAGCCCGTATTCCGGCGGCGCCGGCGCGCTGACCTCGATCCCTTCCAGGATGCGCGGCGTGGATCGCGTCACGTCGTACCCGATCCAGCCCAATACAGCCAACGTGAGACCTGCGGCACCCAGGAGGCCGACGCAGCCGCACACCGCGCCGGCCAGCCCCCATCGGCGCTTCCGGCCGGCGGGAGACGTGCACTGAGAAGATGCGATTGGATTCGGCATGGGCGTCCCCCCGGACGAAACGAATGGCTCGAGGCGGGCTTCGGTCGAAGGGCCGTTGGCCTCGGCCCGCGTTCCAGATAATACAGGAAACCGATGGCCGACTCAACCGGGGGAGAAGGCATGTCATTCAAAGTTGAACAGTGGACGCCCCTGGTAGCCTGCGGCGAATCAGCGGGAGGTGCGTGTGGGGCAGATCCATAAGCGGATCACGGATGAGCAGATCAGGTTTCTGTTTGGCGCCTACGTTCATGGCCACATCAAGCGCATCGATGTCCAAGAGGCGCTGGTGATTGGGAAGCGCCGTCTCTCCGGGCTGCTCGGGGAGGACCGGCAGGGCCCGCCGAAGGCCCCGCTAGGTTGGCGGGGCATCCTGGGCGGGGGCGCACCTCCGGGGCTTCAGCGAGTTGCTGGGCCGCCGTGATTCCGTGCGACTGCTAAGTCATTCCAACTACAAACCCAGTACGACTCGAACATGTACCCCAGCCGCCCTTCGCCTTGTGCTTGCCAAGTCTGGTGCTGTGTTTGTCTCTGTAGAACCGCTTCCCACAGGTGACGCACTGGACGATGTACCGGGTACCGGTAGACGAGCGCGAGCTTCGACGGATGGAAGCCCTTGGGGGCCGATTGCGAGAGGATCTGCGAGGAGGAGGCGCCTGTAGAGGACCAATGGAGGATAGCTCCACGCGATAGCGCGGCGAGTAGGGCTCGTGTGTGACGACGACAGACGAGATTCTGTCGAGGTTGAAGGCCTTTATCTGTGCGGCCTCAAGTTCCCATCCGTAGACCAGGAGATTGCCCGTTGCAGGGCGTCTGAGAGAGTAGGGCTCCACAGTTCGCTGAGTGCCGTTGTAGGTGAATCGGACAGCAAGCCTATTCGCACCAGCAAAGCGAATGGCCTCTAGAGAGGTCCCCGTGCCGGTGAATTGCGCTGAGGAAGGGGCGAAGGGTGTCTCGCCGGGCCGAGCTGAAGCGCTGGCGAGACTCGGAGTCGGCTCAGGTGGAGGCGCGTCGATCCACTGGATCATGGGACCAAGACGCGAGATGAAGATGCCTGGTGACGGTAAGTCAGGAAGCTGTCGGGCAAGCATCATGTCCCAATCGGTGAGAAGCTCCTGGTCTCCTTGCACGAGCGCGAGTACTTCCGAAGCGGTAGGCGTGGGAATGCCCTTTGCCTGGCACTTAGAGCGAAAGTGCCGATGGAGGTCGGCCAAGCTAATGGCCGTTCCTGCATTGTCTAGGACGAACACGACATCATAGAGGTCGCGCGGCCGAGTGCGTTCGAATAACGCTCTAGTCTTCTCTGCGAGGAGTTCCTCGAGCGAGTACGTTGTGACCAGCGTCTGGCCGGGAAGATGATCGGGGTATGGGTGCAGGACAGGCGCTGACAGTGTGGGGGCGACAACTGGCTCGTGCCGAGTAAGGTCGAACTTGATGCGCGGGTAGCTGGGTATGGCAAGAGGTCCCCGGTACGCGATCCGACCTTCAAACGTTAACCTCCCGAACCTGTCCTGGCGGGGAAAGACCACGGCTTGGTCTGGAGGGAGATCCAGCCCCGACAATTCAGCTGAGTCGCGAGCGATCTCCCGAAGAAGCTCGACGATCTCCGGTTGTGAGTACTTCGCCCCTGGGAGAAGGGTGAAGTCGAGGTCCTCGGAGAACCTGTACGTCTCGAAGAAGCACTTCTTTATGCATGTGCCCCCCTTGAATGCCCAGTAGCCAGATGTCTCAGGGTTCCTCGCGATTGAGGCGAGGAGCCATCCAAGGACGTAGTCCTTTTCAACGACTTCGGGGGGAAGACGCCACTCTGAAGCGCGGTCGAGGACATCCTGCCGGCCTATCATGTAGACCAATCCGAGCCCGAGACTGTGGTATTGATCCAAAGCAGCCAGCGCGTGCTTAGCCTACCGCGCTTTGGCAAGTTGGGGTCGAGGCGAACGACACCAGATGTGAGGTGCGGGCCCATCATCGTTAGGATATCGGACCTCTGGGGCCACAATGTTTCGGCGAGGTATCCCAATCTCTTGAAGGCGGCTCCGCTCTTATTGGCCACGAGTTCGTTGCTGAGGCGTCGAACGTCAAGGCTGCCGGTATTCAGCGCGGAGTTGAGTATGTCAACAAGGTGCCTAAACCCTCCCACCCAAGATGGGGTGGCTAGTCCGTCGGCGACGGTTCTCTCGATGCTCGAGAGTCTCACCCGCTGCGTTCCTCTCCAGATAGCGGGGGTTGCTGTTACACGTGACCGATCGTCGACACGGGCTAGCCGGAAGTCAAGCTCAAGGATCGTGAGGGAACGTTTCCTGATGTGGGCGGATGTGACGACGAAGGTTGATCGGAAGAGTTGGTCAGTCAGCCCCCAATGGTGGGCTGCGGTCCAGCCGCCGATGTAGCACGGATCGAATAGGGCCGAGGCTATTGGCCAGGGATCTGGTGCAGACCCCATATCGTGGGGCCCTGCTTCTAGAGGGCGGATGAAATACGTTCCGCGCTTAACTCTCAAGAGCCAGCCAGCTTTGTGTAACCTCGCCAACCTTGTGGCGGCCTCATGATTGCTGATGTGGAGCGCCTTGGCAGCGTCCGCTACTGTCACAAGGCCGGCTCGGGCCGACCTAGATAGGAGGGAAAGGTCGTGTTTTCGAGATGACGTTGCTGGCATAGTATAGTGAGCGTGGCGTTAATACCGGATACCGCATATTACTACACTCATACTATATCTGTCAAGCGGGCGGGGACCGCCATGAGGGGGGAGACTGCGGCCGCCCAACGGCCTCGAGCTGATCTACCTGCCGGGAGCGGGCGGCTCCCCCCTACTGTGCGGCAGGCCGGCAGGCCAGGCAAGCCCGAATGGAGGCGCCGCCCGACGGGTCAGCCGCAGGCCGTTCGTCCCGGATGTCCTTATCGGGATCGTGCCGTAGGCCCCGCCGTAGGTCCTGCGCTCTTGGCAGGGCAGTCGCGGAGGGGGCGCATCTCCAGGGCTTGCGGGAGTTGTTGGGCAGCCACCGAACCGTGGTGTAGTGCTCGTGGATCAGGGATCACTTATGCCACCGCCCAGGGTCGGACTTGAAACCGGAATCCTCAAGTCGACGCAGCTCCGAGAAGCTTGGCTGGGCTTCCGCTTTGATCTGCTCCCAGGCACGTCTGAAGGGTGAACGCGAGAGATTGGACTGGATGCCGTCGCGCCAAAACGCCCATGTGCGCTTGCTCACTCGGCGCATTTGGCGCAGAAAGACCTGCTTGTTGGAAAAGTCCACGTATCGGTATGGAGCGGGCAATGAAACCGCGAACTCGTCTTCGGACAAATCCGACCCAAGCATCGCTTTGACTGGAAGGTCGGCAATGATGTTGCGGTACTCCCGGTCAAGGTCGTCCTCGAAATCGGTCAGCGCTTGCTTTCGCGTCAAAGTGATCTGCCAGATGCCAATAACGAGGGCAAGCGCCGTGGCAAGCGATCCGACTGCGGCTGCAAATTGCAGTGCTTCTTGTATGGTCACCCGTGTTGTACCTCCCGTGGACATTGGGCAGAGATGCTGCCCAACGGCATCGAGCTAAGCCGCCCGGCGGACGCGGGCAACTCTACTTGGACTCTAGGGCAAGATTGCAGGCAGGACAAGGACCAGGGGAGGCGCAGCCCGCCCGGCCAGCCTCAGCGAGTTTGGAGATCTCAGGTTGTTCCTCTGTGGCCGTTGTTTGACTACTTGCTAAGGGACGCAAGGATGAAAACGGCGGCCCAGATCAGCAACGTCCAGAGAATCCCCTTGCCGCCCAGCAACAAAAGGGCAATTGCCCCTGCGATGATCGAAGCTGCATAGCCGCCTATGTCCCCTGACTCGGCAGCATAGATGCCTGCACCAAAGGCTACCATGAGTGCCAGCCCGCCGAACCTGCCGCGAAGCCACCAATTGGGAAAGGAAGTGTAACTAGAGGAGAGAATGGACTTCTTTGGGACACTGCCCGTGTCCTGCCCACTACGGGAGGGAGGGTTCTCGTGAACCGGGGTGGATGCGGGCGGAGGGTTGTCGGCGAACCGGAGGAATGTATCGGGCACGGGGACGGAAGGCACCGCTTCTGCGCTCAGGTGCTTGTCCGGTCGGAATTCGAGGACATCACTCTCGGAGACTCCGTCCGTTGATACATGCTCAAACCCCTTCACGGCTTGCTTTGCGGCCTCTCTTACCTGGGCACTTGGGTCGCCAAGAGCGGATAGCCTAAGTGCCTTGATAGCGACGCGAGAGAGTCCTGGGGTCTGAGCGAGGACCTGGGCGGCCAACGTACGCTGCCAAGGGTCAGCGTCTCGCAGTTGGCTGATGAGGCGACGTATCCCGGGAGGCGTGGATGTCGCCCGAGTAGACATGGGAACCGAGGGCTGTGACCCAGGGGCAGTTGGGAGCGTAAGCCCAGAGGTAGCCGGGTGAGATATGGGTGACTGGGCCGTGGTCTGAGTTGCAAGGACCACTGATGCTGGCGTCGCTGGAGATGGAAGGTCACGGCGGCAGAATCAACAGAATACCGCTTTGTCTTGGATCTCTTCAGCACAGTATGGGCAACTCTTCATGTCGACCTCCAGATCCCCGTTTCGGCAAGTCTATCGCCGGGGTCGACTCGAAGCAAGCCGACGCGCCGTACGAAGGGAATTGGCGGCGCTGATCTGCCCGATGGCCGATAGAAGGTTGCCGGCTGGGGGGAGGGATTCGACGTAGACTCTAGTCGCCGCCTCCACGACAGGCTCCCATACGCAAGACTGATCTCCCTTCGTGGAGGCCTCAGGGACACCTTGGACGAAGGCACCCCATAAGGTGCACACACGCCACTCAGGCGCTACATTGTTGGCAGTCGAGGAGGCGAGAGCCAAGTGAAGACCTGCCCGTTCTGCGCCGAAGAGATCAAGGATGCTGCGATCGTATGCCGGTACTGTGGACTGGCCTTACCTAGGGAGGGTGAATCATCGCCCAGTGCCCAGTCACCCCCGCCTGCCCCTACTCAAGGACCATCTACAGCGGCCCAATCAACGGGGAGGGTAAACCCGAGGAGAAAAGAAAGAGGTCCCCTCTTGGGATCGGGGTCCTCGTGGGATTGGTGCTCGCCCTCCTGGCCGCCATCCCGAAGATTGGTGGGCTGATCCAATTCTCCGAGCAATTGAACCAGCAAGGAGGGAATGCTTTGTACTTCCGGGGGTTGTTGAACGACCTGGCAATGCACTTCATCACCAACTGGGTGTTATGGACGTTGGTGGTGGCCGTCATCGCGTGGTTGTGGCGAAAGAACACAGCGCTACTCATCGCTCTTCTGGTGATACTTGCCGGCGTGATCGCCCTTCTCCGCAACATCGACTCGGGATCGTTCTCGCCTCCTGCGCCGATTCCGCCGACAACGAGCTCGCTAAGTGAGACGCCAGTTTATCCACCAACACCCTACAAGCCCGCCGCGACGCCGACCCTGACGCCGATGCCGTACTACGGGGAACAGACGCTGCAGGAATGCCGGGACGCCTGGGTCTTCTTCATGGGCGAGGAAGGAACCGACGAGGAAAGGGCCAAGCAAGCAAGAGAGACTGTTGAGTACCTCTACGCGTACATCTTCCGAAACCCCGAGAGCTTCGGGTATATCGTGAAGGCGTGCATTGATGGCGGATGGGAGGAATGGGAGATGATCCCTGCGCCGCCACCTTTTCCCTAGCAGCCCGAGCTCGCCGCGCCCTGGCCCACGCATCATGGGATTCGACGTAGACTTTCACCGCCGCCTCCGCGGCAGACCCCCAGGCGCAAGCCTGATTCCCCTTCGTGGAGGGGCCGATCTAGGCAGCTACTGGGCGGCGCGAAGCCCAGCTGTGGCAAAGGGCATTAGCCTCACACCCCCTTCACGCTCAGCCTCCCCTCGACAATCTCCATCCCCTCCGGCACGTACCCCAGCGCCTGGTGCCGGAAGTAGGTGTTGTACAGCTCGGCGTAGTGGCCCCCGCGCTGCAAGAGGCCGTCGTGATCGCCCTCCTCCAGAATCACGCCCTGGCGCAGGACGAGGATCCGGTCGGCGGCGCGCACGGTCGACAGCCGATGGGCGATCAGCAGCGCGGTCGTCTCGGCCAGGATCAGCCCCAGCGCCTCCTGGATCTGCGCCTCGGTGAACGGGTCGATGTTGGCCGTCGCTTCATCTAAGATGAAGATCGCCGGCTTCTGCACCAGCACGCGCATCAGCGACACCAACTGCCGCTGGCCCATCGACAGCCGCGCCCCGCGCTCGCCGACCTCGGTCGCCAGCCCCTCGGGCAGCGACTCGAGCCACTCGCCCCCGCCGATCCGCCGGGCCAGCGCCTCGATCTCGTCCGGCGGCGCCGCCGGGCGCGCATAACGGATGTTGTCGATCACCGTCCCCGAGAACAGGAACGGCGACTGCGGCACGATCCCCAATTGCCGGCGGTAGGCCTGCAGGTCGAGCGTGCGGATGTCCATCCCGTCGATCCACAGCCGCCCGGTCTGGAACTCGTAGAAGCGCGTCACCAGCTTGGCGATCGACGACTTGCCGGCGCCGGTGTGCCCGACGAGCGCCAGCGTCTCCCCGGGACGCACGAGCAGGTCGAAGTCGTGCAGCACGGGCTCGGTCGACTTGTAATAGAAACCTACGTGCTCGAAGTGGATCTCACCTCGCAGCACGGGAACCGCACGCCGCTCGAGCTGTATCACGGCGGACTCGGCATCGATCAGCGCAAAGACGCGCTCGGCCGCCGACAGCCCGCCCTGGATCCGGCTCCAATACGACGAGAAGGCCAGCATCGGGTCCCAGAAGTAATCCAGGCTGGTGACGAACAGGTACCACGACCCATACGTGATCAGCGCCCCGGCGACGTTGACCGCACCGGCGTACAACAGCAGCGCCGTCCCCGGCCCGGCCAGCGCATTCAAGACCGGGAAGACCATCCCCAGCACGAACCCGCGCCGAACGTTGATCGAATACGACTGCCGGTTGACCCGGTCGAACTCGGTGAAGATGGCGGCTTCCTGGCGGAAGTTCTTGGCCACGGCGATGCCGCTCACCGCTTCCTTCGTAAGTGCGTTTACATTGGCCATGGCGCGGAACCCGCGCCGCGTCACCGTGCGCGCCAGCCGCCGGAAGGCATAGGCGCTGAAGAACACCGGCGGCAGCGTCACCAGCAGCCAGGGCAGGAGCCGGACCTCGATGCGCGCCAGGACGATCAGCAGGATCGCGGCCTGGAAGAACGAGCTCAGCAGGTCGGCGACCAGCGTGACGACGTTGGCGAACTCTTCGGTGTCGGAGGTGATGCGGCTGACGATGCGACCCGAGGAGTGCTCGTCATAGAAGGAAAGGTCGTGCTCGGCGGCGGCGGCGAACGCCCGGCGGCGCAGCGCCAGCATCACGTCACCGACAGCGCGGGCCGTCACCCGGCGCCGGATCCAGTTCACGCCCCAGCCGGCGGCGCCCAGGATGAACAGCGCGGCGGCCAGCGCCGCCATGCCCGCCGGGGTCCCGGTCTGCACCATCATGTCGACGCCGCGGGCCATCAGGATCGGGATCCCCACGCCGGCGGCGGCGCCGATCAGGTTGCACAGCAGGATCACGCCGATGGCGCGCCCCTTCGGCCGGAAGGCGTCCGCCATCCGGCGCACCAGGTCGCGGTCGCGGTAGGTGCGGTCGTAGGGCTCTGCTTCCAGTCCGTCGAAGAAGCCCATGACTACGCGCCCTCGTAACGCGTGAAGATGCGCCGGTATGCGTCAGACGTGCGCATCAAGTCGTCGTGCGACCCGGCCGCCGCCAGCCGCCCGCGCCGCACCACGACGATCAAATCGGCCCAGCGGATCTGCGACAGGCGATGCGTGATCAGGATCGTCGTCCGGCCGCGCGACGCCTGGAACAGGGCGCGCTGGATCTGGTCCTCGGTGGCGCTGTCGATCGAGCTGGTCGAGTCGTCCAGGATCAGGATGCGCGGGTCGGAGAGCAGGGCGCGGGCCAGGGCGATGCGCTGGCGTTGCCCGCCCGAGAGCGTCACGCCGCGCTCGCCGACCAACGTGCGGTAGCCGTCGGCGAAGGCGGTGATGAACTCGTGGGCCTGCGCCGCCTCGGCCGCCGCTTCGATCTCGGCCGGCGCCGCGCCCGGCCGGCCGAAGGCGATGTTCTCGGCGATCGTGCGCGAGAACAGGAACACATCCTGCTCGATGATGGCGATCTGGCGCCGCAGCGCGCCCAGCTCCCACTGGCGCACGTCGATCCCGTCGACGCACACCGCACCGGCCGAGACGTCGTGCGTGCGATTGACCAGGTTGGCCAGCGACGTCTTGCCGGCGCCGGTCTGGCCGACCACCGCCACCGTCTGTCCCGGCTGCACGCGGAAGGTCACTTGCTCGAGGCTGGGGCCGCGGTCGGTGTAACCGAAGGTCACGTCGCGAAATTCGATCTCGCCGCGCATCGCCGCGCCGTGGCCGCGCGGGTTGTGATCGAGCTCGGTCTCGCGGTTGATCAGCTCCAGGATGCGCTGCGCGCTGGCCAGCCCCATCGAGAGCTGTGAGTAGGCCCACAGCGAGACGTAGGTCGGGAAGCCGAAAAGCTGGATCAACCCGACGAAGGCGATCACCTGGCCGACGTCCAGCACTCCCTGGCGGTAGAGCAGCAGCCCGTGCAGGAAGGCGCCCGCCTCGGCCAGCGCCAGGAGCAGCAGCGGCAGGAAGCGCGCCTCGATGTCGCCCTGGCGCACGGAGGCGTCGCGCACCTGGCGCGCCCGCGCCTCGAAGCCATCCACCTCCTCGGCCTCGCGCGCATGGCCCTTGACCACCTCGATGCCGTCGAGTGCTTCCGCCAGGCGCGCATTCAGCGTCCCGAACGCCTGGCGCACGCGCTCGGTGACCGGTTCGAGCTGACGCAGGTACTGCGCCACGGCCAAACCGTAGGCAAGGATGTACAGCGCCGGGATCAGGATCAACGACGGGTGATAGGTCGGGGCGACGAACAGCGGCACGATCATGAAGTTGGCCGAGCCGATCACCAGGTTCAGCCCGGGGCTGAACAGGTAGTTGACCTGACGCACGTCGTTCGTCGCCCGGGCCATCGTGTCGCCGACCGGCTGCAGGCTGTGGAAGGTCATGCTCTTCCCCAGCAGGCTGAGGTAGAGCTCCTGGCGGATGTCGCGCTCGACGCGCTGCGCCGAGAGTTCGGCGCTGAAGTTGCGCCCGAGCTGCAGCACCCCGCGGCCGACCTGCGAGCCGGCGATCACCAGCGCCAGCGTGCCGACCAGGCGCAGGTCCGGCGCCGCGCTCAGCATCACGTTGAAGGCGCGCCCGATGAGCACCGGGACGACCGCCGCCAGCGAGGCGTTGCCCAGCGCGCCGACGAGCAGCAGGATCAGCAGCCACCACTGCCGCCGGGCATGGGACAGCACCCAGCGCAGCGGCGTGCGGCGATCGGATCGCAGCGCCTGCGGGAGGACGAACTCAGAAGCCGTCATGGGGTGTGCGGCGTCAGGATACCACACGGGAGGCATCTCAGCCCTGCGCGGGGCGCGGCGGCGACGGCTGTGCTATAGTCCCCGCATTCTGTCGGGGGGCGGGCCGAAGCACCTCGCCCCGGGATCGCCGGATGCCGCCCTCCACGCACCCACCTTCCGCCGCAACGGCAGACGTCTTCCCCGACGAGAATCCCTTGCCGCCCGCGCGGCGCCCCCAACCTGCGAGAGCTTCCTCCCTCACCAGCCTGCGGCCCGTCCGCCAGGCGCACCTGTCACATCCCGGCCTGGGCATGCGTTCTACAGGCGGAGGCACGTGAACCCCAAACGCCGAGGACCGGACCCGCAGCTTGTCGCCCGCGTTCAGCAGGCGCAGGCCGGGGATGAGCAGGCTTTCACCGAGCTGTTCGAGCAACTGCACCCGGCCGTGCTGAACTATGCCTACCAGGTCCTGGGCGACGGGCCGTCGGCCGAGGATGTGACTCAGGATGCGTTCGTCGTCGCCCACCAGCGCCTCGGCATGCTCGGCCCGCCGTTCGACTTCAAGTCATGGGTCTTCCGCATCGCCGGCAATTTGGCCATCGACCAGATCCGCCGGGACCGCCACCTGGTGGACCTGGAGGACGCGGACGTGATGGCAGAGCCGCCCACGACGCGCCGCCCACCGGAGAAACAGGTCCGGCGCGCGGAGCAGCAGCGCCTGATCCGCCGCACGCTCGACCGCCTGCCCCCGGCCTACCGGCAAGCTCTCGTACTGCGCGAGATCCACGAGCTCTCCTACGACGAGCTGGCGCGTGCCCTCGAGTGTTCGTATGACAGCGCACGACAGCTGGTCCACCGTGCCCGCCTGCGCTTTCGCGAGGCCCACGGGCTGCGGTTGAGGATCGCCGGCGCCGCCCAGCGTTGTGCCGAACTCGGCGAGATGGTCTCGGCTTATCGGGACGACGAGCTGACCGGCGAGGCCGAGGCACAGGTCCGCGAGCACCTCGCCGCCTGCCCGGACTGTCGAGAGACGCAGGAAGACCTACGTGCCGTGGCCGCCATGCTGGTGCTGCTCCCTCCGCTGCTCCCGTCGCCGCAGTGGACGCAGCAGGTTCTGCAGCAGCTGCAGCAAGGAGCGGACGCGGGGCAGGGGGCCGCCAAGGTGCGGGCGAAGATGGTCGAGCAACTGCACCCGGACGCTGGCCAGGCGGGCTCCGGCGGATCGACATCAGGAGGGCAGGGTGGCGGGGCCGGCGCGCCGGAGTCGGGCGGGCGCGGAGGCGGCTCGGGCGATGGCGCGAGCCTCGTGCGCCGGCTGGCCGGCTCCGGCCCGGGAGCTGGCGGCGCTTGGCTGGCCGGAGCGCTGTTCGGTGTCGCGGCGCTTGTCGGTTTGATCGCTGTGCTGCGCATCGGTTTCCAGGCCTGGCGTTATACAAGCGCCGCCACGCCTTCGCTGGCATCGACGCCGGCGGCGATCGCCAGCCCGACCGCGGTGGATGTCCCCGTCACCTCCACGCCGGCGACGCCGCCGGCGCCTGCCACATCGACCACGACGGCGACCCACACCACCACGCCGACGCTCGGCTCAGCCTCCGCCACCGCCCATCAGAACTCAAACTGCCGGACCGGCCCGAGCACGGTCTATCGCAACATCGCCACGCTGCTTCAGGGCCAGACGACCGCGCTCGATGGCCGCAATGCCGAGTCGACCTGGTGGTGGATCCCGACGCCCGGCGGGGCCGGACACTGCTGGGTGTGGGGTGATTCGCTGACGATTGCCGGACCGGCGAGCAGCCAGCCTGTCGTCGCCGCGCCGCCGACCGATACGCCGATCCCCGGCGACGCGCAGCCCCCGGTGGCTTCGATCTCCGTGGCGCCGTCCGGGCCCGGCCGCCCGACCGATCATGACAAGCTCAGCCTGACCGCCACCGCCGCCGATGCCGCAGGCATCGCCAAGATCGAGATCTGGTTCCGATTGTCAACCCAGCAGCAACCCGTCCTGATGCGCACCTGCACTCAGACGACGACTTGCATCTTCTCGGGCGGACCTTACCCGGCCGGGATGGCACAGGCCTTCGCCCGCGCCTGGGACACCAGCGGCAATCAGGGAGAGAGCAATGCCATCTCGTTCCAGATCTATGCCCACCTCCAGTGAACCTGCCCGTGACAGGGCAGCTGAGCGACCGCAGTTCGACAACGCGCCTGACAACCCGAGTCCCCGGTCATCCGGGACCACAGCTCACACGCAGGAGGCCTGCATGACCCGCCACGCATTCATCCGACTTGCGATCACATCCCTGGCGACGGTGCTGCTGACCGCTGCGTGCGAACCGAAGGAAGGCGGGCTGCCCACGTGCCCGACCGACGGACTGGTCGCTCCGATCGGAGTCTCACCAGACCACATCGTCGTCCCCGACCTGCTACCCGTGTACCTGTGGAGCTACCCGGAGGCCTGCAACCCGGAAGGGTACCGGGTGGAGGTCACCGACTACGGAACCTATGGCGACAGCGACACGATCGCCGGAGGCACGGGCAATCCCTCCACCAGTTGGGCCCCGGCAGACCCGCTGCTCCCCGCGACCGACTACGAATGGCGCGTGGCGGCGATCAACGGCACGACGCTTGGCCCATACTCGGAGTCGACCCGCTTCTGGACCGGCCCGCTGTGCGAGGCGTCTACACTCGCCGCCCCGACGCTGGGGCAGCCGGCCGACGGCTCGACTGTCGACACCCCGTTTCCGCCGCTGTCCTGGTCCTTCACCGAAGGCTGCCTGCCGGAGTACTTCAGCGTCGACCTGTCGACCGATCCCGGATTCGGCGGCTCGAGCCTCGTGGCGGACTTCCACTCCCCCGCCAAGGCCGTCATTCCCGCCGAGGCGCTGGCTGACTGCACGACCTACTCCTGGCGCGTCGTCGCACACCGCGGCCTCGCGACTCCCCCCTATTCGTCCACCTGGAGCTTCACCACCAACTTCGCCGGCGCCTGTCCCGGCAGCGGCAGTAGTTCGATCAGCGGGTTCGTGTGGCATGACCTGTGCGCCGCGCCGTGGGACATGCAGCCCACGCCGGAGGCGCTGCCCGCCGGATGCCTCGAAGGCTACGAGGCAAACGGTATCCGCGAGCCGGGCGAGCCCGGGCTCGAGGGCGTGCGCGTCGACCTGGGACTCGGCGCGTGTCCTGCCTCCGGCCTGGCATCCACACTGGCCGCGCCCGATGGATCCTACAGCTTCACAGGGCTCGTCGCGGGAAGCTACTGCGTCTCGGTCGATGCGCTCTCAGAGCTCAACTCAACCCTCCTGATCCCGGGAGGATGGTCTGCGCCATCCGCCGGCGACTCGCCGATGGGCGCCTCCGTGGCGGTGGCGGACGGCGGATCGGTTGCCAACATCGACTTCGGCTGGGACTTCCAGTTCCTCCCCGAACCCGACTACGGCCCGACGCCGACGCCCGTGCCGGCCGTGCTCAAGTTCAACAAGAACGCCTTCTGCCGCAAGGGCCCCAGCACCGGCTTCAAGGAAGACATGGCATTCAGCCAGGGAGAACAGGCGCTGGCGCTGGGCCGGACGGAGGATGGTTCGTGGCTGCTGGTCAGGCCGATCAACCTGGAGGTCAACTGCTGGGTGTCGGCCATTCTGGCCGACCTGCCCTTCGACTGGCATACGCTGGCGATCAAGCCAACGCTACCCTTCATGCTTGCCTCGCTCGGCGGAGTGGTTTGGAACGACAAGTGCAAGTTCACGGGCGGCGTGGCCGGCGAGCCCGTGGTGCTCGGCGAAGGCTGCGTCGCACTGGGGGACATCCAGGTCGGCGAATTCGGGGCCAACGCCGTGCGCGACTCGGGGGAGCCGGGCTTCTCGGGAGTACGGATCCAGTTGGGTTCCGGCGCCTGCCCCTCCACGGGGCTGTCCGAGGCGCTCACCGGCAAGGATGGCTCGTACATCTTCACGGGGCTGGAGCCCGGCACGTACTGCGTGACGCTGGATGCGTTGTACGACGGTAACCCGAACAAGCTGATCCCGGGAGGCGTAACCTATCCTTCGCGTGCAGGAGGATCCGGGATGTGGACCATCAAGCTGTTCTACGGCGACGTCAAGAACGGGATTGACTTCGGCTGGGAATTCCAGCACCTGGGGTGAGACGGCCACGCGCACGTGTCACACCGGGCTCATGCGGCCCGTTCTAAGGGTAGATGACTCACCCGGCTGGACGCCCCAGACCTCGGTCGGGAGCAAGGGGTACAGGCCATGTGCACTTCGACTGGGGAACCTACTGGGAGGGTGCGCAACGGGTAGATCCCGCACGGTCCACGCCTCGCGCGCAGGTTGGGCGGGGCCAATCCCCGTGCTCAAGGCGTTTGGCGAGCGCGGGGCGAGAATTCGTCCTAGAATTGGAGTGTTCGTTGCGTCGCGCGGGTCCGGGGGGGCCGCTCTCGACGTGCAGTGAATAGATGGGGGGAAGGGGCGCTGGTCGGCACGACGGTAAGCCGCCTGAGCCGCGCTGCCATCGCAGCAGCCACACCTCCCGCCAGTCTCCCTTCCCCGCGATCGTCCCCTTCTTGCGGTGCTTTCTCGTGCGGTACTTGGCTCTCGGTGCTCCGGTAGCCACTGTGTCCATCCGTAGAACCGCCTGAGTGGCCTTGGGCTCCGCCCACGGGTCACCCTCATGCATCCGTCCTTCCATCATCGCCGCCACCATTGCCCTCTCTGGCTCTTTGCCAAGAAGGAGTTGGGAGATGAACAAGGAGTCGGCCTTCCGTGTGGGCACCCTGCTGGTCGTCGTGGGGCTCATGGCCTCGGCCTGCAACGCGGGCAGTCAGTTGAAAGCCGTGGGGCTCGAGGCACCTCAGGAGCTCCAGGCTGCCGAGCCGCAGGGGGCGGACGTTACGGTGCAGGTGGGACAGCCCCTGGTTCCGTACACGATGGTGGCGCCGTCGACCCCGTTGGTCTCTAAGGCCCTGTGTACCGAGAGCCAGCTCGTGGCCCCGGAGCTGTTGCAGCCGGAAGCAGACGCGATCGACTCCGGCGTCAAGACTTCGTTCTCGTGGAGCGAGCTTGACTGTGAGGTCTGGGGATGGGAATTCGAGCTTTGCTCAACGGGGGATTGCGGGACATCTGAGTTCGGAGCGTATCTCTCTCCCTATTCCGCCATCAGGCTCGGCTGGGACCTCGAGGTCGGCTCGACGCACTACTGGAGAGCCGCCGCGTGGCTGACGGAACCCCCGGCAGGAACGAGGGGCCCATGGTCGGAAACACGCAGGCTCACGATCAGGGATGCCTGCTCGGATCCTGGCCAGCTCGTTGCCCCGACGCTTCTCCACCCGCCAGAGGACGCGCTTGACAGCGGCGTTCAGACCTCGTTTTCGTGGGGCGAACTTGACTGTCATGTTTGGGGTTGGGAGTTCGAGCTGTGCGCGACCGAGGATTGCGGGGCCCCTGAGTTCGAGGCCTATCTCTCTCCCTACTCCAACATCAGGCTCGGCTGGGCGCTCGAGCCCGGCTCGACGCATTACTGGAGGGCGGCGGCCTGGCTCACGGAGGCCCCCGCGGGTGTGAGAGGCCCGTGGTCGGAAACAAGAAGGCTCACGATTATGGAAGGTTGCTCGAATGCCAGTGAGCTCGCGGCGCCCTTCCTTCAATCCCCTGAAGATAGTTCGACGCAGTACGCCGTCGACAGCCTCGCCGGCCACCGTCCCTGGCTTGTCTGGACCCCCGGCGGAGCCTGTCAGCCGACGGAATTCCTCGTCGAACTTCTCACGGACCCCGAGTCAGGACCCGCCGTGATCAGCCACCGCACCGGAGGGCCTGAGGCCGAATGGAAGATGGATCAAGACTTGCAGGTGGGTGTGACGTACTTCTGGCGGGTGGCCGCGATGCTGGGCGAAACCGTCGGCCCGTTTTCGGCACCGTGGAGCTTTACCACCATCGGCATCCCGGACGGTCAGCCCGGGGCTGTCATGGGCCGCGTGTGGAGCGATGTATGTGCCCGGCCGCCCGGATGGGACTGGGGGGACCCGATCCCGGCGGGGTGCGAGGTCCGTGAGGGGGGCCTCTCTGCCAACGGCGAGATGGATGCGGGTGAGTCCGGCCTGGCCGGCGTGACGGTGAGCTACACCAGCGGCACCTGCCCCCCTGGGACGGGTGCGGTGCAGGAATCTCTCACCGACGCGAGCGGCGACTACCTGATCTACCTGCCTCCGGGTTCATACTGTGTGTGGCTCGATTCTTCCGCTGGTAACAACGCCGCTGCTCTGGGAGGCGACCGCCCTACCTACCCGGCGTGCTTCTATGACACGATGGACCCATGCTCCGTCACACTGACCGATGGGCAGATTCTCTCTGGCTTCAACTTCGGATGGGAGCGTCCAACCGTCGAGACGGGTGCCCTTGGATCGATCAGCGGCACGGTCTGGAGAGACACGAACGCCAATGGCCTCCACAACGCCTCGGAGCCCGGCCTGGCCAATGTAGAGGTCCGGCTGACATGCGTTGGCTGCCCGGGCGCGGGGACACCCACGTTCACATCCACCGACTCGCAGGGCAACTACACCTTCGGGTCGCTGGCCTCCGCAACCTACAGCGTCGAGGTCGCCAAGGAGTTCCCCGCCAACTCGGGCATCTTGACCTCCGGCGGGTGGACGCGCCCACCCGTGTCGGGCACTTGGGCCGCGGTCCAGATCGTCCTGGCAGGCGGCGAGGACCGTGGCGGCGTGGACTTTGGCTGGAGCTCTCTGACGCTGCTCAGGCCGCCCTTCCGCTTGCTCCCTACGCTGCAGTTCTTCCTGCCGATCAAGACGATCCAGTTCTATCGCGCTCCCACGCCGACGCTCACGCCCACCCCGCGGACACTCTACATCATGCCGTCGGCGACCCCACGGACGATCTACATCCAGCCGACGCTGCCACCGCCCATTATCCGGCCGACGCAACCGCCAATAATCGCCTTGCCGACGGCGACGGCGACGAGGGTCTTCGTCCCGGCGCCGAAGCCGACGCTCTACATCATGCCGACGGCGATGCCACCCGCCTTGCAGCCCCTGCAGCCCTTGCAGCCATAGTAGGATTGCGGAGGCTAGCAGCGACGATAGGGTTACGTTCACAGCACGACAGAATCCGTTCTCCACGCGACAGACTCCGCCTGGCATCTGCCGGGCGGAAGTTTGTTGCCAGCAGAGGGGCTACTCCGTCCACCAGCCACCGTTCCTCTGATACCTGCGTTTGGGCGCGTGCAGGATGGCCTGTGCTTCTGGGCGGTTGAGGATCCTGTCCAGCATCTTGAGACAGCCGTCGCGCATATAGCCTGAGCTCCACGAATACGCCTGGGGCGAGGACATCGTGCGCCGGCAGAGCTCCAGCGCCTCGAGCAACTCGAAGGCTTGAGCCTCCAACGCCTTGGAGCCGGGTCACGAGATCATTCATCGGCTGTTTCACTCCCCGGAAGTGCCGTCCCACGGCAGCGGAGCATCCTTCCGATGCCGGGCGGAGATCCCTTACAAGACGTTCGCTACTCAGTCCACTCGCTGCCGCTGCGATGGTCGTGGTACCTGCGCTTGGGCGCGTGCAGGATGGCCTGGGCTTCCGGCCGGTCGAGGATTCTGTCCAACATGTTGAGGCAGCCGGCGCGCATGTAGCCTGAGCTCCACGAACGCGCGTGGAGCGAGTCGACCATGCGGCGGCAGAAGTCCAAGGCCTCGAGCAGGTCGCGTACCTCTGCCTCCAACTCCTTGTTGCGGACCCTGCGGTCAACCATCCGTTGTCTCCCATTTCAGTCGAGTGCGCCGGGACGCGACGCGCGGTTCCTGCCGATGCCGGATGGATCAGGCACGCCAGGCGCGACACGGGGGTTCAACGTTCTCACTCACCCGTGGCGAGGGACAACAAAGCCCGCTGCTCCAACATCAGGAGAGCGGGCTGCCGCCTCGGACACTTGGTTGACCATCCGGTCATCGCCGGCCTGGACCACATCCCCGCCTGAGCGGGAAGGCACCTTGGGCTGTCCGTCCCAGGTTGCCGGGCCCGGCGTCGCTGCCGGGTCGCTCCTGATGCACGCGCAGTCTACCACACCCGACTCCAGCGGCCTGCAAGGGACATGGTTTGCCCGCATCCCCTCTTCTTCCCTACCGGCATTGCGGCGATAATGGGGACGGCGGGCGCAGCGGCTGGGCAGAGCCCAGCATACCCACGCGGCGTGCGAGGAGGGTGGAATGACAGCCTTGGCAGAAGCCGGCAGACCGGGCGTGCCGGTCAACGACAAGCGCGAGATCCGCGGCTGGGCGTTCTACGACTGGGCCAACTCGGCCTTCAGCACGACGGTCGGGACGGTCTTCCTCGGACCGTACCTGGCCTCGCTGACGGCCGAGGCCGCCAAGGCCTACGCCGATGGCATGGCGCGCCTGGCGGGCATCCCCATCGCCCCCGACTCGTTCCTGCCATACTGCGTCTCGATCTCCGTTGGCTTGCAGGTTCTCTTCCTCCCGATCCTGGGCGCCATCGCCGACTACTCGCACCTGCGCAAACAGATGATGCGCCTGTTCGCCACCATCGGCGGCGTGGCCACTGTGCTCTTGTTCTTCACGACGGCCAGCGTGTGGTGGCTTGGTGGCCTGCTGTTTATCCTCGCCAACTTGGCCTTCGGCGCGGCCATGGTGTTCTACAACTCCTACCTGCCGGACATCGCCAGCGAGGACAAGCGCGACAGCGTTTCGTCCTACGGCTGGGCGATGGGCTACCTGGGCGGCGGGCTGCTCCTGGTCCTCAACCTGGCCTTCTACCAGTTCCGCGAGGCGCTGGGCGTGCCCACCGATCTGGCGGTGCGCATCAACCTCGCCTCGGCCGGTGTGTGGTGGTTGGGATGGTCGCTCTACACCTGGGCCCGCTTGCGCGCGCGCCACGTCCGCCGCGCCCTGCCCGCCGGTGGCACCTATGTCAGCGTTGGGTTCAAGCAGTTGGCCAGCACCTTGCGTGAGCTGCGGCACTTCCCCGAGACACTCAAGTTCCTGCTGGCGTACTTCCTATACAACGACGGCATCCAGACGGTGATCGCCGTCTCGGCCACCTTCGCCGCCGCGCCGGTGATCCGCGGCGGCCTGGAGATCGACCAGTCGACGCTGATCATCATTATCCTGATGATCCAGTTCGTCGCCTTCGGCGGTGCGTTGTTCTGGGGCAAGCTGTCTGGCTGGGTTGGCGCCAAGCAATCGATCCTGATCAGCCTGGTGATCTGGGCCGCGGTGGTGATCTACGCCTACGCCGGGCTGCAGGGCGATACCCGCGTGCTGCAGTTCTGGATCCTGGGCGCCTTCATCGCCGTCGTCATGGGCGGCAGCCAGGCGATCAGCCGCAGCCTGTTCGCCCAGATGATCCCGGCCGGCAAGGAAGCCGAGTTCTACTCGTTCTACGAGGTCAGCGAGCGCGGTACGTCGTGGACGGGGCCGCTGCTGTTCGGGGTGATGAACCAGGCATTCGGCAGCCTGCGCCCGGCCATCCTGTCGCTGATCTTCTTCTTCGTCATGGGATTGATCCTGCTGCCGTTCGTCAACGTCAGGAAGGCGATCGAGGACGCGCGGCGGGCTCCGGCTTCCTGAATCGAGGCGCTCGCGCCGCGTATCGTTGCGTCGGAGAGACGTGTTGGGGCGGGTCTCAGACCCGCCCCTGCGTCGTCTCGGGGAGACGGCATGCGGCCGGGGCGGGGCGTAGCCCAAAGGCTGCGACTACGTGCGTCGGCTTGGGGATACCACCTCGGTAGCGGGCGCCCATCGCGGGCGGGTAGTCGCAGGCTTCAGCCTGCGTCTGTCGAACGCCAGGTCACGTTCGGGCGAGGCGGGGCGCATCCTAAAGGCCGCGACTACGTGCGCCGCAGAGGAGTCCGAGGATGGATCCGTAGGGACACGGCATGCCGTGCCCCTACAAGGGTTCGAACCGCGCCGTGAAGTGCCGCATCAGCCGCGGCTGGTAAGTGATGCGATAGCCGCGGATCGCGTCGCGCCGAGCGGCGATGCGTCCCATCGCCTCAGCCACGTAGTCGAGATGCGCTTGCGTGTACGTCCGGCGCGGCAGAGCCAGCCGCACCAGCTCCATCAGCGGATAGACCATCTCGCCAGTGTGCTCGTCTTTGCGGGCGAAGGCGACCGAGCCGAGCTCGACGGAGCGGACGCCGCCTTCCAGGTACAGCTCAACCACCAGCGCCTGCCCGGGAAACTCGTCGCGGCGGATGTGCGGCAGGAACGCGCCGGCGTCGATGTACACTGCATGGCCTCCGGCCGGCTGGATGACTGGCACCCCCAGGTCGAGCAGCCGCTGCGCCAGGTAGTCAACCTGCCCGACCTGGTATGCCAGGTACGCCTCGTCGAGCCCTTCCCACAATCCGACGGCCATGGCGTCCAGGTCGCGTCCCGAGAGCCCGCCGTAGGTGGGGAAACCCTCCCGCAGGATCAACTCGTTGCAGGCGCGCTGATGCAGCTCATCATCGTTCATGGCCAGGAACCCGCCCATGTTGACGATGGCGTCCTTCTTGGCCGACATGGTCGCCCCGTCCGCAAGGGCGAACATGTGCCGGACGATCTCGCGCACGGTCATCTGGGCACAGGCCGGCTCACGCTGCCGGATGAAGAACGCGTTCTCGGCGTAGCGGCAGGCGTCGATGAAGAACGGGATGCCGTGCCGCCGGTAGATGGCGCTCACCTGGCGCAGGTTCTCCAGTGACACCGGCTGGCCGCCCACGCCGTTGTTCGTGACGGTCATCATCCCCAACGGAATGGCCTCGGCGCCGACGCGCTCGATGAACGCCCCCAACCCGGCGATGTCCATGTTGCCCTTGAACGGATGTGGGTTGGAGGCCTCAGCCGCTTCCGGGATCGCCAGGTTCGTCGGACGCCCGCCGCGGTCGAGGATGTTGCCCTCGGTCGTGTCGAAGTGCGTGTTCGATGGGATGAACTGGCCGGGCTGGATCAGAACCTTGGCCAGGATGTTCTCGGCCGCGCGCCCCTGGTGGGTGGGCACGAAGTGGCGGAACCCGAAGATCGAGTCCATGGCGTCCTTCAAGCGGTAGAAGGAGCGCGCCCCGGCATACGACTCATCGCCCAGCATCATCGCCGCCCACTGCCGGTCGCTCATGGCGCCGGTCCCGGAGTCGGTCAGCAGGTCGACGTAGATGTCGTCGGACCGCAGGCCGAAGACGTTGTAGCCGGCAGCCTGCAGCGCCGCCCGGCGCTGTGACGGATCAAGGCTGCGGATGGGCTCGACGACCTTGATGCGGAAGGGCTCCGCCGGATAGGACCGCATACCTGCCTCCTAGAAGGAAGATGCCCTCCAGTCTAGCATCGGTGGACGGATGGGCAAAGCGGCGCGGTATACTGCGCGCATGCGCCAGCGAAGCACGCGTCTCAAGAGACTGGGAACCGCAGGGCTGGCAATCGCCAGCCTGCTTGGCATGTGGCTCGTCTGGCCGTCGGCCCGTGATGTGGTTGAGGTGGAGATCGCCCCGACCCCTGTCGGAGATGGATCGCCCATCGCATCGACCGATGCAGACCCCGACGCTGCCCTGCTCCCGCAGCTCACGGTCCGTATGGACCTGCCGGCCACCGTGCTGCGCGGGCGGCGGGAGCGCCTTGGCCTCTCGATCGCCTCCGACCCGGCGAACATAGCGCTCACATTGGCCGCCGGGGTCGCTTCGGCGGACTTGAAGGTCAGCCCGCCCGGCGAGTCCGGGCAGGCGTTCCAACCTGGCGCAGCCTTCGCGTGGACTGTCGTCGCCGGGCGCGGGCGAGAAGCTTCCGCCACGATCGTGTTGCGCGTGCGCCGATACGCCGCAGATGGCTCAGCGGTGGCTGAGCGCTTGCTGTTGGCGCGTGACATCCTGTTCCCGGTGCGGACGGTGGCAGGGCTACCGGCGACGGCGGCTGCCTGGGTCGCCGCCATCCTGGCGTTCGCGGGCGCGCTGGCGCTTCTCTTTGCGCGTGGATCACAGAAAGGCTGAGGAGAGAGGGTAGTCATGACGTCACTGGCGGTCGTCTCGTTCGTGTTGGGCCCGGTGCAGACCAACGCATTCCTGGTGGCTGACCCGATCGGCCGGGTGGCGGCGGTGATCGACCCGGCCTGGGATGGGGCGGCGATCGTCGGCGAAGCGGATCTGCGCGGCTGGCGCATCACCGACGTGTGGCTGACCCACGCCCACTTCGACCACTTCGGCGGCGTAGCCGGGGTCTGCGATGGTGTGAACCCACCGCCGCGCGTCGCCCTGCATCCGCTCGACCAGCCGCTTTGGCGCGTGAACGGTGGGGCGGCGTGGTTCGGCATGCAGGACTTCGATCCGGGGCCCGAGCCGACGATCGATCTTGCGGCCGGCATGACGCTCAACCTGGGCTCGCTCCGCTTCGAGGTACGCCACGCGCCCGGACACACTCCCGGCCACGTCGTGTTCTACTGCGCCGAGGCATCTCAATTGTTCTGCGGCGACGTGATCTTCGACGGTGGAGTTGGCCGCACCGACTTGCCGGGCGGTGATTGGGACGAGCTCATGGCGAGCATCCATGCCCAGGTGCTGTCCCTGCCTGATGACGTCACGCTTCAACCTGGACACGGGCCTTCTACGACGGTGGGCATCCAGCGTCGCACGAACCCGTTTCTGGGGGGGTGAGGCCGACAGCGATCAGCGATCAGCTATCAGCAGCTAGCGACTAGCGATGAGCTGTGGGCAGCCGGCTGTAACCGGTCCGCGCGGGGGAATCGCGAAACTGGCCGCAGCAACCCGTTGTGTGCCGCCCCCATCCGTCTCTTGCCGTATGTCCCTTCCGCCTGACACTCGGGCTTTCCGTTCTGTGCAGACCACTGCGAGACGGCCTGCTGCCGAACACTGGAAGCAGAGCGCCGCAATCTGACCGCTGAAAGCTGAGCACTGAAAGCTGACCGCTAGAAGCTGAAAGCTGGACGCTGAAAGCTTGCCGCTTCCCTGGCCTACGGAAGCTGTGTGGATTGCAGCCAGGCCAACCAGTCGCGCACCGGCCCAATTGGCTCATGCGGTGCGATTGCAGCCAGCGTCGCCACTAGCAGATAGTCAGCTGCGTTGGAGGGGCCTGTCGGGGGCAAGACGCCATCAATCGACAGCGGCGTCAGGCTGTCGGGCAGCGCGCTCATCGGAAGGATGAGCAGTGCGCCCGGTTCGGCGCCTAGAAGGTCGAGCGCCTGCTCCGGAGAGGCTGTCAGCCGGGCCGCGCTGGCGAACGAGGCGCCCTGCATCAGAGCTTCCTCGATCCGGGAGCGAACGTCGTCGCCAGGTAGCGGCAGGATGGGCTGCACGGTCTGGTCGCGGCCGCCCAGCGTCGACCAGTTCGCCGTCCGCCCGGCGAGCAGCGCAACGAGTTGATCGCGCGTGACCTGCCTCACACCCGATCCGCTCCCGGCTACCACCCCCAACGCTTCGACGCCCAGCGGAGTGGCGAACCAGCCCTCGGCAGGTTCGAGCGCGCCGATGCCCAAGACGTACACCCCGCGCTGCAGCCCATCGACCGCGGCCGCGGCGTGCACCACCTCGACGTCGAAGGGCAACGGGCCGTAGGCCTCGATGTAGGTCTTGGCCCATGCAAGGACGTGTGGGGCGAACCACGGCGTGACGGCGATGCGCGGCACGGGGCCGGGTGTTGGGGTGGGGGTCGTCGCAGGAGCGCAAGCGGCCAGGAGCAGCGCGCCGGCCAGAAGGGCCATCGCCAACCGGCGCGTGCGAGCGGCGAGGTCGGCGTGCATGCAGCCCGGTGCTCTTGGGCGCCTCATCCGCCCCTCAGCCACGCGGCGAGGATGCCAAGCAGGCCGACCAGCGCACAGTAGGCACTGAAGATGCCCAGCGAATGGCGGGCGATGAATCCGAGCATCCAGCGGATCGACAGGTAGCCCACGACGGCTGCGGCGGCGAACCCGATGAGCAGCGTCGGAACCCTCAATGCGCCGGCAGGCAGCGCCGCCAGATCGAGCGCCGCCAGCAAGCCGGCGCCGATCATCACCGGGATCGACATCAAGAAGGAGAAGCGGGCCGCTGCCGGCCGCTGCATGCCGCGCACCAGGCCGGCCGCGATCGTCGAGCCAGAACGCGAGACACCCGGGAAGAGCGCCAGGGCCTGCGCCAGCCCGATCCAGACAGCGTCCATCCACGTCGTTGCCTCGAGCGGCTTGAGGCGCTTCCCGAGTCGCTCGGCGACGAACAGAAGGCCGGCGGTCACCAGAAGGAAGCCGGACACCGCCTGCGGGCTAGCGAAGGCCTGTTCGACCAGCGGCTTGAGGAGCAGGCCCGCCACAACGGCCGGGAGGGTCGCCAGCACGATCAGCCACGCCAGCCGCACGTACGGATCGTCCGTGAGCTTCCTAAGAATCGCGGCGCGCAGCGTGCCGCGCACGATGTGCATGAGGTCGCCCCAGAAGTAGGCGATGACGGCCACGAGCGTCCCCAGTTGCACCAGCACATTGAAGACGAAGGCTGTATCCGCGTCGAATCTCCATCCCAAAGCCCATGGGACGAGCACCAGGTGGGCGGACGACGACACCGGAAGGAACTCGGTGAGGCCCTGCACAATCCCCAGGATCAAAGCCTGAAACCAGGTCAACGGTTAGTCCTCCTCCACGCGGTGCTTGCGATAGCCATCGCGGAATTCGGCCGCGAAGGCGGCCAGCACGCCGCGGGAGACAGCGGCGCGCAGGTCGGCGGCCAGCGACACCAGGCAGCGCAGGTTGTGGATCGACAACAGCGTCGCCGAGAGCATCTCGCCGGCGATGATCAGGTGACGCAGGTAGGCCCGAGTGAAGGTTCGGCAGGTGTAGCAGTCGCACCCGGGATCGATCGGGCGCTCGTCGTCGGCGTAGCCGGCGTTGCGCAGGTTGAGCCGGCCGCGGCGCGTCAGCGCGGCGTGGTTGCGCGCCATGCGCGTCGGCAGCACGCAGTCGAACAAATCGATCCCGCGGGCGACGCCCTCGACCAGGTCCTCCGGCGATCCGACGCCCATCAGGTAGCGCGGGCGGTCGGCGGGCAGGAGCGGGTCGACGGTCTCGAGCATCGCCAGCATGTCGTCCTTGGACTCGCCCACCGACAGCCCGCCGATGGCCATGCCGGGGAACCCCAGGCCGGCAAGGAATGCCGCAGACTGTGCGCGCAGGTCGGGGAAGATGCCGCCCTGGACAATCCCGAACAGCGCCTGGTCGCTGCGGCGCTTGAACTCCAGGCAGCGTTCCGCCCAGACGTGCGTCCGCCGCAAGGCTTGCTCGTTGTACGCCCGGTCATGCGGCTCGGCACACTCGTCCAGCACCATGATGATGTCGGCCCCCAGTTCCTCCTGGATGGCCATCACCGATTCGGGTGTGAAACGGTGGCTCGAGCCGTCGAGGTGCGACTGGAAGGTGACGCCGTCGTCGTCGATCGTGCGGCGGTCGGCGAGTGAGAACACCTGGAACCCACCGGAGTCGGTCAGGATCGGGCCGTCCCAGGCCATGAAGGCGTGCAGCCCGCCGCGCTCGGCAACCCGATGTGCGCCGGGCCGCAGGTACAGATGATACGTGTTTGCCAGGACGAGCGACGCCCCGAGTTCGCGCAGCTGTTGTGGCGTGACCGCCTTGACGCTGGCCTGCGTGCCGACCGGCGCGAAGACCGGCGTGTGCAGGTCACCGTGCGGGGTGTGGAAGACTCCCGCCCGGCCGCGACCGTCACGGGCGGTCAACTCAAAGGTGAAGGAAGACATCGGTCACAGGTTCCAGAACAGGTGCAGCCCGGCCAGGATCAGGGGTAGCGTGACCAGCAGCAGCAGCCCGCCGACACGAACGAAATCGCGCGACGAGTAGCCGCCGGGTCCCATCACCAGCGTGTTGACCGGATGGCCGACCGGCGTCAGAAACCCGAGCGACGAACCCAGCGCCACGGCCATCGCCAGGCTGCGCGGATCGACGCCGGTCTCCGCACCGATGGCCAGGGCGATCGGCGCCAGCAGGATCGGCACCGCCACCTGGCCGCCGATCACCTGGCTCAACAGTCCGGCGCCGAGCAGGAGCAGCCCGGCGAGCGCCAGCGTTGGGAGGCCTTGCGCGATCCCCAGTAGAGAGCCGGCGACCGTGTCCGCCAGACCCGTCGAGGCGAGCGCCGTGCCTAGCGGCCACATGCCAGCGATCAGGAAGATGGCTTTCCATTCGATCGCACGGTAGCCGTCGTCCATCGACACGCAGCCGGTCAGCAGAAGCAGCGCCGCCCCCGAAAGCGCCGCGACCGGGACGGGCAGCCAGGCCATGGCGGCGACGATCAACGTCACCAGTGTGATGCCGGCGGCCAGCCGGGACTTGCGCGGCCGAAGGACGGCCTCCGGATCTTCCTCCAGGAGCAGGAAGTCCCGGTCGTCCCGCAGCAGGCCGAACTGGGCCGCCGGGCCTTGGACCAGCAGCGCATCCCCGGGCAGGAGCTTCAGCTCCGGAAGCCCGCTGACCACCGGTTTGTCGCGCCGCCAGAGGGCCAGGACATTCAAACCGTACTTCTCGCGGAAGTGCAGGTCGCGCAGCGTCTTGCCGGCTGAGCGCGTATGCGGCGAGAGCACAATCTCGCCCAAGATGGCTTCGGGGCTGGCGATCTCGTGCAGCATCTCGGGTTCCTGCTGCAGGCGCAGTCCATAGGCCATCAGGTCGCCGGGCAGCGGCTGTCCCTGGGCCAGGACGAGGTCGCCTTCGCGGATCACCTCTTCGGCCGACGGCGAGATCAGCATGTGCCCGTCATGGGCAACCCCGACGACCGTCAGCCCGAGCTGCCGTCCCCACTCCCCCTGGCGGAGCGACATCCCGGCCAGCGCTGAGCCGCGCAGGACCGAGAGCTCGCACAGGGTCTGATCGATCCCATACAACGAGGCGAGCTCGGCGCGCAGCCGGACGGCGCGGGCACTCTGGCCGGCCGGATAGCGTGCCGGCAGCAGCCGTTTGCCCGCCAATGTAAGGAAGGCCGTGCCTGCCAGGACGACCGGGATCCCGATCGGCAGGAACGACAACAGGTTGAACGGCTCGAGGCCCGCGTCGCGCAGTGTCCCGCTGACGATGATGTTAGCTGTCGTCAGCAGCGTGGCCATGCCGCCCAGGATCGTGCCGAAGGCGAGCGGCATCAACAGGCGCGACGGGGCCGTCTGTGTTTGACGCGAGAGGCTGATCACGGCCGGGAGGAGCACGCCGGCGGCGGCCAGGTTGTTCATGAAGAGGGACAGCAGGGCGGCGGCCAGCGTGGTGAACAGGATCGCACGCCGCTCCCCGCCGCCGCTGAAGCGCAGCAGCCGCTGCCCAAGCCACAGCGTCAACCCGGTCTGTTGCAGCGCTTCGGAGATGATGAAGATCGCCAGAATGGTGATGACCGCGGAGCTGCTAAACCCGGCGAAGGCTTCCGCCGGCGAGACCAGCCCGGAGAGCGCCAGGGTGACCAGCGTCAGGAGCGCAATCAGGTCCGGCCGAACACGGGTGGCGACCAGGAGGATGGCGGCGACCAGGATGACCGCCAGCAAGAACAGCGCGGAGGGCGGCATGACTCGTCGATTATAGCCCGTCCGCGTGCTACAATCGGCCGACCGCCGACCCGAAGCGTGACCCTCGATGACCCCCCATCCAGACACTCCTGCCGGGATGCGACTGGCGACATGGGTTGAGATCGACCTGGCGTGCGTGGAGCGCAACGCCCGGCACCTGGCGCGCCTGGCGACGGTGCCGCTGATGGCGGTTGTCAAGGCCAACGGCTACGGACATGGGGCGGTGAGCGTTGCCTCGGCGGCGCTGCGGGGTGGCGCCGCCTGGTGCGGCGTCGCCCGTCCGGAGGAGGCGCTCGAGCTGCGCCGCGGCGGACTCGGGTGTCCGATCCTGCTCATGGGGTGGGCGTCGCCCAACGCGCTCCCCGAGCTCGTGGCGGGGAGCGTCTCGCTCACCGTGTGGAGCGCGGCGCAAGTCGATGAGATCGCCGCCGTCGCCCGGGGCCTGGGGCGCAAGGCTCGCGTGCATCTGAAGGTCGATACCGGCATGACCCGCCTCGGCCTGACCTTGGCCGAGACCGTCGAGCTCGCCCGGCGCGTGGCGGCCACGGAAGGCATCGCGCAGGAGGGCGTGTTCACCCACTTCGCCTGTGCCGACGATCCGGCCTCGCAGGCGACGGCAGACCAGGAGCAGAAGCTCCGCGAGGTCGTCTCCGCCATCACGGCGGCTGGCATCCGTCCCGGGTTGGTACATGCCGCCAACTCGGCGGCGACGCTCACGCGTCCTTCCGCCCGCTTCGATCTCGTGCGCGTCGGCACTGCCCTCTACGGGCTGGAACCCTCGCCGCTCTGCCCGCTGCCGGCGTCGCTTCAGCCGGCCCTCGCGTGGAAGTCCATCCTCACCCAGGTGAAGGTCGTGCCGCCATGCCGCGGCGTGAGCTACGGCTATACGTACACGACCACGAGGCACGAGCGGATCGGCACCGCCGCCGTCGGGTACGGTGATGGGTTCCGACGCACGGAGGGCAATATCGTGCTCGTGGGAGGCCGGCGCCTGCCGGTGATCGGCCGGGTATGTATGGACCAGGTGCTGATCCAATTGGATGATGTGCCGGAGGCACTGGTGGGCGAAGAGGTGGTGCTCATCGGGGCGCAAGGAGCCGAGGTGCTGCGGGCAGAGGACCTGGCGAAGGCGTGGGGGACGATCTCCTACGAGGTTGTGTGCGGGATTACCGCCCGCGTCCCCCGCCGTTCCACCTAGAGGTCCGGCCGGAAACCCTCCCGCCGAGTCCCTGTGGGACAAGGCGTGCTTTTCTGGCCATCACTGGGCCATCCGGTCCCGCGGAACTGCCTTGTCCGAGGCGCTTTGACATGTGCCATCCCACGGCTTTGGCCCGGAAGGGACTTACCGGCCGGACCTCTAGACGGCCGCCGGCGAGGAGCCGGCCTGAAGCTTGACCAACACACGTGCGGCCCGTTCGGGCCGCACGTGCTTTCGCCTGTCGGTCGTTGGCCACGAGCATCCATCCGGACCCCCGTGGTGGTTGAACTCCCCCATTTAATGGCCCTGTCGTCCCCGCGGCGGCAACCCGTCAGCCAGCCTTCAGGCGGGGCAGCCCAGGTCCGGTAGGCTGGGGTCGGCCGCGGCCCCTTCCGGCCCAAGCCGATCCAGACAACCCCAAGGAGGTGAGCATGTCCGCCACCGGAACCACCATCCTGGAGTCGATCCTGGTCCTGCTTTCGACCGCGTGCCTGTTCTATGTCCTGGCGAAGCTTGGCCAGGAGAAGGGGCTGGGGCACGCCGTCCTGGGCTTCCTCATCCCGGTCTACCCGTATGTCTGGGGTTGGATGCAGGGACGGCGGCTCGAGATGCTCGACATCATGGGTTTCTGGACCGTCATCACCATCTTCTCGATGGTCTTCCCGGCGCTCATGGCCGCGGCCGCCCTATCCTCGTTCACCGTCCCCTGAGGCGGGGCCGTGCGAACGGGATCGGTGTGTGCCGGCTGTGTGCCGGATCGCGGGAGCCAGCGCGCCGCCCATCGGTGACGTGACTGGCACACCCGATACTAAGGGGCAACGCGCCCGGAGCGGAACGAATCCCAGGTCGCAAGCGCCGGCTTGGCGCTGCCATTCTGGGCCTGGAGCCCGACGAAGGCGAACATGCCCAGTGTGCCAACGTCCTCCTGCCCGACGCCGTTCTGGCGCATAACCTTAACGTAGGACTCGGTGTCGAGATCCGTCAGCAAGAGGTAGATCCAGAACTCAAGCCGTGATCCGAGCTGGCTGTGCAGCGCTTCCAGGTAGTCGACCTGGTCCTGCAGCGTGCCTGCGAACGGACCGACGGGCGATGAGGGGTAGCCTCCCTCACCGACCGCCAGTGGCTTGTCTGTCCGCGTCCGCAGCGGCACGTAGTAATCAGGCGGGATGTCGGCGCCGCGGGCGAAGGCGGCGAACGGATACGACGAGATCACCCACAGATCGATCTGCGGCTCGAAGGCCTCCACTTGCTCCCAGTTGACCTGATAGGCTGCGCGGCCCTCGTTCGCGCCGGCGAACAGGTTGTTCAGGTCCTCCCACTGGAAGGTCACGAAGACGCGTGTCTCAGGCGACGCCAGCTTGATGGCGGCGTAGGTCTCGTGGTACAGGCTCAGGAAGTTCGGGAAATCCTCCGGGTAGGCATCGGCGTAGGTGTTGATCTCGGAGGCCAGTCCCACGAGCCGCGGGTGGAACGTCCGCACGATCCACAGGGCGAACTCGGTGTAGGACTCACGGACCTCTGGTGTGCCAAAGCTTGCTGTCCAGGCATCCGGCAAGCCCATGAACTCGCGCCGGTTCAGCCCGTTGAGCGGGTCAACGACGAAGATCGGTTCCAGGCCATTCTGGTGCGCCAGGATGACCTGGTTGCGGATGTCGATCAGCGGCTGCGGTTCGGTATCCCCGTCGAGCGGGAAGGCCTGCCAGGGGATGTTCTGCTGCAGCAAGACGACGTCGGCATGGCGGGCCATGTCGGCGTAGTGATCCAGCACGCTTTGCAGGGTGATCTCCGGCGGCGAGGGGAAGAACCCGTAGGCTGTCTGGCCCGGGGGCAGGGGGGTGACGTGCGGCGAGGGGATCGGCGCCGGAACACCCGGCGATCCGCAGGCGAGACCCCCCACGAGAAGTGCGACCAGCGCCAGCCATGCCTTCCGCACGTGCAGCCTCCTGAATACAGCATGTCTCCGTCCGCGGCGAGCGTGCGCCGCGCGATCTGATTGGATGTACAGGCTGGGAGGCCAGGGGGTTGCAGCGGAAACGCGTAGGGGTGCAACGTGCCTTCGTTATGGGCGGCGGTGCGCCGCGCGGCTTGATCGGAGGGATTGGGTGGGAGGGGCCATGGGTTGCAGCGGGCCCGAGAATCGCGTAGGGGCTCGCGGCACGAACGGGGTGCGAGACGGCATGCTTCGCCCCTACGACAAACGTCGGTTGCTCCTTGCCTAGCTGTAGCGTTGCCGCACGCTGGGGATCAGGTATTCCTCGAACGAACGGCGCAGGTCGTACTCCGGCTTCCAGCCCCAGTCGCGCCGGGCGGCGCTGTCGTCTACGTCGGCCGGCCAGCTGTCGACGATCCCTTGCCGGCGGACGTCGGGAGCGAAGGTGATCTTGGCGGCGGGGAAGGCGCGCAGGATCATCTCCAGGATCTCCCCGGCCGTCGGGCTGAAGCTGGTGACGTTGTAGACCAGCTGGCCCAGGTCCTCGCGCGGAGCGGCCTCCAGCATCAGGAGTGCGGTGATCGCGTCGGGCATCACCATGAAGGGCAGCTGGCTGTCGGGCCGGACGAAACAGGCGTACGGCTTTCCCTGCGCCGCGTGGTGCAGCATCTCGGGTCCGTAGTCGCTCGTCCCGCCGGTGGGGACGGTCAGCGCGCTGATCAGTCCCGGGAATCGCAGGGCGCGGAAGTCGATCCGTATCGGCGCGTCCGGGTCCAGCCGCCGGTAATGCTGTGCGTAGTAGCGCCCCAGGTGCTCGCAGGTCAGTTTGTTGACGCCGTACATGGTTGCCGGGAAGCACCACTCGTCCTCGCGCACCACACGACCCTGATGCTGCTTGGTCTCCAGATCGGGGATCCCGTAGGCGGCGATCGACGAGGGGTAGATGAACTTGACCGATCGGCCCTGGGCGCGCGTCTGCTCCGTCGCCACCCGGAGCAGGTTCAGCGTGCCATCGACGTTGATCCGGTGGGCGAGCTCTGGATCGCGTTCGCCCTTGGTGGAGAGGATCGACGCCAGATGGTAGATCGTCGTGAAGGCGTGGTCCGCCCCAAGGCGGGCGATCAGCGCCGGGTCGGTGATGTCACCCTGCACGAAGGTGTGGCATTCGCTCTTCAGGCTGCTGTCGAGAGGCACAATGTCCGTGGCGACAATCCGGGCGCTGCGACCGCCGCACAGGTGGTGGATCAGGCCGTGGCCAATCTCGCCGTTGGCGCCGGTGATGAGGATCGTTTCATCCATGGGCATGGGGGATCCGCCTCGCTTGTGTTCAGGGGTAGGGGCCAGGAGTCTAGCACAGCCTGCGCGGCGGGCGTGGGACGGGACCACCTGACAGGTGACTTTGTCACCTGTCAGGTGGTGTCTTCCGGCCGTGTTGCCTCAATAGAGAATCTGACCGAAGGGCATTCGTTGCCTCATTTGGAATTCTTACCGTGGGAGCTTCCACAATCGGGCAAGCGTCGCGTCAATCCGCCTGCGGAGATCGACGGGGTTCAGT